>ERZ857521.1446-NODE-1446-length-28063-cov-5.050450_pt1 | contig 28063 bp, 22 predicted proteins | sample MGYA00519701_ERZ857521 | MGnify/ENA primary metagenome ERZ857521 (study PRJEB31778, sample SAMEA3449346) | human gut metagenome | biome: human gut; feature: human-associated habitat; material: faeces | place: United Kingdom | collected 2010/2012 ...
AACACTTTGTGCTTGAATTAGTTGGCTAATTTTATACTATTTAATGAATGTCCCTTCTTAGTATAAAAACCTACAACTCATGTTGGAACATCCAGCTCAGGTAATCCGGTTCGGCAAAGGCATTATCCCAACTATTGTGTTTCACTCCGGGATATTCTTTATAGCGCACATCTGCCTTTATCTTTTGTAACGTAGCATAAGCATCACGAGACCATTGCGGATTGACCGTATCATCATCGGTTCCATGATAAATGCTGAATGCTGTTTTCCCTTTGAAATTCTCCAAGCGTTGCAGATTCGTACCTCCGCAGATGGGAGATGCAGCCGCAAAGAAATTGGGATAGCGCAAGACGGCATCGAACGTTCCCATTCCTCCCATCGAAAGGCCGGTGATATAGATGCGTTTCGTATCGACAATACCTTTAGCGATGTAAGTGTCTACCATTTCCTTTACGGCTTTCATAGCCGGAGTGGCCGGTGCGTTGTATGGGAAAAAGCGTTTCCCATTATTTTTACTGGGATGTATGTAGGGCGACCAGGTTTCTCCTTCCGGACATTGCGGAGCAATAATGATAGCCGGGTATCGGGATTGTGTCTCATACGAGGCGAACATATCCCCGCCATGCCGTAGCTGGGCTTCGTTATCATGCCCCCGTTCTCCGGCTCCATGCAAGAACAGAATCACCGGATATTGTTTTTCCGGAGAATAATCCAGCGGATAAAGAATACGATAATTCAATTGATATCCACTACTTGCCGTGAATTGTTTTTTCAAGAAACTTGCCTTGTCTCCGGCATACATGTTCAATGATGCGATCAAGCAGATGAACAGCATCATCCATTCCTTACGTGTTTTCATTTTTTCGATATTAAAATTGTTTCTTCAAAGATACGAATAATCTTTGAAATAAACAAAACAAGGTATCAAGAGCTGGCCAATTGAAGCCTTGTCAACTAACGAACCCAATACCTGCTAGGCATAAAACAGAATAATCAAAAACGAAGTAGAGATTTCAGCCACGGGCATAGCCAGCCATATCCCCGGTTCGCCAAGCAGGCGAGGAACTATCAGGAAACTGGGAATCAACAAGACGAATCCGCGTAGCAAGGCGAAGAACGTGGCGGGCTTGATTCGTTCCACACTTTGAAGTTGGACGAGCAGACAAGTAAACAAGTGGGCAAGGCCTATTCCCTATGCTTTGAGATCTTATCTATTTGCCTCTTCACTTTATAAAAAATGCCGGACAAGTCTGATTGGTTTTACCCAGTCATCTTATCCGGCATTCTTCGTGCCCTCCGATGAGGATTACAAAACACACCTTATCGTTATGCGGGTGCAAAGGTGGGACAAATCATTCATGTGTGCAAATAAGTTGGCTGATTTTTTTAGTTTATGCCCTCCTACCCGATTTATCAAAATGACAAAACGTCAAAATACCTACCTAAATACGCCCGTTTTTCGACACGCAGGTCAGTTTTTTTCCCGGAGATGCCCTTCTCAAAGAGTTAAAAAGCTACTTTTTCAAGCTAATTTATTGGATAATATGGATTTATCGAAGAAAATCCTCATCCGGAAAAATCTTCATTTTAGAAGAAATTAGCGCAATTTTTTGAGAAAATGAAAGGACTTTCCGCCTCAGGAGCCATCATTCTCGGGGAAATAAGGGAGCTTTCCCCCAAAAGATGCCTATGTTTCGGAAATTTGCCAGGCCTATTTGAAAGAAAAGTTCGCATACTTTTGAAAAAAAGATAGGCATAAATCTGTTGAAAATCCGGGATAAAGGGAAGAAAAACCTCCTTATTCCGCTCTATTTTGCAAAATTCAAAAAAATAGCCGTTAGTAAAAAGCAGAGAAACAAAACAAAAAGACAATGAAATAGGATATATTTTTGCCAAAACGTAAATCAACGCCCGAAAAAGGTTTTGGAAAGCAAAAGAATATATGTATATTTCCTCTATGAAAAGCAAGACCGCAGACTATCTTCATAGAAGTTTTTTTATTGGGACACCAAGCCCGTTGGACATATAGAGGATAGGTAAATCCTATGACCTCGTTTTTACCACAAAGACAGGCGCGGTCTTGACTTTCTTATTTACCGGGCGTAAAAAATCTGTTTTTTTATATACCTTTGTAGGGAAATCTAAATAGGTTCGGTATGAAACGATTCATTGTATCATTGCTTTTGCTCTCTGCTCCCTTGTCGGCACAGCGGCTGATGCACGGGTTGCTGCTGGGCGGGGGCATCGGGTTCACGCACAACTTGGAGGTGAATCCGGCATGCGATGAGTACGGCCGGGATGGGTTTATATATAATGATACGTTCGATTATACCCTCTATCTTGGCTATCGTTTCCGCTTTATCCTTCCGAGGAACGAACGCATTTTCTTCGATACGGATGCCACGTTCCGTTATAATAAACTGGGTGTGCACCGCGCCTATTATCCGGAAAATAAGCCGGACGAGCTAACACCTTTCTGGACCCTCCGCAACGGACATGGGCAATTCACGCTTCCTCTCTCGGCAAACTACCGTCTGGTGAAAGGCTTGTATGCTGGCGTAGGCGTGGAACCCGTGCTGGATATCAGCACCTATTCGCCCGGCGATATGCCTTTCTTCTATTGCAATTTCGACCTGCCTGTGCATCTGAAGGTGGGCTATACAATAAGCAAGAGGGTGGATATTGCGTTGGTATATCGCTATGGGTTCTTCAATACGATAAATGACGCGAAAGAGCACAAAGCCTATCTGGATGGCAATCTTTCCGACTTAAGCCTGTCCATCTTCGTGCCTTTTGTAGCGAAATAAAGTGTATCTTTGTGGAAAGAAAACCGATTGGGTATGGCATATACGACAAGAGAAATAGACGCGCGGAGCTTGGAGCAGGCAAAGGGGCTGTGCGATATCCACCGCTATCTCTTTGACGGACTGTACGACTTCGCGGGAAAGATTCGGCAGAAGAACATCTCGAAGGGAGGCTTTCGGTTTGCCAATTGTCTCTATCTGGAGGCGATACGTATTATTATGAAGGTTATAGAAAGGAGTAGAGAATATGGCAGAGAAAGATATACGTTGGGTGCAACGATTCAGTAATTACCGCAAGGCATTGCGCCGCTTGGACGAAGCGATTGAGATTGTCTCCCGCAAGGCGGATTGGGCAGAAAGTATTGACGACCTCTTGCAGGAAGGATTGATACAACGCTTCGAATATACACATGAATTGGCTTGGAAGGTCATGAAGGACTATGCCGAATATCAGGGTTATACGGATGTGAGAGGCTCTCGTGATGCTTTCCGCAAGGCATTGGAGATGGGCTTAATTCAGGATAGACGCTGGATGGAATCCATAGAAGACCGGAACCTGACATCGCACAATTATGATGACGAAACGGCGCAAGAGATAAACCGCCGCATCATGCTCCTCTATCATCCGCTCTTCCGTACCTTTGAGGAGGAGATGTTGTCGAACCTGAAAGCGTTGGAACCATGAGTTACGGACTGACCGATGCAGATTGGCAGAAGTTGACCGTGCTCTTCGCCAGGAACCCGAAGATAGAACGGGTCATCCTTTACGGCTCGCGAGCGAAAGGCAACTATAAGCCCTTTTCAGATATCGACATCACCTTGCTGGGCGAGGGATTGACGCGCAGCGATGTGAACCAGTTGGCATCCGATATCGACGACCTGCTGCTGCCTTACCAATTCGATATCTCCCTCTTTGCTTCACTCAAGAACAAAGAGCTTATTGAGCACATCGAGAGGGTAGGGATTGGGATTTATCAAAAGGATTTAATCAATTGACTAAATAGATATGGCAAAGATATTAGTAACGTATGATATGTTCCGCGAAGGATTCAAGGAACTGGAAGAGAAATATGAGGTGACGTTCCCGGAAGGCCGGGACTTCACGTATGAGGAGGTGTATGAGATGTTGCCGGACTATGATGTTTTGTGCTCTATGTTTGACTTTCCGGTGAATAAAGAACTGATTGACCATGCGCCGGACTTGAAACTGGTGTCGAACTATGCGGTAGGATATAACAATATCGATGTGGCCTACTGCCTGGAGAAAGGGGTAACGGTAACCAATACACCGGGGCCGGTTACATCGCCCACCGCCAATATCGCATTGGGGTTGCTTCTTGATACGGCACGCCGCATTACAGAATGCGACCGGAAATTGCGTAAGAAGGAGATAAAGGTCGGCGTGCTGGAGAATCTTGGGGCACCCGTAACCGGTCAGACCTTGGGAATCATCGGTATGGGACGTATCGGGAAGGCATTGGCGAAACGGGCCGTGGCGTGTGGCATGGAGGTGATTTACTACAAACGCCATCCGCTTTACATTGATGAGGAGACAAAGCTCAACGTCACGTATGTGCCGATGGAGGAGCTGTTGAAACAATCCGATTTTATCTCTATCAACGCGCCTTATACACCGGATACCTATCATATCATTGGCGAAAAGGAATTGCAGATGATGAAACCTACAGCTATCTTGATCAATACGGCACGAGGCCCGCTGGTCGATGAGCACGCTTTGGTGAAGGCCCTGAAGGAAGGTACGATTCGCGGAGCCGGCCTGGATGTTTTCGAGTTTGGAGATTATCCGCTCCCCGAACTCTTGGAACTGGATAATGTCGTGCTTACGCCTCATATCGGCACGCAAACGTATGAAACACGTGTGGAAATGGCGCAAGCGGTATGCAATAACGTGATTGGTTTCTTGGAAGGAGACAGGCCTATTACCCGAGTATTACGCCCATGAGTACGTCCGAGCAGATTATCGCTGCACTCCGGCAGATAGGTACTCCGGAGAAAGCGGCCCACTTAAGCAAGTTCTTCAAGACGGGTAAAGGGGAATATGGCGAGGGCGATTGTTTTTTGGGGATTCCGGTCCCCGAGACACGCCGGGTGGCCAAAGCGCATGTAGATACTTCGTTCGAGGATTTGCATATTCTTTTGGAAAGTCCGTGGCATGAAGTACGGCTCTGTGCTTTGCTGATTCTGGTGGAACGTTTCAAACGGAAGAAAACCAGCGAGGAGGAGCGCGAGGAGATTTATCATTTCTACCTTAAGCATACAAAGCGGTGCAACAATTGGGATTTGGTGGATTTGAGCTGCCCGATCATCGTGGGCGGTTATCTGTTGAACCATACCGATCGGAGTACCCTTTATCGTTTGGCGGAGGGACCTTTGCTTTGGGAACAACGCATAGCGATGGTATCTACCTATACCTTTATATATAATAGGCAATTTGATGATGCGATCCGCCTGGCCAAACATTTCATGACGCACCAGCATGACTTGATGCACAAGGCCGTAGGGTGGATGCTCCGCGAAATAGGCAAACGGGAACGCCCGGTTCTGTCCGCGTTCCTGGAAGAATATGCCTCCCGATTGCCCCGGACGGCCTTGCGCTATGCCATTGAGCATTATCCGGAAGAGATGCGGAAAAGGTATCTGAAGATGGGAAAAGAGTAAAAAAGGGAACGTAAGAGGAGGAGTAATGAGATACTTTCCAACAAAAAGATGAACATTATTCCTTAATCTGCTCATTTGCTTTTTAGAAAACGATAATTTTATAGTCTATTTATCAAACGTATGGTACTCAATTATATTTGGATTGCATTCTTCCTTATCGCCTTTGTCGTGGCATCGGGAAAATTACTCTTGGCGGGAGATACGCAAGTATTTACCGATATTATCAATGCCTCATTTGCCTCGGCCAAGACAGGGTTTGAAATATCTATAGGCCTGACCGGTATTCTTTCGCTTTGGCTGGGCATCATGAAAATAGGAGAAAAAGGTGGCGTAGTACAGGCCTTTGCCCGGATAGCCTCGCCGGTATTCAGCAAGCTCTTTCCGGATTTACCGAAGGACCATCCGGCCACGGGGTCTATCTTCATGAATTTCTCGGCCAATTTGTTGGGATTGGATAATGCCGCCACGCCCATGGGTCTCCAAGCCATGAAGCAATTGCAGGAATTGAACACGAAGAAGGAAGAGGCAAGCAATGCCATGATTATGTTCCTTTGTATCAATGCGTCCGGACTGACCCTGATTCCGATAACGATTATGATGTATCGCGCCCAGTTGGGAGCCGCCAATCCATCGGATGTATTCTTGCCTATCATGCTGGCTACCTTTACCTCCACCTTGGTGGCTATCCTGGCGGTTTGTTTCAAGCAACGTATCAATATCCTGCAACGCAATCTGCTCCTTTTCTTTGGCGGAGCAATCCTTTTCATCGGGGGCGTGTTCTATTTGTTCCATCTGATGAGTCAGGAGCAGGTATCGCTCTACTCCACACTTTTTGCCAATACACTTTTATTTACGATTATCTGTGGATTTATCGTGAGCGGGGTCCGGAAAAAAATCAATGTGTATGATGCCTTTATCGAAGGAGCTAAAGAGGGATTTCATACCGCCATTACAATTATCCCCTACTTGGTGGCTATATTGGTGGCCGTAGGCATTTTCCGGGCATCGGGCGCCATGGATTTTCTGATAGATGGAGTTCGTTGGACGGTAGCATCCTTAGGATTGAACACAGATTTCGTGGAGGCTCTCCCGACTATCCTAATGAAGCCTCTAAGCGGGAGCGGAGCACGGGGTATGATGCTTGACGCAATGAATACCTACGGGGCGGATTCGTTTGTAGGACGTCTGTCCTCTATCGTGCAAGGAGCGTGCGATACAACCTTTTATGTAGTAGCACTCTATTATGGTAGCGTCGGGATTAAGAATACACGCTATACAGTGCCTTGCGCCTTATTGGCCGATCTGGCGGGTGCCATAGCCGCAATTATCATTGCATATTTGTTTTTCTCCTAAGAATCGCTATCTTCGCAGGGCAGAGCAAAAATACTAACTAAATTGGTTGAGACATGGAAGATGAAGAAGTAATAGAAGCCGGTGAAGTAGGCGAGCAAGAGGTTCGATGGAAGCAACGTTTTAAAAACTTCAATAAAGCATTCGGCAGACTCTCCGATGCCATCCAAATCTTACAAAAAGAGCCCGAAAATGTGTTGATGCAAGCTGGACTTATCCAAACCTACGAGTTCACATTCGAGGTAGCCTGGAAAACACTGAAATGCTATTTAGAAATGGAGGGATTCAAAATACAATCTCCCCGGAAAGCTATCCGACAAGCGTTTCAATGCGGATATATCCAAGAAGGGAAACTCTGGCTCAAAGCTTTGAATGACAGGAATCTGACCACCCATTCCTACGATGACGAAGTGGCTCACGAGGTGGTCGAGGATATCCAATCTACTTACTATTTTTTACTTAAAGATTTACATCAATGGCTCTTGGCACGTTGGAAATAGGCTTGTCTGATAGTGAAATTCAGCAAGTGCAAAGCATTTTAGGACTTTTTCCGCATATCGAAGAGGTCTTTTTGTTTGGTTCACGGGCGAGGGGAGATTATAAACGAGGATCAGATATTGACCTTTCCATCAAAGGAGAAGAACTGACGCGAGAAGACCTTTCCCAGATCTGGGCTACATTCGATGCGTCCCTGTTACCCTATTTTGTGGACATTGTAAGTTATTCAAAGCTCAAAAACACAGCGTTGAAAGAACATATCGACCGATTTGGCATCCTGATTTACCGACGAGATTGTGACCGAACATGATCTCATGTGCGTAAAGGAACCAGACGTAGAAAAAAAATTCAACACAGAGCCTAGAGATTTTGATTGTCAATTATTCATTGCTCCGAGGCCCTGTGTTTTTATTCATTCCAGTGTATCCGTTTATATTTCTGATCCCGTCATCCTGAAACATTCAATTTACCCGAATCTCATCCATAAAGAACCACGCCTTGTGGCCTACACCGCAATGCCAGGAAGGGCAAGTGTTTACACCTTCTATTTCTACCTTGACATAACGTCCTTTAACCGGTTGCTGCTTTTCGCTACGAGCCTGGAAAAACTTCACCTCTACCGATTGGTCTTCGGCTATGTCAGTTGTTCCGAACGGTTGATAGGATTGATTATCTGATGAAACAGAATAAGAGACCTTCTTCGGCAGGAAAACCCATTGTCCCAACTGATGCAAGAAATCACTTTCAATCACCCGGATATCCACCTCTTGTCCTAAATCCAAAACAAACGAGCCATTCTTGCCTTCCCAGCCAATCCAGCTTTCCACAAAAGAAGTTCCTCCGTATAATTCATCGGTCAACGTTTTTGCCGCCTCCGGCAGATATTTGTCGGATGGAGCCTCTATCCAAGTGATTTTGGCATTCTTGGCATAATTCTTTTCAGCTTTGGGCAAGAAACGCTTTTCATACAGATCACAATAATCCAAAGGCGAATTCATGCGTTCATTCAATGTCGGAAGTTTGTAATAGGCAGCACGTTCACGAAACAGAGCCAGTTTCTCTTTGATTTCATTTACATCATGCCCGCCTTCGGCGCGCGCTGTTTCCAATTCAGAATATTGCAAAGTGAGACGCTCGATGCGGACACGATCCAGCAAATCCGGGTCATCAGCTACCGCCTTTTCCGCCAGGTCAAACAACTCATTATACCGTTTCAGGCAATGTGCGTTCAGCATCCCCCTCTTATGAGAAACCGGAGAATCGAAAATCCAAAGATCTTGCCCACTCCCCAGCAATGCGCCTTCCAAAAGTTTCTCATACTGGTATAAATAAGGCGCCGCCGCACCATAATATCCTTGCATGAACTGCTTCATCAAGGAATCTACATCCAGTTGGGTATTCCACATCAATTTGCTGACTATATACGCACGCATTTCGGTAAAGGTCCCGCACTTCGACCCGGCTATTTGCGAAAAATGCATTGTTACATGATGGTCTTTAAACAGCTGCATATTCTTCTGCAGAATCGGGAAATTGGGGAATGGCGACAGATAACAATCGAAATTGATTCCGTAATCCCAGACAAAGATATTGTCACTTATTTTCGACCACCCCTCCATAGCCCGCATAAAATCCTGACCGGAAACATTATCGGTCAAAGGAACCTCACGCCGGCAATCAATATCACACAACATAATATTCACGTTAGGCAAAGGCTTGACGTGCTTCGGGGGATGCATGGTAAACAGATAGGCCAACGTAGAAAACTCTTTATCCGGGAAACGGGCCGCCAACTTATTCAAGAAATGGATAAGACTTCCACTCGGAGTCCCTCCTTCCTGCTCATCCAAAGCCTGGCAAGCCGGACAAGTACAATTGGTAAAGTTCCCGTCATTTTGGCTGATGGAAATCATTCTCTTATCCGGATTCGCTTGGAAAATAGAATCTACCCGATGGGCTACAATCTCAAACACTTCAGGATTGGTCAGACACCACTGGCTGGCTGCACCCGGACGCCGCTCCCCATTAATATAGGAATAATATTCCGGATGAGCCTCTCCGAATTCAGACGAAGGAAGAATCTTATCAAAAGTATGAACCCACAAATTATCGGCAAACACCTCGCGAGGTTCTTCCAGACGAAACCACATCTTGTATATAGGATCTTCCTGTATCGCATAACTTTGCGTCTGCCGGTACCGGAACGAAGGATTCTCCGCCCGGTTCAAATCGGGAATCTCTAAGGTCGATTTCTTTTCCAACGTATAGGTATGAGCCGTATAATATTCTACCCCCAAATAGTCATCCAACAAGGTGACCACTCCATAGATAGCCCCTTTATCCCCTCCGCTACTGATCCAAAGGACGCCCTCTCGGGTCGCCAACCGAAAGCCGTCTTCAGTCAAACCTTCCGTACTTCCTTGACCAATGACAATATCCCCTTTCTTCACTTTGGCATTTTCTACAATGGGGAGCGCTGAACCACTGATCCGTTGCACAAAATCCTGCAACAGGTCTGCGGCTCTCCGATTAACGGAATCTTTGTCTGCTATAACAATGCGCGAAACAGCTTTGCCCTCTTTAACAAAAGTCATTTGCGAATGAGCGCCAGACAGGCACAAAAAGGCGGATAATGCTACGGCGCTCCATTTCTGTAATTGGTGTTTCATGTGTTTTTGTTCCTTTTTTAATGAATCTCTTGGACAAAAATACACTATTTTTTGAATCTTTTTTCTACTTTTGCGACTCTATTTTAGTAAACGGATAAAATGAATAGCAAGTTAGATTTTCATCCACGTTTATTCTCCGCGTTGAAAAAGTACACAAAAGCAGACTTCACAACTGATTTGATGTCGGGGATTATTGTGGGAATTGTAGCATTGCCTTTGGCAATCGCATTTGGTATTGCTTCGGGCGTGAGTCCGGAGAAAGGTATTATAACGGCCATTGTAGCTGGATTTATCATCTCTTTCTTAGGAGGAAGCAAAGTACAGATTGGTGGGCCCACAGGTGCTTTTATTGTGATTATCTATGGAATCATTCAAGAGTATGGAATCGAAGGCCTGATGGTTGCCACTATGATGGCGGGAGTCATACTGATTCTTTTGGGCGTATTCCGGTTAGGTACCGTCATCAAATTTATTCCTTATCCCATTATCGTCGGGTTTACCAGCGGTATCGCGGTTACGATCTTCACGACACAGATAGCCGACATCTTCGGGCTAGATTTTCAAGGAGAGAAAGTACCGGGCGATTTCATCGGGAAATGGCTGATTTATTTCCGCCATTTTGATACCGTTAACTGGTGGAATGCTGCGGTCAGTTTAGTCAGCATTGTCATTATTGCCCTTACGCCCCGATTTTCCAAGAGGATTCCCGGTTCACTGGTAGCGATAGTTGTCGTAACACTTGCCGTCTATTACCTGAAAATGTATGGCGGAGTCACTTCTATCGATACGATAGGTGACCGGTTTAGCATCCAGTCTCAGCTACCCGGCGCATCGGTACCGGCTTTGAACTGGGAAGCCATCCAGAATCTTTTCCCCGTAGCTATAACCATTGCGGTATTGGGCGCGATCGAATCGTTGCTTTCCGCTACGGTGGCTGATGGTGTGATCGGAGACCGGCACAACTCGAATACAGAGTTGATTGCACAAGGGATAGCCAATATTGCCTCTCCTATTTTCGGAGGCATTCCGGCCACCGGAGCTATCGCCCGCACAATGACAAATATCAACAACGGAGGACGGACTCCGGTTGCCGGTATTATCCATGCCATAGTGCTTCTGCTCATTCTTCTGTTTCTGATGCCTTTGGCTCAATATATTCCCATGGCCTGTCTGGCAGGGGTACTGGTCATCGTTTCCTATAATATGAGCGGATGGCGCACCTTTAAGGCGCTCTTGAACAACCCGAAGTCGGATGTAACCGTCTTGCTGATTACGTTCTTCCTGACCGTAATATTCGATTTAACCATCGCCATTGAGGTCGGTCTTCTCATTGCCTGCATTTCGTTCATGAAACGTGTAATGGAAACCACTGAGATATCCGTAATCCGAGATGAAATTGACCCGAATCTGGAATCTGATTTAGAAGTTCACGAAGAACACCTGGTACTTCCCCAAGGCGTTGAGGTGTATGAAATCAATGGACCGTACTTCTTCGGAATTGCGACCAAGTTTGAAGAGATGATGGCACAATTGGGCGACCGTCCCAAAATCCGCATCATCCGTATGCGTAGAGTTCCGTTTATCGACTCTACAGGCATTCACAACTTGACCAACTTATGCGAAATGTCACAAAAAGAAGGTATTCATATCATCCTCTCCGGCGTGAATGAAAAAGTTCATCAGGCCTTGGAAAAATCCGGATTCTATGAACTTCTGGGAGCAGAAAACATTTGTAGCAATATCAATGAGGCCGTAGCAAAAGCTAAAGAAGAGATTGTTCGTTTTTGATTTTCAGTAAAACCGAGAAGTCTTCTGATTGGCTAATTTAGAAGCTATTTTGAATTTCTTCGGAAATGTTTTATGAAAGAAATTCAAAACAGCTTCTTAAAAATTCCCGATTTTATGCTACTTTTGCTTGGATTAATTAAAAGCAGAAAATATCGTGGCAAAGATTGTTGAGACTCCTTTAATGAAGCAATATTTTGAGATCAAGGCGCAACATCCTGACGCTATATTATTGTTTCGTGTAGGCGACTTTTACGAAATGTATGGGAATGATGCCGTTGTCGGTGCAGAGATATTGGGAATCGTACAAACCAAACGGGCAAATGGCGTAGGCCAGTTTGTCGAAATGGCGGGATTTCCGCATCATGCGCTCGATTCTTATTTGCCGAAATTGGTCCGTGCAGGCAAACGAGTGGCTATATGTGACCAACTGGAAGACCCTAAACTCACCAAGAAATTGGTAAAGCGAGGAATTACAGAATTGGTCACTCCTGGCGTTTCCATCAACGACAACATCCTGAACCACAAAGAAAATAATTTCCTCGCTGCAATTCATTTCGATAAAAAACAATGTGGCATCGCTTTTTTGGATATTTCAACCGGCGAATTCTTGACAGCTGAAGGAGCAAGCGACTATATTGACAAACTATTGAACAACTTCTCTCCGAAGGAGGTATTGATAGAACGGAACAATAAAAAGCTTTTTGAAGAACTATTTGGCCCGCGTTATCTTACCTATGAGATGGACGACTGGATATTTACCTCAGATGCAGCCAACGACCGTTTGCTGAGACATTTTGAGACCAAGAACCTGAAAGGATTCGGTGTACAGCATTTACGTTTAGGCATCATTGCATCCGGAGCGATTTTTTATTATCTGGACCAAACCCAGCACACGCATATATCCCATATCATTTCTCTGTCACGCATTGAAGAAGAGCGGTATGTACGATTAGACAAATTCACGGTACGGAGCTTAGAATTGGTCTGTGCCATGAACGAAGAAGGCAAAAGCTTACTGGATGTCATTGACAAAACCATATCACCGATGGGATCACGCATGTTACGCCGCTGGATATTGTTCCCGTTGAAAGATGTCAAACCCATACAAGAACGGCTTGATGTGGTGGAATATTTCTTCCGTGAACCGCAACTGAAAGAGGTCTTCGATACCCAATTGGAACAAATCGGTGATTTGGAGCGTATCATCTCAAAAGTAGCGGTAGGAAGAGTCTCTCCTCGTGAGGTAGTGCAACTCAAAGTGGCTCTTCGTGCCGTAGAGGTCATTAAGCATGTTTGCGAAGAGAGCCACGAGCCCACGCTTTGCCGCATAGGAGAACAGTTGAATGCATGTGCCCTGATTCGTGACCGCATTGACAAAGAGATCACGAATGATCCACCTTCATTGATCAATAAAGGTGGGGTAATCGCCAATGGCGTCAATGCGGAACTGGACGAGTTACGTTCAATAGCCTACTCCGGCAAGGATTATCTCCTGCAAATCCAACAACGCGAAATAGAAAAGACTGGCATTCCAAGTCTAAAGATTGCTTTTAACAATGTATTCGGATATTATATCGAAGTGCGGAACGCGCATAAGGACAAGGTCCCGGCTGAATGGATCCGTAAGCAGACTTTGGTCAATGCCGAACGCTATATCACGGAGGAGCTCAAAGAGTATGAAGAAAAAATATTGGGGGCCGAAGAGAAAATTCTCTCCTTGGAAGCACGTCTGTTTAATGATTTGGTGCTTTGTCTGACGGAATATATCGCCCCCATCCAATGCAACGCGAACCTGATCGGGCGTCTGGATTGCCTGCTTTCGTTCGCCAAATCGGCCGAAGCCAACAAATATATCCGTCCGCTGGTGGACGAGTCTGACGCAATCGACATCAAAGGAGGGCGGCATCCGGTGATTGAAAAGCAGCTCCCGTTAGGCGAGAGCTACGTGTCTAATGATGTTTACCTGGACGAGGACAAACAACAGATTATCATTATTACCGGGCCCAATATGGCCGGAAAATCCGCCCTACTTCGTCAGACGGCTTTGATTACCCTACTGGCTCAAATCGGATGCTTTGTCCCGGCGGAAAACGCTCACATCGGGATCGTAGACAAAATTTTCACTCGCGTAGGAGCATCAGACAACATTTCGGTAGGTGAATCTACATTTATGGTAGAGATGAACGAGGCCGCCGACATCTTAAATAATATGACTTCTCGAAGTTTGGTTCTATTTGATGAATTGGGTCGAGGTACCAGTACGTATGATGGCATTTCTATCGCATGGGCTATTGTAGAATATATTCACGAACATCCCAATGCCCATGCCAAAACACTTTTTGCCACACATTATCACGAGCTGAACGAAATGGAACGCTCCTATCCACGCATCAAGAACTATAACGTATCGGTCAAGGAGGTCGGTAACAAAGTAGTATTTCTCCGTAAATTAGTTCCCGGAGGAAGTGAGCATAGCTTTGGTATCCATGTGGCGAAAATGGCAGGAATGCCCAAGAGTATCGTAAAACGTGCGGATGAGATTCTGAAAGTTCTGGAATCAGAGAAGCACCAAGAAGAGGGGATTATGCAATCTTCTGCACAAAACGGACGGAAAAATGACACAAAAAGTAAGGCGGATGGCGGATATCAGCTCAGTTTCTTTCAATTAGACGACCCTGTACTGAGCCAAATCCGTGATGAGATTCAGCATTTGGACGTGAATAACCTGACTCCGATAGAAGCTTTGAATAAATTGAATGAAATCAAAAAAATAATAAACGGGAAATGAACAACAACAGATTACTTTCTTTAGACGTCATGCGAGGCATTACAATTGCCGGAATGATTTTAGTAAACAATGCCGGTGATTGGAACTATGTCTACGCCCCTCTTCGACATACGCATTGGGATGGGTTCACCCCAACCGATATGGTCTTTCCTTTCTTCATGTTTATGATGGGAATCTCCGCCTATTTCTCTTTACGGAAATATAATTTCAAATGGAGTCGGGCCAGTCTGACCAAGATAGTGAAACGTACGGTGTTGATTTTCTTGATCGGCATGTTTATCAATTTATTCGGGTTGGTATTGAACCAAGGTTTTGATTGGGAGCATTGGCGCATTCTCGGGGTATTGCAGCGCCTGGCATTAGCCTACGGATTCGGCTCGCTTATCGCGCTTTCCATCAATCATAAATACCTATTGCATACCGCTGCCCTACTTTTGCTGGCTTATGCCGGAATCGTAGTGGGGACGAATAGTTTAGCGATGTCTCCGGATAGTATTTTGGCGGTAATAGACCGTGCGGTTGTAGGAGAGCCGCACATGTATCGGGATGTGATGGATAACGGGACCAACATAGCCTTCGAACCGGAAGGTATCTTGAGCCTGATGAGCAGCATCGCCCATGTATTGATCGGCATGTTTGTCGGGAAGATGATTTTGGCGAACAAGAACAAACCGGAGGCAATCGTACGTAATCTGTTTGTTCTGGGGACTATTCTGCTCTTCACCGGATTGCTGTTCAGTTATGGAGTTCCTGTGAACAAAAAGATCTGGAGCAGCACTTTTGTATTGGTCACTTGCGGATTCGGCTCCCAACTTCTGGCTTTGCTAATGTACATGATAGATATCCGTAAGAAAAAGAAATGGACTGCTTTTTTCGAAGCATTCGGTATTAATCCGCTTTACCTGTATGTACAATCGGAAATCTTAGGCATGGCATTCTCGGCTTGCGGACTCTGTTCTACCGTGATGGATAATGTATTGACTCCCGTTTTCGGGAATTACCTGGCTTCGTTAGTCTGGGCATTATTGTTTGTAGCACTCAACTTTATCCCCGGCTATTATCTCTACAAAAAGCAGGTTTATATTAAGATTTGAACACTAAAACAGAAACCAAAAAGGGCACAGATTTTTTGAAGAATCTGCACCCTTTTATTATGAAGTCATGAGATGTAATCAAAAACAGACACCCAGTCGGAAACCGATATTATTGCGCCCGTTCTCTACATAATTGAAGAGATTGGTTTGATTGGTCGCATAGCTATAATAAAGGGCGACATGAAATCCGTAACGATGATAGCGCTTCGGATTGATATTCATTCCGATTTCCGGAGACACATAGAATCCCCACGGACGTTCGTAATAGCCGGTCGTATTCAGATACGTGGTGTTTTGCTCATACATCGCACCCACCTTTCCGGCCACATAAGGACGGATATATCCATTATCATACAGATAATAACGTCCGAAGGCCCCGAACGGTACTTGAAATGCGGATTGTTGCTGATCGGTGGTCAATGTCTCGGTCGAAGATAACGGAAAAGTTTCCCTTCCTACATAGCGATGGTTCGTATGAAATGCGGCAAAAAGACCTACCGTCCAGTCCGGCGTCACTTCATACCCCGCATCCAGACTCATACCCCATCCGCTGATTTTATCGGCATAATCCGTACCTATGGGCGCATTCATCTGCCAATCCAAATTAAAGCTCAGATCATCTGTAAAAGAACGGGCCTCAACATTCCAACACATCAAAGACAAGCAAGCAATACCCCAGCCTATTATATTCTTTTTCATACCTATTCCTCCTTATTGTTTCTGAATGTAAGACGATTGGGTAAACGATTGCGCAATAGCACGTTGTATAAGAGTCAAGTCAATACGCGTACTTCCCGAAAGCATGCCTTCGCTATTGGCCAGCCAAACCACGGGCAGACGCTTCCCGGATTCACCCTCATCCGAATCACGCAAGTCTACCAGTTCCAACACAATATTTCCCGTATTGTATTGATAGGATATCGGGAAAGGATAATACCATCCTCCGCCCCAGAAGGGACCCCAATAATAAGGATCCCACCAGCCATCCCAATAGCCTCCGGTGAAACCTACCATATTGACGGTATTTTCAATATACGTAATTTGCACACCCAAATCGGCACCCGTTTTTTCCGTGCTCCGTGTGTAACCGCGCCCGTCCATCTCCTCTTTCACTTGCGAGATCAGGGTCTGCGCGTTCTCATCCTTCCAATAAGCAGCTTGCATGCCTTGTCCGGTGGTCAAGATACTATCCGGCAGATAATAGGTCGAAGCTCCGCCAAAGTCCATATCCGGGTCATATTGCGTATAGACGGTAAAATCTCCGTCCATCTCGCTCAAGTCCGGATCCTTCTCGCAACTGCTCAATAAAGCGGTTCCCGCGAGAAACAAACACATCAGATTCTTCTTTTTCATCATCACCTTATTTTTTAGTTCTTTAGAAGCTGTTTTGAATTTCTTCGGAAAATATTTATGCTGGAATAAATTCCAAACAGCTTCTTAGTTTTTGAATTTGAAACTCCATTTATTATACTTGATGTAATAAAAACAGATATGCTGCTTGGAAGTTGCTTAATAGTGGTTGAAATACATTTATTTAACGGGAGGTCATAGTTTTTTGGTTAAATCCACCTTCCAAATTCATGCCTATGTTTGTTCGCGTTTATGCCTATGTTTGCCCGGAAAGATAGGCATAAACGCGAACAAACATAGGCATAAAAAAACATCCGATATTCGGACGAGAATAATCAATCTTTCCGAAAAACGGCCGATGCCTTAAAACATTAAAAATTGATTTCATCCACCAGCCATCCGCTTAAGGAAAATATTGACGTAAGTCACAAAGGAAAAATGACGTGAGACAAGATTATTTTTACGTGCTTATGGGCGAATCCGCCCTTATAAGTTAATCAATATAAATGCAAAATAATACACTTAACAAATATTTCTAAACAATTCAGGTTTGATAAGTTTAATGAACATATTTATTCTCTTTGATTTTACTATACACCCCATACTGAAAAAGTTATCTCCAACAAACAAATATCATCCCCGGAGGAAAATTTGTCGAGAAAAAAGCCGGATTGGTCGGCAAAAAGAAGCCCTAATTCTATATTAATTGCACAGCGCATATCCGTGTTGTAGTTTTGCCCTGTAAAAAGAACGATTATGACACGAACGATTCTGACAACATTAGTTATATGGGCTTCGGCATCCTGCTTAGACGCGCAGGAGCTCCCCGAACGCTGGACGTTGCAAACGTGTTTGGAATATGCGTTGGAGAACAACATCCAGGTAAGGCAAAGCCGCGTAGGTGAGCTCTCAAGGCTGGAAGATACAGAACTGGCCAAGGCACAATTGTTCCCCTCTTTATCCGCTTCCGTAACGCAAGGATTTGTCAATTATCCTTCAAGCGATGCTACAGAAAACAACAGCTATAGCGGGAATTACAATTTGAACGCGAACTGGACACTTTTCGATGGAGGGAAGAGGACAAAAGAGATTAAAAAAAGCAAAATTCAGAACGAGGTTGACAAGCTATCTACCGAAGAAACGGAAGACAACATCCAGATAGCCATTGTTCAGGCTTATCTGCAAGTGATGTATGCCATGGAATCGGTAAAGATCAACGAAAACACAGTAGAAACCGCTAAAGCTGAGCGAGATAGAGCCAAAGAGCTTTACAAGGCCGGTTCTATTTCCTCAGTCGATTTAGCCCAATTGGAGAGCCAATACAGTACCGACAAGTACCAATTGGTCGTGGCACAAACGAGCTTAGACAATTACAAATTACAATTAAAACAACTCCTGGAACTGGACATTATGGATGAAATAAAACTGGACATGCCGGACATTGCCGAAGAGCATATTCTGACGCCTTTACCAGACAAAAAGACCATTTACATGACCTCACTATCGGTCATGCCGCAAATCCGGAGCAGCGAATTGGCCATCGAGATGGCCGAGCTGGAAAAGCAACAGGCAAAATCGAGCTATTGGCCGACGTTATCCTTGAGCGCAGGGGTCGGAACAGGGCATGTATCAGGTACAGATTATAATTTTGGCAATAAAATTTGGAAAAATTTCAATGAAAGTATTGGATTAACAATTTCTATTCCTATCTTTGCAAACAGAAAGAACAAAACAGCCTACAACAAGGCCCGATTGGCTCTCACGACAAGTCAGCTGGACTTGTTGAACTCTCAGAAAGAATTGCTCCAAACCGTAGAGAGCATTTACTTGGATGCTGTATCGGCGCAAAGTCAATATCTTTCGGCAACAGAACGCTTGTCGTACATACAGCAGAGCTTCCAGCTCACCGAAGAACAATTCTTCTTAGGAATGAAGAATACGTTGGAGATGCTGACCGAGAAGAACAATTTGCTGACGGCACAACAAGAGGTTCTACAAGCGAAGTATATGGCTATCATGAATATACAACTTTTGAACATTTATCAGAAGAAACCTGTCGATCTCACAATTTAAGACAGGTAGATTCACTCCACTCTCTTTTATAAGGTTTCCGCGCGATGTGAATCGCGCGGCCTTAGTTAAAAAATCAGATTTACAAACGAATTAAAAAAATCAGACAAAATATGAACAGGAAAATTGTACTTACTGGCGTAGTAAGCGTGTTGGTTATTGCCGGAGCCGTATTTCTCTTTACCGGGAAAAAGTCGGGTGGCAAAATCAACCTCGAGACCGGAAAAGTAGATCGGACAACTATTACGAATTCAGTTACAGCTACCGGTACGGTCGAACCGGTAACAGAGGTTGATGTCGGTACACAGGTTTCTGGCATCATTGACAAGCTCTATGTTGATTATAACGATGTGGTAAAGGCCGGACAACTTATCGCTGAAATGGATAAGGTAACCCTCGAGGCCTCCTTGCAAGCCTCAACGGCTCAGCTGGCCCGAAGCAAATCCGAGTACGAGTATCAGGAAAAGAATTATGCACGTAGTAAAGTCTTGCATGAGAAAGAATTGATCAGTGAAACCGATTTTGAAACGGCCACCTACAATTATGAACAGGCAAAGGCCAACTACGAAGAGGCACAGGCATCTATTGTAAGTGTCCGGCGTAATCTAGAATATGCGACTATCACAAGCCCTATCGATGGTGTGGTCATCAGCAAAGCCGTGGAAGAGGGACAAACGGTTGCCGCCGGATTCGAGACACCTACCCTGTTTACCATTGCCGCAGATCTGACCAAGATGCAAATCATAGCAGATGTAGACGAAGCGGATATAGGTAATGTCAAGGATGGCCAGCGGGTCAGCTTCACGGTAGACGCCTATCCGAACGATGTATTTGAAGGCAAAGTCCTTCAAGTGCGCTTAGGAGAAAGTAGTGATGATAGCGGGACGAGCTCTTCCTCTACATCAACCGTAGTTACTTATGAGGTAGTTATATCCGCCGATAATCCGGATCTGAAGTTAAAGCCTCGTCTTACGGCTAACATCACTATCTATACGATGGAACGCAATAATGTATTGTCGATACCGAACAAAGCACTTCGCTTCATCGCGGAACCGGCTTTGTTGACGGATTTAGGTATAACTGTAGCCGATGCGTCAATGACGGCACCTGAAGGCAAAAAGTTAGTTTGGGTTAAGAACGGCAATCGGTTGGAGCCGAGAGCCATAACAATCGGTTCGAGCAATAACAATGTAACAGAAGTCCTCAGCGGTCTTGAAGATGGGGAAGAAGTAGCGGTTGATTTGGTCGCTGAGGTACCTGTTACATCTAACCAAGCAACTCAGGAGAGAAGTCCTTTCATGCCAGGCCCTCCGGGTAGCGACAAAGACAAAAAGAAATGACACGGAAAGAGATCATCAGATTAGAGAATATCAAACGGGATTTTCAGGTTGGCGATGAGACCGTCCATGCATTGCGAGGCATTAGCTTCGTCATCTATGAAGGTGAATTTGTCACTATCATGGGCTCCTCGGGATCAGGAAAGAGTACCTTACTGAACACGTTAGGTTGTCTGGACACGCCTACGAGTGGCGAGTATTACCTGGATGGGGTGTCTGTACGCACGATGGGAAAAGGCGCACGGGCCACGCTCCGGAATCGGAAAATCGGATTTGTTTTCCAGAATTATAATCTGCTTCCGAAGACAACCGCCATCGAGAATGTTGAATTGCCCTTGATGTATAACCCGGCATATACAGCAGCCCGAAGAAAAGAAAAAGCCGTGAAAGCCTTGATGGCGGTCGGCTTGGGCGACCGGCTAATGCACAAAAGCAACCAGATGTCCGGAGGACAAATGCAACGTGTTGCCATTGCCCGGGCGCTGGTCAATGACCCGGCGGTAATCTTAGCCGATGAAGCAACCGGTAATCTGGATACCCGGACCAGTTTTGAAATCTTGGTTCTCTTCCAGAAATTACACGCGGAAGGCAGGACTATCATTTTCGTTACGCATAATCCGGAAATTGCCCGTTACAGCAGCCGGAATATCATGCTTCGGGACGGACATATCATTGATGATGTCAAAAATACAAACATATTAAGTGCAGCCGAGACTCTTTCCGCGCTGCCCGTTAATGAGGATTATTGATATGAATTTTGCAAATCTGTTTAAAATAGCGGTTCGTGCCTTAGCGAACAATAAGCTACGTGGGTTTCTGACCATGTTGGGTATTATCATCGGTGTAGCCTCTGTCATCACGATGCTTGCCATCGGACAAGGCTCGAAGAAAAGCATCCAAGCAGAAATCAGCGAAATGGGTTCGAACATGATCATGATACAACCCGGAGGGGATATGCGTGGCGGTGTACGGCAAAGCGCAGAGGATATGGAGACACTCAAATTGGAGGATTATCAAAATATCGTGGACGAAACACGCTACGTTTCGTATACCTCTCCTTCGGTCAATAGTAGCGGACAGGTAATCTATGGTGCCAATAACGCTCCGACCACCATTTATGGCATCAGTCCGGATTATATGGATATCCGGCGCTATAAGGTGGAAGAGGGTGATATGTTTACCGAACAGGATATTGCTACCGCTGCAAAAGTCTGTGTAATAGGCAAAACGGTGGTAGATAATCTTTTCCCAAACGGAGAAAATCCGGTCGGGAAGGTTATCCGTTTCCAGAAATTGCCTTTCCGCATAGTAGGAGTACTTGAAAGTAAAGGATATAATAGCATGGGGATGGACCAAGACGATTTAATATTCGCACCATACACAACCATACAAAAAAAAGTCTTGGCCATCACCCATTTGCAAGGCATAACCTGCTCGGCCTTGAAAGAGGAATATACAGAACAGGCCATTGATGAGATCTCCGAGATATTAAGACGGAATCATAAATTGAAGGCAGAGGAAGAGGACGATTTCACCATCCGTAGTCAACAGGAACTAAGCAGCATGCTTACGAGCACGACCGATATGATGACCGTCCTCCTGGCGGCGGTAGCCGGAATTTCCTTGCTGGTCGGAGGTATCGGAATCATGAATATCATGTATGTTTCCGTTACGGAAAGAACCCGAGAAATCGGCTTACGCATGAGTATCGGTGCAAAAGGCATTGATATTCTGGCACAATTTCTGATCGAATCGATCCTGATCAGCGTAACAGGAGGCTTGATTGGAGTTATCTTCGGCGTCGGGGCCGCACTACTGGTAAATTCTGTAGCCCATTTCCCGATTTTCATCCAACCCTGGAGCGTACTCCTCTCATTTGTGGTCTGTACGGCTACAGGCATCTTCTTCGGATGGTACCCGGCTAAGAAGGCAGCCCAACTCGATCCTATTGAAGCGATACGTTATGAGTGATAGATAGTGCAAAATTCGTATATTTGTACGCTGAAAATCCTTAAAGCATGGAAACAAACAAGCAAGAAAACAGATCACAGCTAACAGAGCGGCCCTATCGGAGTATGGGATTTGTCATACATATTGTGGCCTGGGGCATTTTGTTCGGCATACCGTTCTTTTTCACGGGCAGGGAAACGCAATCCATTACATGGGATAGCTATATCCGTTTCTTGCTGGTTCCGCTCTCGTTCATGCTGGTATTTTATGCCAATTACAGTTTATTGATTCCTAAATATCTGTTCACCAAGCATATTCCTAAATTCTTGTTGGCGAACGCCTTGCTTATCGCCTTTACGATTATAGCGGTTCATTTGCTTATGCAAGTGCTACCCGCCCCGCATCCGAAGCATCACATAACCCCTCCCTTGCCGGAGATTATCCGATTCTTTTTTGGGAATATCATGCTCTACATCCTTGTGGTAGGACTAAGTGTAGCGATCCGGATGACCGGAAGTTGGTATAAAGTAGAATCTATGCGTCGTGAGTTGGAACAGGCCCGTGTCGAAGCGGAACTGACCAATCTGAAAAGTCAGTTGAATCCACATTTCCTGTTTAACACACTGAATAACATTTATTGTCTGATTGCATTTGACGCAAACAAAGCCCAAGAGGCCGTCCACGATTTGAGTCGGTTGCTCCGTTATGTGCTCTACGATAGCAGCCATCCGCTTGTAAGTATCGAGCGCGAGTTTGACTTCATCCGGAACTATGTAGGCCTGATGAAAATGCGGCTTCCGGAACATGCCCGCGTAGAAATGGAGCTCTCCACTCCTCCCCCGGGGATGCAGATTGCTCCACTTCTGTTCATCTCTCTGATTGAAAATGCCTTCAAGCATGGCGTGAGCAACAACAAATCCTCGTATATCCGCATCCGGATCATTCATGACGATAAAGGAATAGATTGCTATATTGAGAACAGCTATTTCCCTAAAGATAAGTCTGACAAAAGCGGAAGCGGTATCGGATTGGTCAATCTAAAGAAACGATTGAATTTGATTTATCCGGAAAAATATCTTTTCGTTCAGGAACAAAAGGAGAACTCTTATGTAACAGATTTATATATTAACCTATACCCGAAAGAGAATGAAACTGACATGCGCTATCATAGATGATGAGCCTTTAGCGGCAAACTTATTGGAAAGCTATGCACTAAAAACTCCTTTCCTGGAATTGAAAGGGAAATACAATAGTGCGCTCAATGCCATGCAAATATTACAACAAGCGCCTGTCCATGTATTATTCCTTGACATTCAGATGCCGGAGCTAAGTGGAATGGAGTTTTCCAAAATGCTTCCTGCATCTACAAAAGTCATCTTTACAACCGCTTTCAGCGAATATGCTGTAGACAGTTATCGGGTCAATGCCTTGGATTATCTGCTGAAACCCATCAGTTATGCTGATTTTCTGGTATCTGCACAAAAGGCTGTTGATTGGTTTTCTCATTCGAATGAAGTAGACCATATCTTTGTAAAAAGTGATTATAAACTGAAACAGATAGACCTTGATAAGGTTCTTTATATTGAAGGGTTGAAAGATTACGTGAAAATTTACCTCGAAAACGAACCTAAGCCTATAATGTCTCTGGTAAGTATGAAAAGTGTAGAAGAGATGTTACCCAAAAGCCGCTTTGTGCGTGTACATCGCTCCTATATTGTACAGCCTACCAAAATATCGGTCATCGACCGGAACCGAATCGTATTCGGGAAAACCTATATTCCCATTTCCGACAATTACAAACAACCTTTCTATGAGTTTTTAGAACGTCATAGCCTCTTTTTGGGGAGGTAGAGGGTTTGACATAGAGGGATTTCGACCTCCAAACCTGCCCCTTTCGTATAGAAAACCCATAGATTTGGAAAAAATTATCGGTTTTCTCTTGCATATTCATTTTTCCTCCTTACCTTTGCAGTGATTCCGCAGCGGATAGCGTTCCGCAATCGGGAATCATTTATTACATATTGTAAGCATTTTACGAAGATTATTCCGAACTAAAAATCTGGTAAATTTTAAGTCTGAAGGAATAATGGACAGTAAATGCTTGCGCTTTGTATGAACATGTGAGGTTGCCTATATAATTATAGGTAGACTGTATATCGTACAGGCGCGGGCTGTTGTTCTATTATTTTCAGGCGGGCTTACCAGAGCCTTTAGTTCAATAATAGATAACAAGCCCGCGTTTTTTTATGCCCGTTCATAAACTTGCCTGAGTTTGTTCCCCTTCGTAAAATTGGTTATGAATTACCATTAATCAATTTATTAATAACTTAATTTTTTACGTTTATGAACAAAAAAGTACTTACACTTTGCGCGGGCTTCCTGCTCGCTGGTGGGTTGTTCTCAACTGTAGACGCTCAGCTGCGCTATACTCAAGGAAAAGAGTATGGTACAGTTACTGCCGACAAAACGTTGCCTAATAGCACTACTACTACTTTGCAGAAGTTTATTGTGTTCCAAGATGCAGATGGTGTTGATTACATCGCTGTAGTGCAAAGTGGCTATAAACTCGCTGCTGTGCGGATGGATAAGGCCAATATGAATCAGGTTGTTACTATCAACTATGTATCCAGCAATGCCTATTCTGTAACTAATGCTAATGGACGTCAAACTTTAGGTTTTGATTCTGCAACTGATAAGTTTGGTTCGGATATCACCGAAATCCCTGTTGCTCTTACTAATACAAATATCCGATTTGGAGGTCAAAATCTTGGTGGTGGCAATGCTGGCCGATTTGTTGTTTTAAATGGAACTACATTCTCTGTTGAAAATGCAGGTACTCCAAAAGCAAATAAAACATTTACAGCCAAAGCCATTTCTATCGATGCTTTGGAAACGGTTTATGACGACCAAGCTGAAGTAGTTCCTGCAAACACTAAATTAGATGCTGGCTATTTCTTATTGATGGATAACGGCAACGTTTTGACGGGCAAGGAAGATGGTACAGCAGAATGGACTAAGAACACAAATTCCAATTCTTATTGGAAGATTGAAATCACTTCTAATGGTGCAACTACAGGTGTTGCTAAATTCGTTAACAAAGGAACGGGTGAGTATTTAACAAATGCTGCAGGAGAGCAAATCATAGTTGCTGTTACCAGAACGGCAGAAGACAAGCCGTATCAGTTCTTAGACAACGAAAGCATCGCCTTTACGGAAGCTCCTGCCGGTGACGGTGTAGTAAATGGCATCGCTTTAGGTGTAATCGCGGAACATTCGTTATCTTCAAGTGAATTAAAGACCATCTTCGGTTCTACTTTCGGTGCAACTATCAAGAAAGGTAATGATGCTGTAGCAAACAATCCGTTCACAGGCAATCTAAAACCGGTTTACTTAGATAGAAGTACAGGTAAGGTTTATGAATTGACTTCTTCATCTAATTCTTTCATGCTTCAGAATGGTGATGGCAACATTATCGTTATGAAAGTAAAGGACAAATATGCTGATGCAAAGAATCAGACTTATGGTTATAAACTGGATGCTATTTCACCACGTGATTTAGCTCGTGCTTTGAGCGATACAAAAACAGCAGGTGATTACGCTACTTACTTCACTTTCTGGGCAACAGAAGATTTCAATGTTGGTGAGGAAAAAGCTATTACTCGAATTACTGTATCTGATGGAATCAATTCTTATTGCTTAGGTTCACTGAATGTAAGTGGCAAGCCGACTTTATCTGCAGAAAATAATGCATTGGCATTGCAATATTTGGATGCTATTTCTATTGAGTTAGGCTTATTCAACACGGTAGATGTTGAGAAGTTGTTAGGCACAACTCCAGGCTTCTTTACTGTAACAAATAAGAACATCAATAAGAAAACTGTCAACGACAATGGCTTTAATAATTATGGTAAAGTCTTAGGCGTAACGACTGACGGCTGGGCTGGATATGTTGCAGCAGATGAAGCTTTAGTCGGTTATCCGGAAACTCAATGGGCTGTTACTTACGATGATGAAAATAAAGAATTAGTGTTCAAGAATCGTGAGAATCCTGGTATTGCGCAGGATTGGGAAGACTTAGATAATGACGGTTATTATGATGATCCTGTTTACTTCTCATTGAAGACTACCGAGTTGTATAACATCCCAGGCAAGACAAACGTTTACGCTTATCAGGGTGACACCATTGAAATCAAGATCAACACTGACTACGAGGAATCTGATGGCTATGTTCGCTATAATAATGCAGAATATGAAGATCAGCACTATTATGTAGGTGTTTATTCTCCGGTTTGGAATGGTTCTGCTTGGATGGTTGAAAACCATAACAATTCTCACAAAGTAGGTTTGGACACCAATAAGGAAAATGCTACTGAATGGGAATTAACTCCGGCTATGGAAATCAAACGCGATTTCGATGGTAAGATTCTTTCTGTAACTCCGGATACGGTAGAAATTAAGAGCATCCTGGGTTATTACAAGGATGGCAATTATACTACAACCGTAGATGACAAGGGTGAAGGTACAGTTATCTTGAAGTTCCCGGCTTATGCGTTGAAGAATACGGATAATGGTGAGTATATGGCTTATACTGGAAACGGGAATAACCAATATTACGCTACCGGCTATGGTGACATTAAAGAAGGTTATACCAATATTGATGCTGCCGACTTCTTTGCTATCAGAATTGTTGGCGAAAATCAATATAACCTAGCAGATGTTTCTGTTAATTATACAAACAACTATGAGTTGGATGAAGAAGATCCATTGGCAGGATTGTCTCTTTCTAAAGTTTATGGTGGTGATAGCGCAGATAAGGGTATGTTGAATCGGACTTATCTGTACAGCCAAGAAGAGAATGACATCATCTCTATCGAAGCTAAGGAAGCTCCGGAATACCGCAAGGTGGCAATGGGTGATACTATCAGCATCTACCGCAACGAAGATCCTGCAAATGTATTGTTTGAAAAAGGTGAATTCTTAGGAATTCCGACTTCTCTGCAATTGCCAGATGCTAATCCTGCATTGTTCGTTGATACTGCATACGTAAATCGTGGTAACAACAACCGTTGGGAATATCTGTTGGCTGTAGACGCTAAACACTGGGAATCTAACTTAGAATGTGAAATTCCTGATCATCCAAAACATCATGCAGACACAACTACAGGTCGTTTCTTGGTTAACTTGATGGATTCTGCTTATGTTTATCATGACAACAATATCCATGACAATAAGTTCATCAACGAAGAAGATGGTGAATACTATGCTAAGTTAGGCTTTGTAGAAGGCTATCACACACACGATACGTTGTATCTGAAACGTCCGAACGGAACTTATGATGCCATTTCAATGACTCGTGAAGACTATGGATTCAGCATTGCCAAGTTTGCATTCCGTTATGTAAACAACGAAGATGAGTCATTCGTAATCGAAACTGGCTGCAAGGACTTTTTCACAGAAGATGAAGCAAGAAACGTTGTTACTCGTGGTTATCTGAAATGGATGAATGGTGTAGTAGTTGTTGTTAACGATATTGACAACGCAGATGTCTTCAACATGAACGAAGACGAAACTCGCACTCCAACCGCAAACGAAGAGATCAGCGCAGAAGAAGCTACGGTATCTGTAGTAGCAACCAACGGTGCTGTAATCGTTAAGGGTGCAGAAGGCAAGAACGTAGTAGTAAGCA
>ERZ857521.1451-NODE-1451-length-28014-cov-4.295003_pt1 | contig 28014 bp, 24 predicted proteins | sample MGYA00519701_ERZ857521 | MGnify/ENA primary metagenome ERZ857521 (study PRJEB31778, sample SAMEA3449346) | human gut metagenome | biome: human gut; feature: human-associated habitat; material: faeces | place: United Kingdom | collected 2010/2012 ...
GGCTGTCGGATTACCTCGACGTCCTCACCATCCTGGGGGGTAAATCCTATGTCTATTTCACCTCCAACAAGTCCGACATCCTCGAACTCTTCCAGTGGATTGGCGAGAACCATTGGATCGGCAACCCGTTCGACGGGGCGACAAAGGCGGAAATGCCCCGCACGATGAACTACAACGCCGCCTATACCGATATTATGTTATACAAAAAAGAAACTCAAATCCCATTTAAACGATGAATAAATACCATTTAATGTTAGAGAAATGCTATCTTTGAACTGTTAAATAAAAAAGGAAGATATATGGCTATAACAGATTCAGCATTCAAAGGTTTATCCCACAGCTATCAGGGATACGGAAAGTTTAGTGACGGGGCGGAAATAATGGAAGGATATAAACCCGATTATGTTTTAAAGAAAGAAAATCAGTACGTCATACTGGAGTCCGAGAACAACACTAACCGCAAGATGTTCGTCGGCTGCCTGATGAAAGCCGCTTATTTCTTGCGTAACGAGAATGCCGGATTTCTGGTAATTGTACTGCACGAGCATGACAACACCACCTTGGAACAAATCTGGAAACACCTCGTTCCCTATTTCCAATGGATTAAGAAAGGAGGATTAACTAACATGGAGAAGGTCTATCTTATCAAAGATGAGGACTATCGAACCGGAGACAAAACGTGTCACCCCATCGATTCGGAAGCGTTTTTAAGCAAAGCAAAAGTCATAGACGAAGAAACCGACCTCAATAACCTATAATCCACATGAGGCACCTAAACGATTTCGAGAAAAAGATTATACAGGCAATGCTTATTCGGGAAAAGCCAGACGATGTATGTGTGGTCAACCTGATTAATAAAGTATTGCCTATTTATGTGATTGCCTGGTCTCCGGATTATGATATAGTTAGTTTTGTTATACATAAAAGTGAGGACTATGATCAAACTCGAAACAAGTTATTCGATATAATCACCCTATTAAGGTATTTAGACGAGAATCAATATATAGGTATTTTCCCCTCAAAAATAAATCATGGGAATATACTGTATGACCATTCCAAATACGAGGTTAAACGCTTTGGTGAGGGTATTAATGTCCGATTCAAATTATCATATAAGGACGGTGAAAATATAGATAGCATAAAAATGCAAAGTGAAGTAAATGGCATTGGCAAGTACATAGAGAAATATGTAAATTCCACATTCCATGTAACCCAAGAGCTGAAAGACTATGTCGCGAATGGATTTAGGACTGATGAAGAGATTCGATTTCAAAAGGAACATCAGATAGCGAAATGGTCGCTTATTCTTGCCACAGCGACAAGCATTGTAAGTATATTACTAAGCATCTTTAAATAGACCTTAGTCGAAATGCCAACTTGTATTATTCCTTTAAAAGAGTATTTTATTTTGACTTTTCGTTTTGAAAGATGGACTTTTCGTTTTGGGCATTATACAATGTTACTATAAATCTAAAATAAGAATTAGTATGAAACCATTGATCATATATGGGGTGAATGTGTAGTCCCTCAGGAAGCCGCAAACCCATTTCACCGAATCTTATACCGATTTTACTGAAATACCTGTCGCGAAGTATTGTCTTTCAGAAGATTTCTGTATTTTTGAGCAATCAAATTAAAATGTGAACAAGTATGGGTGAAATATTGGATTTGAAGACGATACATGACTACAACAAGTTTCTCGGTCTGGAGACACTGAACCCGCTGGTGGGCTTCGTCGATTTCTCGAAAGTGGAAGTGCTCCCACACCGCTGCAAATGCTTTGGCTTCTATGCCATCTTCCTGAAGGAGAAGATTCACGGGCCTATCACTTATGGACGCAGCAAGTACGACTATCAGGAAGGCACATTGGTGTTCATCGCCCCCGGACAGGTAGGAGGCATCAACGATGGCGGCGAGACACTGCATCCGCAAGGTTATGCCCTGTTGTTCCATCCCGACCTTATCCGGGGTACGTCACTGGCACGGAAGATGAAGGATTATACTTTCTTTTCTTACGAAGTGAACGAAGCCCTGCACATGTCGGAACGCGAACGACAGACCATCTTCAACTGCTTCAACGAGATAGAGGAAGAGCTACAGCACAGCATCGACAAACACAGTCGTGCAATCATCACCTCCAACATCGAAGTCCTGCTCAACCATTGCCTCCGTTTCTACGACCGTCAGTTTGCCACCCGTGAGGTTATCAACCACGATGTCCTCACACGTTTCGAAGAACTGTTGGTCGGCTATTTTGATTCCGACAAGCCTGAACAAATTGGTCTACCAACCGTAGCGTGGTGTGCCGACCAGCTCCATTTCTCCGCCAACTATTTTGGAGACCTTATAAAAAAAGAAACGGGCAAATCTGCCATTGAGTACATTCACTTCTCCATCATCAACCGCGTCAAGGATTTGCTGGCAAGCACGAACAAGACTGTAAGCGAAATAGCTTACGAAGTCGGGTTTCAATACCCACACCATTTGAGCCGGATGTTTAAAAAAGTGGTGGGGTGTACGCCTAACGAATATCGGATGCAAGAAAGGGTGGTATGATACAACGAATAAGAGAGTTACATTCTTTATCCCCCTCTCCTTTCATATCTTCTAAAAAAATAGACCAATATCCAAAAGCCAAGGAAAGCAAAAGGGATGCCGACCAATGCCGGATAACGATAGTCTAATCCGGCTTCTATGGGCAATCCGCCGCAATAAGCTCCTAAGGCATTGCCTAAGTTAAAAGCGATCTGAACGCAAGCGGCACCCAGCAGTTCTCCCCCCGGCGCATAACGAATAATTGAAATTTGTTGCGGACTACTTACCGCAAACAACCCCATTGTAACCAGGCAGGTAAACACAACGGCCAAGAACGGATAGGGAGAAAGAAAATATAAAGCGATCAGACTTACACAAATAAGACCTTGCATAAAGGCCGCTACCCTACCCGGAGAATAGGTATCGCTCAATCGTCCGCCCAAAAGGTTTCCAATAACCATACCTAATCCGGCAAGAACCATCAACCCGGAAATCACCCCCGGTTTAAATCCGGCTATATTGACCAGTACAGGATTCACATAGCTATAAAAACTAAACGCGCCTCCATTACCCAATAGAGTCGCACCCAATATCAACCAAGGAGCCAGATGCTTGAAAAAACGAAACTGACCTTTGAATCCGGTATCCGGAAGAGGCGCAATCTGAGGAACCCAATGAAAAATACCATGCAACACGATGAATCCCCAGAAAACAACCAAAAGGAAAACCAAACGCCAAGAAATAAATGTGCTCAAAAAGGTTCCTAACGGGACCCCAACAAGATTGGCAAACGTCATGCCGGCAATCATAATCGCCACCGCTAATGACCCCTTCCCTTTATCCGCCAATTTGTCCGCTACAATAGAAGCTACCCCAAAATAAGCTCCATGAGGCAAGCCGGATATGAAGCGTGCCACAAGCATCATACCATAACTGGGAGAGATGGCCGCACACAAATTGCCCGCCATCATCAAGGCAACCAATAACATAAGGATCTGCTTCAACGGACGAGTCCGGAGAAGCACCAACATCGGCGCGCCAAAACACACACCCAACGCATAAGCCGCAATAAAATGCCCTGCATCCGGAATCGAGACCGATAATCCTCGGGCTACATCCGGCAAGATTCCCATCATCACAAACTCGGCTATGCCCAGGCCAAACGTCCCGAACGATAACGCGATCAAACTCTTCTTCATGTACCCCCTATACTTATTTGAAATAAGATTTAGTCCAGGTATATACTTTGGGAGATTCTTTCAGAAATGGTTTCAGCTTCTCTTGCATCTCCTTGTCTATATATTGCGGAGTTGTATAGATTTGCGTCAATGTATAATTGTCCGGGCTCAATTTATATTCAAACAAGTCCATATCCAAACGCGAGGTAGACTCTTGAAATGCAATAGACTCCTTATCCGCATCCTCCCGGATAAACCATCCGGCCGGAACCGGTTCCAGCAGATCCTTCGCATCCAAGGGTTGCCAATCCGGAGAGTAGAACGCAATGCGGCTATCGGGAACCGGAGCCTTTACCGTTACGACCTTACAGATTACAAATGTATTATTGACCAAAGGCAAAAGCTTCAATTCAACGGTAGTCCGTTCCGTTGACTCCAGCAACAAGTAATCGTTAGTCAACTTCACCAGTCGGGATGTCCCATTCATATTATTCTTCAATTGCGCTTTTTCGCCCGATTTATACAAATCCACCAAATCTTTCCGCCAAGCATCTTCCAATTGCGGAACATATTCGTCCGGCATAGCCACAAATACCTCCGCCATATCTTGTGCCTTCAGCTGAAAAGCCCAAAACACCAGCCACACAATCATCAAAACCCGTTTCATGTTTTTATTCATTTTTTATCTGTTCATTTTTAAGGAATTCACCCTCAACGTGTTCCCAAATAGAGGAATATCATTCCTATCAATACCAATATCAAATCGAGCACCTTGCTCTTCAGATTCTTCTCGTGGAAGAACAACGCTCCGGCCGCAAAGGTAACTAAAACATTGCTCCGACGAATCATCGAAACGATAGAAATCATCGAATCGGGATAAGTCAACGCATAAAAATACACCCAATCCGCCACACAAAGGAATATGGAGATGAAGATGATATTCCAACGCCATTGGAAAGGTGTAGTCGTTTTGCGCCGGGGAAACCATAAGAACAACAAAACACCCAGCATCATCAGGCACTGATAAATATTAAACCACACCTGAACCGTCATGACATCCAAATCCCGCATCAGATGCTTGTCATACAACCCGCTCAATGCGCCAAGAATCACCGAAAGCACCGTAAAATAAATCCACTTGTTATGTGTGAACCGGATTCCCTCTTTCTTCCCCGAAGAAGAGAGCAGATAAAAGGATGCCACAGCAAATCCCACACCTATCCACTGGTACAGGTTCAATCGTTCGCCAAAGATAATCAATGCCCCCAACAACGTCAATACCGGTTGCGTCGCTTTTATCGGTCCGGATATCGTCAGAGGCAAGTGCTTCAAGGCAAAATAGCCGAATATCCACGAAGACAAAACAATAACCGCTTTGATGAATACCGCCACATGGGTCTGAAAAGACACATGCGGAACATAAAACAACGTCCCGTCCAGACAATCCGTTGCATACGAAAGCACGATGAACGGTAAAAAAAGCAAACTACTGATCAAGGTGTTGAAGAAGAGAACCGGTATAACGGCATTCCCGTTTAGCGACATCTTCTTATTCACCTCATAACAGCCTAAGAGAAAGGCCGAAACAAATGCTAATATGAGCCACATATACTATAAAAAGATCTTTTCCGGATATTCTACATTCACCAGATAGAGCGCATGACCCGGAGCGGAAGTACCCGCCCTACCCCGGTCTTTGGCCTCTATTACCGCACGGAAACCGGAGAGAGAAAGTTTTCCCCGGCCCACCTCTAAAAGCGTCCCTACAATCGCACGTACCATATTCCGCAAGAACCGGTCGGCACGGATGGTAAAGACCCATACATCGCCCTCCTGCTTCCAGCCAGCCTCCATAATGCGGCAATTATTGGTTTTCACATCCGTATGAAGCTTACTGAAGCTGGTGAAGTCGGTATAGTCAAACAGGATTTTGCAAGCCTCGTTCATCAGCTCGAAATCCAATTTCCCGATATAACGATACACCAGATCATAATTGAACGGATCCTTCTTTGACATAAGGTAATAGTTGTAGGTCCGCGAGGTCGCATCAAACCGGGCATGTGCCTCGGGAATTACCGGTACAATCCGCTCAATGGCTATATCTTTCGGGAGCAAGCGGTTCAGCTTATCTGCCAGAAAAGGCAAATCAGGAACAGCCTCCTCCGAATCAAAATGCGCCACCATCTGCCGGGCATGTACCCCGGCATCCGTCCGCCCTGCCCCGACTATGGCTATCGTCCGGCGTAAGATCGTAGACAAAGCCTCTTCAATACTTTGCTGTACGGTAATTCCATTCGGCTGGATTTGCCATCCGCAAAATGATTTACCATTATAACTAAGGTAAATAAAATATCTGTTCACGTAAGATTCTTTTTAGACTAAAAAACGATGCAAAGGTACAAAGTTTTCGTGCGCATAGACAATTTGTAACAAAAAAATAGTATATTTGTACTTTAATCTAAAGCATAACGTATGTTAGAATCATTGTTGCAGACTTCTTATTTCGCCCTATTTCTGATTATCGCATTGGGCTTTATCCTTGGTCGGATCAAGATTAAAGGATTATCATTAGACATTTCCGCCGTAATTTTCATTGCTTTGCTCTTCGGGCACTTCGGGGTTACGATTCCGAAGGAGTTAGGGAATATCGGATTAGTGCTTTTCATTTTCACTATTGGTATCCAGGCCGGCCCCGGATTCTTCGATTCATTCCGTTCGAAGGGAAAGACATTAATCATACTGGCCCTTCTGATTGTAGGTTCCGCCAGCATAGCCGGAGTAATCTGCAAGTACGCGTTCGGGCTGGATACGGCCAGCATTGTCGGGCTTATTGCCGGAGCATTGACCAGTACACCCGGTCTGGCCGTAGCTATCGACACGACCCAATCCGCTTCGGCCTCGATTGCCTACGGTATCGCCTACCCGTTCGGTGTCATCGGTGTCATACTCTTCATCAAATTATTACCTAAGATTCTCCGCGTAGACCTGCAGGCCGAAGCCAAGCGTCTGGAAGAGGAACGGAAAGGCCGGTTCCCGGAATTGCAACGCGCCACATTCCGGGTGGAAAATGAAAAAGTACTGAACAAGACGTTGGCACAACTTCAAATCCGGAATATGACCGGTGCCGTGGTGTCACGCATCAAGCATAACGACGAAATATCCATGCCTCGGGCAAATACGGTACTTCACGAGGGCGATCTGATTCGGGTCGTAGGCAACAAAAACTCAATAGAGCAGGTGAAATTGCTGATAGGAGAACAGGTAAATGGGGATATTCCCTTCACGAAAACCCAGGAACTGCAATCTCTCTTGCTTACGAATAAGAATATCATAGGCCGCACGCTGGGCGAACTGAACCTGCAAGGGAGCTTCGGATGCACCGTGACACGGGTCCGCCGAAGCGGTATTGATTTGTTGGCGGAATCGAACTTGGCCTTGAAATTCGGTGACAAGCTGATGGTGGCCGGAGAGAAAGATAACCTGAACGAGCTGGGGCAATTCGTCGGGAATAACGAGAAAGCCCTATCCGACACCGACTTTTTCCCGATTGCGATGGGTATTGTGCTGGGTGTCCTGTTTGGAAAACTGAACATTTCGTTCTCGGATAGTTTTTCTTTCTCACCGGGACTGACCGGTGGCATCCTGATGGTTGCCTTGATATTAAGTGCCATCGGTAAGACAGGACCGATTATCTGGAGTATGTCCGGTTCGGCCAATCAGCTATTACGCCAATTAGGGTTACTTTTGTTCCTTTCCGAAGTAGGCACCTCGGCCGGAAGCACGCTAGTAGCTACGTTCCAGGAAAGCGGATGGACCATGTTCGGCATCGGAGTCATCATAACGCTTGTCCCGATGATTGTAGCCCTTGTCTTCGGATATTGGGTATTTAAAATAAACATACTGGATCTGCTCGGCTCAATAGCCGGAGGCATGACCAGCACACCGGGACTTGCCGCGGCCGACTCGATGAGCGATAGTTCGGCTCCCAGCATCGCGTATGCTACGGTCTACCCGATTGCAATGGTATTCTTGATCCTATTTATCCAAATCATAGCCGGAATTATATAAAAATAACGCAAATCATTTTGCTAACAAAACAAGAACAATATTGACAATATGCTCCAAATTGGCCCTACAAGATAACGCCTGTTGGAAAAGAATTCGGAGAAATAGCGCGAAAAAAGGGCTTTTGAGGGCGAAAATCAGAAGATATTCGCCCGATTCATGCCTAACTTTCCCGGAATTGCATACGAGCAACAAACGAAAAGATACCTATATTTATCGGAAAAGATAGGCACAAACCGGAAAAGCCATCGGTTATTTGTGAAAAAACAATGGATTTCCCGCCCGAAATCCGGGAATTTCGCCCCCAAAACACCTCAAAAATCCGCTAAATGATGTTTTTTCAAGAATAAAAAAATCGAAGGATAACCCCATAAGTATGAATGAATAACCCTCAAAAAAAGGCTCTCTCAACTCAGCGAGAGGGCCTTTGTTTTAAACAAAGCCTCCTTCGGGGCTGATATATCGCCCAAACAAGAGGGTTAATTTGACATTTTGACAAATTGATAGTCAAAAGGCGATTAGAAATAAATGACATTTTTGTTGCATAATTCATACAAAATTGCGAATATTGTGTGACATTTCTATTACGTCAGAATGACACAATAGCGATTCAAAAAAAACAGATAGACTTAAAGCCCATAAAAAACATAATGAACATACTTGTTATTACAGGAAGTCCGCATAAAAAGGGAACTTCGTCCTTATTGGCAGATCAATTCATAGCCGGAGCGTCCGAAGCCGGCCATCATATCTCACGTTTCGATACGATATTCCACGTAACGCAACCCTGCTTGGCGTGTAATTATTGCCGGAAAAACCTCAACAAATGTATTCAGGAGGATGATATGGAAATCATCTGGGATAAGGTAATTACCGCAGACCTGATTGTATTTGTCACGCCTTTGTACTATTTTGGCATGTCGGCGCAACTCAAAAAGGTAATAGACCGTTTCTATGCCATCAATGATTTGTTGAGAAGTAAATTGAAGAAGGTCATTCTGCTTGCCACCTGCGCGGAAAAGGAGATCTGGGCGATGGACGCGCTCGTGGCTCATTTCAAAGCTATCTGCCGCTATTTCCAATGGGAAGAGGCCGGAAAAATCCTGGCGTTCGGCATGTCTGAACGTAAAGATATCGAAGCCTCCGAATATCCCGCGATGGCATACGCTTTAGGTAAATACATCCAATAATTCTTTTGCCATGAAAAACAAGAAATATCTATCTATCGCCCTGACGCTTTGCACGTGCATGAGCATTCAGGCCCAGCAGGATTCTATTGTCCCCTTTGATAAAGCCTATAAGCGGGTCTATCCGATTCAGAAGATCCGAGGAGAAAAACCGGTAATTGACGGGAAGCTGGACGAAGATTTATGGCGTAACCAAGGGGTATGGTCCGAACGTTTCGTGCAAATCATTCCTTATGAACGGGCTATATCCGACTCTCCGACACGTGTGAAATTGTTTTATGACGATAAAAATATCTACGTAGGCGTTTATTGCAAAGATGCGCAACCCGAAAAGATGAACCGGTTCATCGGAAACCGGGATGACAATAGCTTGGGAGACTTGGTCAGCATTGCTTTCGACACCTATCATGACTTTCGTGCCGCGCCCGAGTTTAATGTAAATTTGGGTGGGAACAAGACCGATCTGGTGGTAACGGACAAACTGGCCATTAATAAAAGCTGGAATGCGGTCTGGGAATGCAAGACACATATAAACCGGCCCGATTCGAGCTGGACAGCCGAGTTCCGGATTCCCTTCAGCCAATTGCGCTATAATCAGTTTTCGCCAGACGGGATCTGGGGGCTGCACGTACGCCGGATCATCCGTCGGAACAACGAAGTGCAGAATTGGAGCATGATCCCCCTGAAGAATAACGGACATGTCTTTTCGTTCGGGGAAATGCACGGTATGGATAGTTTGCCCAAACCTAAAGGCATCGAGTTTCAGCCCTATATCATGGGGAAATACCGGAATGAGCCTGAAATAGCGGGAAGCCCATATCAGACCGGTCATGCATGGGGCGGGAATATCGGACTGGACGCAAAGCTGGCCCTATCCGATTTCACCTTAGACCTGACCATAAACCCCGATTACGGGCAGGTAGAGCTTGACCCGTCGGTGATGAACCTGACCGCATACGAGACTTTCTATGAAGAGAAACGCCCTTTCTTCCTGGAAGGAAAGCATATTCTGGATTTTACGCTGGGGAATGAGAATGACATGATGTTTTATACGCGGCGTATCGGAGCTTCTCCCTCCTATACCCCGGAGAACATTGATAATCAGAATCGGTATGCCGAAACCAAAGAGAACATCCCGATTATCGGAGCCTTGAAACTGACCGGGACCAACCGGCGCGGCGTGACAATCGGTGTCATACAGAGCGTAACGGCCCGCTCATCCGCCAAGGTGTGGGATAACGGAACGGAAAGCCGGACGATTGTCGAACCTCTGACCAACTATACGGTGGCTCGCCTCCAGAAAAACTGGAAGGGAAACACGCTTCTGGGAGGAATGCTGACTTCGGTAAACCGGGCTTTGGAGGAACCCTATTTAAAGGATTTCTTTGTCCGCAACGCCTTTACCGGTGGTATAGATTTTGCCCAGTACTTCAAGAACCGTCTGTACTATATCGAGGCCAAAGGTATGTTCAGCAGTTTGCAAGGGAGCCAAAAGGCCATCGCACGCCTGCAACAAAACGCGGTACATTATTATCAACGCGAATCATCGGCCGATTATTTGCAGGTCGACCCTACCCGAACCTCCCTAAACGGTACGGGAGGTTATGTAAAGGCAGGACGGAAAGGAAACGCGAAATGGACCTTCTCGGAAATGTATAGCTGGTCTTCTCCCGGTTTCGACTTGAATGACATCGGGTATCTAAAAGAAACGGATTACCAAAGCAATATATCGGAAATAGCATTCCGGCAAACGGATATCTGGAAGCTTTTCCGCTACAATGCCTTTACCTTGTCCCAAAAGAATATGTGGAACTATGGGAAACAGGCCATTTATAATGATGTCGCTTTCCGGTGGCAAAGCATGACAATGAACCGTTTCGAATGGGATATCAAAGAAACCTTCTTATTCAATCAGCTGGATACGCGTCTTTTACGCGGAGGACCGGATGTGCGGATCAATCCGTCCTTGTCTACCTCTGTCAAATTCAATACCGATAAGGCCAGACGTGTATTGGGAACATTCCAATACACGGGTAATCATAACCTCTCCGGATATAGCCAGTATAATACCGTCAGTCCGACCCTTACCTTCCGGATCGGGAATCACTTGTATTTGTCCGGAAAAGTAGATTATTCTTGGAATACCGATGAGAACCAATACATCACTACCCTCACCGGTACATCTTCGAACCCCCGTTATATCTTGGGCCGGATGAAGCAAAAGACCTATGGACTGACATTAAATATGCAATTGAACCTGACTCCGGATATTTCCATTCAGTTCTATGGAGCACCTTTTACCTCGACCGTAAAATATGACCGGTTGAAGGAGGACCTGGCTACGACCTCCCCTAATTATGAGGAACGGTTCCGCCTGTTCACGCTAGACGAAGTAACGGCCAAGGAAGGCATGTATCATTTTCCGGGCGGAAAGGTCGAGCAAGGGTTTAGCTTCAATGAGTTCCGTTCCAACTTGGTGGCCCGCTGGGAATACCTGCCCGGTTCGACCCTCTATTTCGTTTGGGAACACCGTATGTCGAATAGAGACAGCTATTCCATTGACGGATGGGGGAAGAATCTGGACCGGATGTTCGGCATCCCGTCTACCAATACATTCATGATCAAAATAAATTATTGGTTTACTATCTGAGGGACAGGTCTGATAGAAGATGACTTACGACAAAAAGAAAGATTTTCTTTTTTTATTCGAATTTATTCGTTTATATTTGTATTCAAAATAAAGGGAACTTCTTTCATCTGTCGATTAAGTTATTTACGGAATGATAAAGAAAAATGTCTATAAAATTTTACGTTGGGGAACAAAAATAAAAAGTACAAGACTAAAGCTGCTCGGCATTTGGTTGCTTCATTGTTCTCACAAACGCTATATAGGCATCTTCTTTGATCCCATATTGGCTTGTAATCTGAGATGCAAGATGTGTTATTTCAGTGATCCCGAAAAAAGAAAAACGTATCGTGGCTCTTTTACCCAGGAAGAGATAATACGTATAGCCGAATCCCTTTTTCATCGGGCTTTAAAGCTCCAAATAGGTTGTGGAGCTGAACCCACTCTTTATAAAGAGCTGGATGAGATAATTGCGCTGGGAAAACGATATGGTATTCCGTATATATCCTTGACCACCAATGGGAATCTTTTAACGAAAGAAGCCTTGGAAAAAGCAATTAGAGCCGGATTGGACGAATTGACTCTTTCGGTTCATGGGTTGACCCGCGAAACGTATGAGTTCATGATGACGAACGGTAAATTCGAGCTGTTCCTGCGTTTGTTAGCTGATATAGAGGAAATGAAGAAGAGATATCCCCATTTCAAGTTACGCATCAATTACACAATTAATCCAGATAATATGGACGAATTGAAATACTTGTGGACTGTTGTCAAAGAAATGGACATATTGCAATTACGCCCGATCCAGAAAATAGGTGATAGCGTTTATCAAAATTTCAATAGGGAATATCTCTATACGCATTATGATGACATCATTAATCCGATAAAACAAGAATGTCAAAGGAGAAATATAACCTATTTGATTCCGGAGAAAGAGAATCTGGGAACTTTAGAGGAAGATAAAAATGATGATCGCATAGAACAGGCTACCTATTGCTATGTATCGCCTCGCGGATGCTGGAAAGATGATTTTGATTTCCGAAAGGATACCTTCGAATCGTATGCCCGGCGGACCCACCTGGGCAGGCATTTATTGACGGGTCTATTGCATAAAGCAACTAAGAAAAAAGTGGACACAACACGAAAAATGAACTATAACATCAATTAATTATGGCATTACAAGTTGGAGACAAAGCTCCTGAAATATTAGGAACTGATCAAAATGGTAAAGAAATAAAGCTGAGTGATTTTGCTGGGAAAAAGCTGATATTGTATTTTTATCCCAAAGATAACACATCCGGGTGTACGGCCGAAGCTTGCAGCCTGCGGGATGGGTATGAGGAACTGAAAGCTTCCGGATTTGAGGTAGTCGGTGTAAGTAAAGACAGCGCCAAGTCGCACCAAGGCTTCATTGCCAAACAGAATCTTCCGTTCAACCTGATTGCGGATACCGATACCTCATTGCAACAACAATTCGGAGTATGGGCCGAGAAGAAAATGTGCGGAAGAACCTATATGGGAACACTCCGAACGACATTTATCATTGATGAAAAGGGCGTTATTGAGCGTGTCATTACGCCTAAAGAGGTGAAAACAAAAGATCATGCAAACCAAATATTGAATAAATAAATGGCAAAAGAAGAGAACTTATTCGAAGAGAAAGCAGAAGGTACTAAGCCTACCGTCAATGCCGATAAGCTGAAAGCATTACGCGCAGCTATGGAAAAGATCGAAAAGAACTACGGAAAGGGCTCTATTATGAAGCTGGGCGACGAATCGATTGAAAACATCGAAGTCATCCCGACAGGGTCTATTGCTTTGGATGCGGCTTTAGGCGTAGGCGGTTATCCCAAAGGACGTATCGTTGAAATATACGGACCGGAGTCTTCCGGAAAGACAACATTGGCCATCCACGCTATTGCCGAGGCTCAAAAGCAGGGAGGCATTGCGGCCTTTATCGATGCTGAACATGCTTTCGACCGTTTCTATGCGGAGAAGCTGGGTGTCGATGTAGAGAATTTATGGATCTCACAACCCGATAGCGGTGAACAGGCTCTGGAGATAGCCGAACAATTAATCCGTTCATCAGCCGTAGATATTATTGTCATTGACTCGGTTGCAGCCCTGACCCCGAAAGCTGAATTAGAAGGAGATATGGGTGATAGCAAGATGGGCTTGCAGGCCCGTCTGATGTCTCAGGCTCTGCGTAAATTGACGGCTGCCATCAATAAGACGAATACTACTTGCATTTTCATTAATCAGTTGCGCGATAAAATCGGGGTCATGTTCGGCAATCCGGAAACAACTACAGGAGGAAATGCGCTGAAGTTCTACGCCTCTGTACGTTTAGACATCCGTCGTATCGGACAACTGAAAGATGGCGATGAGGTCAAAGGGAACCAGGTTCGTGTCAAAGTGGTAAAAAACAAGGTGGCACCCCCATTCCGCAAAGCTGAATTTGACATCATGTTTGGCGAAGGTATTTCCCGTTCCGGTGAAATTATAGATTTGGGCACAGAATTGAACATTATAAAGAAAAGCGGTTCGTGGTACAGCTATAATGACTCTAAGTTGGGACAAGGACGTGACGCCGCCAAGCAATGCATTGCCGACAATCCGGAATTAGCAGAAGAGCTGGCTCAACTTATATTTGAAGCGTTAAAAGATAAATAATTAATCGTGATTCTCAGAGGTAATCGTTGGCTCCTTTGCTTTGTTGATTTAAGGCAAACAAAGGCCAACGGTTCCTTTTCTGCCCAATAAGCAGACAATTAGATATCGGGACATGACATCCAAAGAAGAATATCGTGAACTCTGCCTGAAGGAACCCTCCATTCCGCTCTACTCACGGGATTGGTGGCTGGATATTGTTTGCGGTGCGGATAATTGGAACGTGTTACTCTATAAAAAGAATGGTCGGACCGAAGCCGCTATGCCTTTATACATTCCATGGCGCGGCGTGGTATCTATGCCGGTTTATACCCAAACTATGGGGCCTTGGATTTCCCCGGAATCGGAAGACACAAAATATGCGCATCGGTTATCCCGCAGGCAAGAAATCTTACAAGAGTTCGTAGAACAACTGAAAGGTTACTCGCATTTCTTTCAAAATTTCTCGTATCAGATTACCGATTGGCTTCCTTTTTATTGGGGCGGATACAAGCAGACCACGCGCTATACGTATATATTAGATAGCATTCATGCATCGGATAATCTATGGGAAAACATGAGCCAGCCCATCCGCCGGAATATCCGGAAAGCGCAAAAGCAAGGAATTGAGGTTCGCTCGGGAATTACTATTCCGGAATTTATGGAAATACAACGTCTGACTTTCCAACGTCAAGGAAAGCATCCGGTAGGAATACCTGTATTGGAGCAATTGATCCGCGAATCCCTCCGACGGAACCAAGGCCTGCTTTGGGGGGCTTATGATCCGGAAGGGAATCTCCATGCGGCTATATTTATAGTCCTGCAAGAGGCATCCGCTTATTATGTGGCAGGAGGAGGAGACCCCCGTTTCCGTGCGTCCGGAGCACATAGTTTAGTCTTGTGGGAAGCCATACAAGAAGCAGCGACCTATACCGACAAATTTGATTTTGAGGGATCCATGTTACCGGGAGTGGAACGCTTTTTCCGGGAATTTGGAGCAAAACAGATGCCTTACTTCGCAATAAATAAAGGAAATCTGAGTTTATATCTTAGAGCTTGCCTGAAAGCCAAGCGTACTTTACAAAGAATCCTTTAACAGTTAGGAAGAACATGAACTTGATCATTAATTACATACTTCGATTTTTATTAGGGGGTAATCGAGCCGGAGCTTATAGCAGCCTAATAGGCTATACCTCCAATCCGAATTTATTTCATAAATACAGAGTAGTTATTATACCATCCCGTTTTTTTGATCCGGACATTTACGGCACTCCGGAGTCTTTACCTAAATTACCTTTGATGGAAATCGACCATGTTCCTTTCCTGTTCGGCACCCCACGCAAAGTATGGGTAGAAGACACATTGGTCATTTATGCGGATATCCTTGCAAGCAGTTACTTTTTGCTGACACGCTATGAAGAGATACAACGCCGCGAAGTAAGAGATATACACGGACGATTCCCCGGAAAAGAGTCCTTGCCGGTAAAAGCAGGTTTTATACATCGTCCTATTGTAGAGGAGTATGGAAAACTATTGCGGAGCTGGTTAAGAGAGGCCGATGTGAAAATAGCAGAACCTAAAACGCAAATCTGTAAAATCTGGCTGACCCATGATGTAGATGCTCCGTTCTTTTGCCGGAGTATACGGAATGTCCTTCGGGAAACCGTGAAAGGGTGCGGTTTCTTTAAAGCCTGCAAATTATTTCATGGAGAAGTCGAACAGGATCCTTATTATACATTCCCTTGGATATTGGAACAGAACCAACTCGTGAAGGATGTATACAACCAAAGGTGTGATACGCTTTTCTTTTTTAAAACAGGAGGAAAAAACAAATATGACAAGCCTCATTATTCCATCCGGCAAAACAGTATCAGGCAACTGATATCTATGTTGAAGTCCAAAGAGGTCTTGTTTGGTCTGCATAGCAGTTACGAGGCGGGTGAGCGGCCTTCTTTGATTTCCATGGAAAAGGAAACATTAGACCATGTATGGAACTTAGAGAATATTACCCGAAACAGGAACCATTACCTAAGATCCCGGGAACCGGAAGATTTTGACAAACTAATCAAAGCCGGTATTACGGAGGATTTTACCATGGGCTATGCCGATGTTTGCGGGTTCCGCTTAGGCACATGCCGGCCTATCCAATGGATCAACCCCATCACCCGGCAATTAACCCAGTTGGTCTTACATCCACTGACCATCATGGACTGTACATTAAGTGACGCCCGTTATATGGGACTGGATTATGAGGAGGCCCTCTCCTATTGTCGGCTATTACTTCAGCAGACACGGCAATATGGAGGAGAGATTGTCCTTTTGTGGCACAACACCTCTTTCGCAACAGGAGGATATCACAAACAACTTTACACGCACTTACTAAATGATTTGATTTCATGAAGAGAGTCCTGATTTTGTGTGACCTGTTTCCACCGGCATTCGCCCCTCGTATGGGATACCTGTGCAAATATATGAAACGTGCCGGATGGCAACCTGTAGTTGTTACGGAAGAGATTCCAGAAAACATGTTCGCTTTTCTGGCAAATAATGTTCCGGTTACTTACATTCGATATTTCCATCTCCAGCATACTTTTCTGCGCAAAATAGAATGGATGACAATCTTCCTCTTAGATTTCTTCTTCCACTACAAAGACCGAAAAATGGCTAAAGTGGCCAATAAGCTTCTGCAAAAAGAGAATTTTGATGCTGTCCTATGTTGCACTTACCGGACTTTTCCTCTTCCTGCAGCACTCCATGTAGCGAAGAAACATCATCTCCCGCTTATCGCTGATCTTCGGGACATCATCGAACAATATGCGGGCAATGAATATATATCCAAACCTTTCCACTCTTTTCGGTGGTTAGATAAATTAATTGTCCGCATTTACCGTCGTCATTTGCTTCGTAACCGTAACCGGGTTTTGCGAGAAGCTACCTGCGTCACTACCGTTTCTCCTTGGCACGTACAAACTTTAGCGTCTTATAATCCAAAAGTTCGTTTGATATACAATGGATATGACCCGGAATTGTTCTACCCAGAACATCCGAAAACGTCCCGTTTCCTGTTGACTTATACCGGTCGCATACTCAGTTTAGGTATTCGAGACCCACGCCCGTTGTTTGAAGCGGTCCGCAAGCTGGACGAAGAAAAACATATTGATCCGCAGCAGTTCTGCATGGTATGGTATATTGATGAACACTCCCGTTGTTTATTAGAACAGGAAGCACGGATCTACCATGTGGAGAATTATATGGAATATCACCCGTATGTCGATGCTGATAAAATTCCGGATATCCTGCATCATAGTAGTATTTTATTGCAAATTGCCAACAAATGTGATGATAAAGGTCCGAAAGGAATCATGTCAACCAAACTTTTTGAAGCTATGGCTACCGAGAAACCGCTTCTTTGTGTCCGTAGCGATGAAAGTTATCTGGAACAGACCATCCGTGAAACCCGGACCGGAACTAGTGCACGAACCGCAGAGGAGGCCTACCGTTTCATTAAGGAACAATATCAAATCTGGAAACAACAAGGCTTCACGTCTGTTGTTCCTAACCGTGAAGCCGTTGAACGTTTTTCCCGAAGCAAGCAAGCCGAACAATTTATGCGACTTATTACCGAACTGACAAATAATGAGTTGAAAAAAGATTAAATTTAAGCGTAGTCCACCGTCAATTAAAAAACAAAGATATGGTTTCTATTTTAATACCGACACATAATCAGATTTGCATTGACTTGGTACAGGCTATGCATGGACAAGCAACAAAAGCACACCTCCCGTTTGAGATTATTGTTGCCGATGATGCTTCTACCGATTCGCAGGCAAAAGCGGTTAATCGTTCTATCAAACAATTGCCCTATTGCTCTTATATTGAGCTGAAGCAAAATATTGGACCGGCCCGCATCCGAAATTTCCTGGTAAGCCGAGCTGAATATCCCTACATTTTATTGATGGATGCTGATACCTTTCCTGTGCATACTCAATTTTTAATGAATTATATACAATCAGCCCGTCCCGGAAGCATCGTTTGCGGTGGATTTATTTACAAGAGGACATCAAATCCCTCTATGTGTCAATTGCGTTACAAGTATGGCATCCAAGTAGAAGAATCTCCGGCAAAGAAGCGAAATGACAAACCGTATGATAAATTCATCAGCATGTGTTTCCTTGCCGATAAAACTGTATTTGAATGTGTCCGATTTGATGAGGATATGCATTTCGGTTACGAAGATGCACAATTCGGCCTGCAATTGCAACAGGCCAAAATACCGATTTACCATATTGACAATCCGGTTTATCATCAGACAACCGATGAAGCATCCGCTTATTTACAAAAAATTGAGAGGTCTATCCGTAACCTATTGCCACACATAGATGTTCTTCAAGCGCATATCCGGTTACTCGCTTTTTATCAAAAACTGCATAAGGCCGGATTAACAACGGTAGCTCGCTCTCTTTTCCAGCTCTTCCGACCGTTGTTGATCCGTAATCTCACAGGCAAACATCCTTCCCTCCATCTTTTTGCCTTTTACAAATTGGGGTATTTGTGTGAAATTATCAAGAACCCCGACTAATCGATCGACGGGGAGACAAATTAACCACATTTGCCTAACACCTTTTCATCATTTATAATCCTTCCGATAAGAAACAGCCGAGGCAGAGGGGAAATCCATCGGGACCGGTTGAGTTACCTGGCCTGTGGCCGCCCATTCAGATCCGCGCAACAGCAAGACTTGAAAACCCGTGCATTGCATAGCCGGATTGTTTTCCAAAGACTCACCCGCATGCCCCAACATGAGATGGAAAATCCGCGCCTTTCCATAATCGACAGTAAACACCAAAGGCTCTTCACGTCCGGAACCGCCCTTTTCCTCCAAAGCTAAGCCAGTCAATAACAGGTCTTTGATATTGGCCGGACCACGCATCCGATCGTATAACTCATCTTGTGCATGCAGCCATCGTTCGGGAAGTCCTTGCAAGATAGGATGTTTGATATTTCGAGCCGTCAATGGGTATTCCCGCTGAGCTCCATGCGATCCTCCGATTCCGGGTGAATCATCTTTCACCAATCGGTTGTCTTTCCAATACGCATAAGGACCGGAATGCTCATCACGGCCTTCCCAACCGCCCAACGCACAAATCTCGTTATACTCCTTCCAATCCGGGAAAGAATTGTTTGCCGCATGATAAATCACCACACCTCCACCTTTTTTCACATAATCCAGAAAACGGCGATTGGTTTCTTCCGGCCATTTATCGCCATTATAATCCAAGATAACGACCTGGTAAGGCGAAAAATCCACTATAAAAGACGACATATCCTCACCCTTCGCTGGAGAGATGGCAAAATCCACATCAAACAACCCCGAATTTTCCAAAATTTGCTGAATAGCCAAATGGCTTACCTGCCAGTTATGGTTGTTCTGTCCGGTAACTACCAAAGCTTTTAAAGGCTCTTTTGCCCATCCGGACATTATTCCCGCTACAAGAGCCACCACGAGCAACACCCATTTTTTCAAAATTACCATATATTTTTAATTTTAAAGTTGACACGGCTTCAGGCTATACGCTTTCGGAGCCTTATTACCTATCATTGCATCATACGCTTGATAATACTATAAGCATTCACAATACCTAACTCACCGGCCTTGCTCAAATCGGCTATACCCCGCTTGGTATCTCCTTGAGACAAACGTGCCAGGCCTCTGTTGAAATAAGCCTCGGCAAATTCCGGATCACGCTCGATAGCTTCCGTATAATCCAGTATGGCCGCACGATAATCCCGTAATGCACAACGAAGATTAGCCCGATTGAAATAAGCATATACAAATTCCGGATTGACTTTGATAGCCATATCATAATCACGTGTAATTAATTCATGATTATAAGCCCGCTCCTTATCCTGAGTATCCACCATATTCGGTTTAGTTTGTGTCGTTATCCGCTGAGTTTTCCCTCCGAAGGTAAAATTCATCGTCATAGATGAAGATGCCGGCATATCCAGAATCTCCGCTTTCCGGTTCGAATCTTCATACCGCATCTGCTTATAACGAACCACGGCACGGTTAAAATAGGCGATCACGGAATTGGGATCTAACTCAATCACCTTACTATAATCCTTTATCGCCGAAGCAAAGTCCTGTACCAACATATAATCAATAGCACGTCCCAGATAAGCGTTCACATCAGCCGGATTTCTGCCTATGCGTGCCGAATAATCATCAATAGAAGCGAAATGAGCCGCAATTTGATCTTCGTTGAGTGCAGCTTCCTCATTGGTGATCAGCAACTTCATCTTCAGCACCATTTGCTGATTGAAGTCGTCCACCATCCGACTGTAATACAACTGTTTCTTGACCGCATCCGGTTTTTCATAGAATGTCAACACAAACTCAGGCTCTAAATCGACACGGACATTGCGATCCTGCACACGCCCACGCACTTCATTCTGGTACTTGCTCCGGCGCTCCTCTTCTTTATCATAAACGACCAGTCGATTAAACTTATCAATGTTCTTATCCGAACGCTCACGGGTATTTTCTCCTTCCGACGAAGAGGAGCCTCCGTTATCCGCCGTATTGTTAGACGAAGAGGTCGTAGACTTGCCTGCTGCCCGGTCTTTTTTCATCTGCTCTTCTTTCCGATAAGCCGTCCATACGTCACGATCTGCACCCGCATTATCATGCATTTTCTTTTTAGCTTCGGCACGGCTATAATATCCCGGCAAGAAATTAGGATATTCATTCAGCACTATATCATAATCAGACACCGCTCCCCGGTAATCACCGGTTTCATAACGCAATAAAGCCCGATTGTAATAAGCCATATAATTGTCCGGTTCCAGTTGCAGTACCACATCAAAGTCTTCTATCGCACGGTTATTGTCTCCTACCTGAAAGCGAAGCAATCCGCGATTGAAGCGAGCTATCAGGTTCTCTTTATCCATGCTGATGACCTGGTCGTAATCCGCCATCGCACCACGCAGGTTATTCTTCTGATAACGGACCAATCCCCGATTGATAAAATAGCCACTCTCACGCGGATCCAACCGGATAGCCTCGTTCAAATCAGCCAATGCCTTATCAAAGTCTTTTGTCTGATAATACAATATGGCCCGATTCCCGTATGCCGGTGCATAATAAGGATCCAGCCCGATAGCCTTGTCATAATCCGCCAGAGCCTTCGCCGTGTCCCCCTTTTCCAAGTACATCGCCCCTCGCGAAAGATAACTCATCGAATATTTAGGATGAGCGGCTATCAGTTTCTCAAACACCTTTTCCGCTCCGTCATAATCGGCTTTTTGGATATAAGCGACCGCCTCATTCACCATCATCTGCCGGTCATCCTGCCTGAACTCCAGCCCTTTTTCATAATCCGCAATTGCCCCATCGTAGTCTTCCAGACTCTGCCGTGCGATACCCCGCGCATAATAAGCTTGAGCTAAAAAGGGATTCCGCTCAATACAGGCAGTACAATCCTCTTCCGCTCCTTGATAATCTTCCAAATTAATTTTAGCTACAGCCCGGAAAAAATAGGGTTCTGCCAACCAGGGCTTAGAGCGGATCACCTGATTGAAATATTGAATAGAGAGCACATAATCCTCAAAATACAAGGCATTGCGTCCGATAGCCAATACACGGTCTGTGTTTATCTGAGCCATAAGCGAGAGCGAACAAAACTGCAACGCCAACCAAAATATCAACTTCTTTATCATTTGTCTGTTGTTCTTGTTAAATGTCTGCGACACTTTTCGAGCCACAAAAATAAGAAATTATTTTAGATTGCTACCGCTTTCACTCGCTCCTTTTTCTTTCTTAACGAATAGCCTTCAACGCATCGCGCCACATCTCGGCATGCAGCTCTTGTCCTATCTCAGAGAAATGGATACCATCGGCACGTTGCCATACCTTATCCAAGGTATCTGTATCAGGGCCTAAGTAAATATCCTCATACTTGCCTGTCAATTGCTTTTGTGCTCGACGGATGGCTTCGTCTTTTCCCTTCGCTTCGTCTAAACAAGTCGGATGATAAGAGGCTTGCGCTATCACGATAGGTGCATCGATACCTCGACTCCGGAATACGTCGCGAATCGTCTCGAAGAGGCGCACATACTCGCTGGTTGAGGTATTCAGGATATTATCCGTCTCGCCTTGATGCCACAAGATATAATCAGGCTCAATGCCATCCTGCTTCATTTGCTCGACTGTCTGTACAAGTTTACCATATAGCTCGCCGCCTTTTGCCCAAGCACCTATACGTACGCCACCTACCCCAATCGGAACGAGCGTCACTTGCTTTGCCATGCCTGCCTCCACGAGCTTATCGCCCAAACGAGTCCAAACACTTCCTCCTTCACCCGTCGCGCCAATCAAAGGGTCAGAGGCTGGATAAAGCTTTCCTTCGAAATAATTATATTGCGCATGACGAGGCTGATAACGTCCTTGCCCATGGTTCGCCGAATTGGATTGCCCGAAGGTGAAGAGCACCAAGCTATCGTCGGCTTTCTCTAACGGAAGCGAATCCTGCTCCGCCCAGTCACGCAACATTTCGATAGCGACAAACAACACGCCGGCTTCACCCCGGAATGTTCCAGACCCTTTCGGCTCGCCTGCCGGGGTGTACCATTCATAGAATCCTTTATTCTCAACCACACGTTGCAACATCGGATAAACCTCATCATAAGCCTCCTGCACAAACCCGTTCGCAATCAGAGCCTGAATCATCCGACCCCCGAACCAAGTCCAGTCGCCTCCATTCTGATATCCATACGGATACATCCCCACGCTCTTGAAATACCCGGCCGGATAAGTAGGATACATCGTCAGGCCGATAGTCTGGGCATGTGCGGCCTTTTGGCAAGCCAACATTTTCCGGTTAGCCACCTCTATCTCTTCAGGAGTATGCAATCCGGCCAGAATAGCAATGGTAGTTCCCCCTTGATAATAAATCTGATTCTCATCAAAGTCTGCGGAGAAAGGAGATCCGTTCAGATAGATATGTGGAATATATTTCTGATTCTTCGCATCCCAAAGATGTTCCCGGATATGCTTCTTAAAATCATCTCTTACCTCCGTCCATTTGGCAATCTTATCCGGGTCATCCAACAACTCCAGATAATTATTAAGCGCCAATACCATCATGGCATTATCATAAATATCGATAGCGAAATGGGTATTCTCATCTATAGCCACTCCCCAGGCATGTTCCGGTTGCACATCTCCCCAATCGGCCGTAGTTGCCCCGATCAGCAAGCCATACCTGTCGTTATACTTCTCCTTCATCAGGTATTCCAAGGCCCACTCCATGCGGTCCAGCACACTTTTCCCATTAATTTCCGATTGCAAATAGGCGGTATCGCCACTCCGTTTTACATATTTATAAATAGCCTGAATCAGGGAAGCTTCCTGATCGGTTTCTACGGTATTCTTATGTGCAGCAAAACGCGGCTCAGTCTTGGACAAGCGATATTTATACCCCTCCGCATCATGCAAATCAGCCTTATGAATATCAATAAAACCATCCACTATATCGCCTGTTTCACCTTGGAAGTGAAAAAACGTATTCAGATTAGCCCGTACCGCATCCCCCGGCATTACCTCCATAGCCAATTCTATAAATGTATTGTAATCACGTATCCAAACTTCACCATACCCGTCTCCGGCATTAAACCCTTTTGATGCCACATCACGGGCCATCTGTTCTACTTGTGTAAGCAAAGGCTCATTTAAAATGCGCTTCTTTAAATCTTCTTTCGTTGTTTGTGCTCCTGCTGAGAATAGAAAGCAGAGTCCGATAGCTCCAGTCAATACAAGTTGTTTTAGTTTCATCGTATTAATTTTTCATTTTTAACAATTACAGATGCAAAAATAGAGCCTATTTCCCGAATAAAAGCCATACTTTCCTGCGATTTACTTGTACTATCTTCTGTTTTTCATTCTCGAAGTATAGATAATTAAAAATTATCCGTTACTTTTGTAAAGAATTATAATGATAATCGTAACAAAACATAGCTATAATCAGAAAGGATTATAACTATATTCAGAAACACTATATTATAATGGAAGAAAACAAAGAACAAATGAACAGCCTGCCCGAGAATGCATACCGGGAATTAAAGGAAGGCGAAGAGTACAAGCCTATTATGCGAGCCGACAAGACTTACCGCGAAGTCAATGTATGGTCGGTCTGTTGGGGATTAGTCATGGCCGTTATTTTCAGTGCTGCGGCCGCTTATTTAGGCCTGCGTGTCGGTCAAGTTTTTGAAGCAGCAATCCCGATAGCCATCATAGCTGTAGGGTTATCAAGTGGCTTCAAACGGAAAAACGCGTTGGGTGAAAATGTGATTATACAGTCCATTGGCGCCAGTAGTGGAGTGATTGTGGCGGGGGCTATCTTCACGCTTCCTGCACTTTATATCTTACAAGACAAGTATCCGGAAATTACGGTCAACTTCTTTGAAGTATTCCTCAGCTCTTTATTAGGAGGTATTTTAGGTATATTACTACTGATACCTTTCCGTAAATATTTCGTTTCGGATATGCATGGCAAATATCCTTTTCCGGAAGCTACAGCCACCACCCAGGTACTGGTGTCCGGAGAAAAAGGCGGGAACCAGGCCAAGCCATTAATCCTTGCCGGACTGATAGGAGGTATTTATGACTTTATCGTGGCAACGTTCGGCTGGTGGAGTGAAACCATCAGTACTACCATCATGGGTGCCGGAGCCGCTTTGGCCGAAAAGGCTAAGCTGGTCTTGAAAGTTAATACCGGATCCGCAGTATTAGGCTTAGGCTATATTGTCGGTTTGAAATATTCCTTTATTATATGTGCCGGTTCGTTTTTGGTTTGGCTGGTAATTATACCTTTAATGTCAGCTTTCTTCGGGGATCAGGTATTGACATTAGGCAATGATGCCATAACGGCTACCGTAGGAAGCATGAGTGCAGAAGAAATATTTACGACTTATGCCCGCCACATCGGTATCGGCGGTATTGCTACAGCTGGTGTGATCGGCATTATCAAATCGTGGGGAATCATACGAGGTGCCGTAGGATTGGCTGTAAAGGAAATGAATAATAAAGGTAATCCCAACACCAAGCGTCTACCACGTACCCAGCGGGATATCCCGATGAAGATTATCTCAATAGGTATTATCACTACCCTGATAATAACAGCCCTCTTCTTCCAATTCGGTCTGTTGCACAATCCGCTTTATGCCTTTGTCGGTCTATTGTTAGTTGCCGTCATTGCCTTTCTGTTTACTACCGTAGCCGCTAATGCCATTGCTATCGTAGGTACCAACCCGGTTTCCGGTATGACCTTGATGACTTTGATATTAGCCTCTATCATTTTAGTAGCGACCGGATTAAAAGGCCCGGCTGGAATGGTTTCAGCATTAATCATCGGCGGTGTGGTTTGTACGGCATTGTCTATGGCCGGAGGTTTCATTACAGATTTGAAAATCGGATATTGGTTAGGCAGTACGCCTATTAAACAGGAGTCCTGGAAGTTCTTAGGAACATTAGTCTCAGCCGCAACCGTAGGCGGAGTTATCCTGATTCTGAATCAGACTTACGGCTTCACCAGTGGAAAGTTGGCGGCTCCTCAAGCCAATGCAATGGCGGCCGTTATCGAACCGTTAATGAGCGGTGCCGGTGCTCCCTGGATTCTTTACGGCATCGGTGCTGTATTAGCCATTGTGCTTAACTTCATGAAGGTACCTGCCCTGGCCTTTGCTTTGGGCATGTTCATTCCTATCGAACTGAACACCCCGTTACTAATCGGTGGAGCCATCAATTGGTATGTAGGAAGCCGTAGCAAAGATGCAGCGCTGAATACCGCACGTGTTGAGAAAGGCACCTTGCTGGCTTCCGGATTTATTGCCGGAGGGGCGTTGATGGGAGTCATCAGTGCGTTGCTCCGTTTCGCGGAAATCGACCTTTATAATACCGCTTGGGCGGAATCGACCCATGCCGAACTACTTGCCATCGGTATGTATCTTCTATTGATAATTTACCTGGCTTATAGTTCGATGCAAGCGAAGAAAGAAAAATAAATTCCGATCCATAAATCCATCATGGGAATAAAAAAATCGTCTAACAGCTGTGTATTTTTCGTCCAACAGCTGTTAGACGCAATGTACACAACTGTTAGACGAAAAATCCGTCCCATGAAAATTAATGTTTAACCTTTTATAAAAAAGTAATTCGTACAAATACATGGAAACTCCGATCATCAATGTGGGGATACTGACGCGCCAAGCTATCACATTCTGGTTCAACGGTACTTATATCTTAACGGAAAACGGTTCCTACCTGACAGGCGAGCAACGTGCTTTCTGGAACCGTGGAAAGATAACTTTCAGAGGAAAAAGTTACCAAGAGCTTTTTTTCGAACCCATCTCCAAAGAAAACTCATTTGAATTGCAACATGTTACCATCGGTATCGATTTCCATTGGCAACGCGAGGAGGATCAATATTTCCACGGAGCATTGCATCTATTGGCCAGTCCGGATGGGATTGTGGTCATCAACCGGATTGATGTAGAACGATACCTGACCTGCGTGATAGCCTCGGAGATGAACGCTCAAGCTCCGAAAGAGTTTTTAAAAGCGCATGCTGTTATATCGCGAAGCTGGCTATTGGCCCAAATCGAAAAGAAGCGTCTCGGAGAAAAATCCCTGTCCAAAGGTTATCAGGATGACAAACGGCTGATCCGCTGGTATGACCGGGAAGACCATATCCTATTCGATGTTTGTGCCGATGACCATTGCCAGCGGTATCAAGGGACAACCCGCACCGGCGAAAATCCGGTGATTCAATCGGTCATGCAAGAAACCTGCGGAGAAGTACTGATGTGCGATAATCAGATTTGCGACACCCGTTTTTCCAAATGTTGTGGGGGAGCGACAGAAGCTTTCGAGCATTGTTGGGAAAACCAACCGCACTCCTATCTGAAATCCATTGGAGATAATCCGTCCGGCAAGCATCCGGATTTACGTATAGAAGAGGAAGCCGAAAAGTGGATCCGCTCCACTCCTACGGCTTTTTGCCATACGGATGACCAAGCCCTGCTCTCTTCGGTATTGAATCAGTATGACCAAGAGACAACTGATTTCTATCGCTGGACGGTCCGTTATACCCAAAAAGAATTATCCGGACTGATCCAACGAAAAACCGGTATGGATTTCGGAGAGATTCTTGACCTGGTTCCGCTGAAGAGAGGAGAATCAGGACGCATCGAAGAATTGCAAATTATCGGGAGTAAACGTATATATATAATAGGTAAAGAACTGGAAATCCGCCGGACCTTGAGCGAATCGCACCTCTATAGTTCCGCATTTGTAGTAGATAAAGAACAAAAAGAGGGAGATTCCATCCCTGAAGCTTTTATCCTGCAGGGCGCCGGTTGGGGGCATGGCGTAGGACTTTGCCAGATTGGAGCTGCGGTAATGAGCACACAAGGCTACGATTACCGGCAAATATTAAGTCATTATTTCCCCAATACTACTTTGGAGAAACAGTATTAAATATGAAGCATGAAGATGTTTGGTCCTTTGTTTTTGAGTTTGTCTGTTTACAGTCCCTGTGTTTCTCCGGCTCAAAACTCATAAACGAATAAACTTAACCTGTATGAATAGTTATATCATTCTTTTTATCATAGCCATCTACTTTGGCGTCTTACTTTTAATAGCTTGGATAACAGGCCGAGGAAGCTCCAATAATGAGGCATTCTTTATCGGAAACCGCCAGTCGCCTTGGTACATAGT
>ERZ857521.1462-NODE-1462-length-27752-cov-4.730621_pt1 | contig 27752 bp, 18 predicted proteins | sample MGYA00519701_ERZ857521 | MGnify/ENA primary metagenome ERZ857521 (study PRJEB31778, sample SAMEA3449346) | human gut metagenome | biome: human gut; feature: human-associated habitat; material: faeces | place: United Kingdom | collected 2010/2012 ...
CGACCCTCTGCTTGTAAGGCAGATGCTCTGAACCAGCTGAGCTAAACGCCCTTTTCATATTCATTATTTCAAACCATTTATATCGCTTTATCTCTCTAAAGCGCTGCAAAGGTACGTTTTTTTTTCAATACGCCAAATTTTTCACGAGAAAAATCAAAAAAAATATTGCATTTATTATTTCTTACCAAGAAATACATTACCTTTGCAACACTGCTTTACTAATATAATATATAAATAAAAAATGGTATTATCTACACTAACTGCCATTTCGCCCGTAGATGGGCGATATTGGGGCAAAGCCGAGAATCTGGCTGCCTATTTTTCAGAGTTCGCACTGATTAGATATCGGGTGCGTGTTGAGATCGAGTATTTTATAGCTCTATCGGAATACCTTCCGCAATTAAGCGAATTAAATACAGAAGAGGTAAAGACATGGCTTCGTAATGTATATAAAGATTTTTCTGAAGAAGATGCTCTGCGTATCAAGGAAATTGAAAAAATAACGAATCACGACGTTAAAGCAGTTGAGTATTTTATCAAGGAAAAAACAGATCACTTCTTGGCTGAAAAATATCACGAATTCATCCACTTTGGATTAACTTCACAAGATATCAACAACACAGCGGTCCCCCTCTCATTGAAAGAGGCGTTGAACGATGTTTATTATCCGGGACTAGATGAAGTTATCCGCACATTGGAAAACTACGCAAATGAATGGATGAATATCCCGATGTTGGCAAAGACCCACGGACAACCAGCTTCTCCTACCCGATTAGGTAAAGAGATTATGGTATTTGTCTATCGTCTAAAACAACAACGCGAATTGCTTAAATCTGTTCCTATCTCTGCTAAATTCGGTGGAGCGACTGGTAATTTTAATGCGCACCATGTAGCTTATCCAGACCAAGACTGGGAAGCATTCGGAAATAAATTTGTAAATGAAATCTTAGGATTGAAGCGCGAAGAATGGACGACTCAGATTTCTAATTACGATAATTTGGGAGCCATATTCGATGGCATGAAACGGATCAATACTATTTTAATAGACTTGAATCGTGATTTTTGGCAATATATCTCTATGGAATATTTCAAACAGAAAATCAAGGCCGGAGAGGTCGGTTCATCAGCCATGCCGCATAAGGTTAATCCGATTGATTTTGAAAATGCAGAAGGTAACTTAGGCATTGCCAATGCCATTTTAGAGCATTTAACCAACAAATTGCCCATATCCCGCTTACAAAGAGACCTGACAGACTCAACGGTATTGCGTAATATAGGCGTCCCGATGGCTCATATTGAAATTGCATTCAAGAGTTTATTAAAAGGATTAGGCAAATTATTGCTGAATGGACCTGCCTTATCAGCCGATTTGGACAAATGTTGGGCCGTAGTAGCAGAAGGTATACAAACCATCCTACGCCGCGAAGGCTATCCGAAACCTTATGAGGCATTGAAAGCATTAACTCGTACAAATGCAGGAATCACAGAGCAATCTATTAAAGATTTCATCGAGACATTAAATGTGAGTGACAAGGTAAAAGCCGAACTTAGAGCGATTACACCTCATAATTATACAGGCATATAATTAATTGACAAATTAATATATATTATAAGTAATGCGGTAGCCGTGAGGCTTCCGGAAATATCAACCTTTAATAACAAAAACAAGATGAGTACTGAAGAAAGAGACGACGCTCAGCAACAACAGCAACAACCGTCACGTCCAAGACGAGTGATACCCGGTATCCACACAGAGCAAGACGGTGAAAGAAGACCTTACAATCAGGGCTACAATCGTCCGGAAGGTAACAACTATGAACGTAGACCTTATAATCGCCCGAATCAAAATGACCGGGGCGGCTATCGGTCATACGGAAATCGGTCATACAATGACTATGGCAATGGACAAAACAATTACCAACAACGCTATGACAATCGTGACCGAAACAATAATTATGGTAACCGCCCGTACAACAACCGCAATAACAATTACGGAAATCAAAACTACGGGAATCAAAACTACGGAAATCGGTATTATGGAAACAATCGTCCGCAATATAATAATGGAGGCGAACAACGTCCATACAACAATCGTCCTATTTATAGCAGCAATCCGGCAAATGGAGAGGCTCCTGCAAATACAGGTGAGAATACCGGCATGAAAAAGAGAAGACCGCGTGTTGGTGAAAACCGTATAAACGCGAACTACGGTAATAATCGCCCTAGTGGAAATCGTCCATACGGAAACAATTATGGTGGAGGACGCTATAATAATAATAATGGAGGAGGTTATCAGAACAATAACCGCCGGCCGAACAACAACTTCCGTAAACAAGGAAATTATAATCCGAATGCAAAATATAGTTTCCAAAAACAATTGAAGTACAAAGAGGTTTTGGCCGATCCAAACGAACCTATCCGTTTGAACAAATTCCTGGCGAATGCCGGAGTATGTTCTCGCCGTGAAGCCGATGAATACATCCAGAAAGGAGATGTAAAAGTAAACGGACAGGTTGTAACCGAATTAGGTACGAAGATTACCCGTCAGGACGAAGTCTTGTTCAATGACAAGCGCGTTCAAATTGAAAGCAAGGTCTATATTGTATTGAACAAGCCGAAAAACTGCGTGACTACATCAGATGATCCGCAAGAACGTATGACGGTTATGGACCTTGTCAAGAATGCTTGCACAGAGCGTATCTATCCGGTCGGACGTTTAGACCGTAACACGACAGGTGTATTATTGTTGACTAACGATGGTGATTTGGCATCAAAACTGACCCACCCGTCATTCAAGAAGAAGAAAATCTACCATGTATGGTTGGATAAGAATGTTTCGGTTGAAGATATGGAAAAGATCGCCAATGGATTGGAACTGGAAGATGGTGAAATCCACGCTGATGCTATCAGCTATGCCAGCGAAACAGATAAGAGCCAGGTGGGAATCGAAATTCATTCAGGTCGGAACCGTATCGTACGCCGTATTTTCGAATCATTAGGTTATCATGTAACTAAACTGGACCGTGTTTACTTCGCCGGATTGACCAAGAAGAATCTACCACGCGGAAGATGGCGTTTCTTGAATGAAAAAGAAGTAAACGCTCTTCGTATGGGAGCTTTTGAATAACGTGAGTAAGTTTGTTCGTTTATGAGTTTTTTAGCGCTTAAAGCTACAAACTCATAAACTAGCAGGCTCAAAACTAAAAAACAAATATTTAATAATTGCAGTTTATAAAATGGAAACAATAAAAAGAACAAAAATTGTAGACCTGCTGAAAAGCACAGCTTACGGTTCGACCGTGAATGTGAAAGGTTGGGTACGTACTCGCCGAGGAAGCAAACAGGTTAGTTTCATAGCACTGAACGATGGCTCTACAATACATAATGTTCAGATCGTTGTTGATGTAGATAAATTCGGTGAAGATTTTCTGAAGCCGATCACCACCGGATCCAGCTTAAGTGTTAACGGAGAGTTGGTTCAATCCCAAGGGAAAGGACAAAGCGTAGAAATCCAAGCTAAGGAAATCGAGATTTATGGAACAGCCGATCCGGCCACTTATCCATTGCAGAAGAAAGGACACTCCATGGAATTCTTGCGCGAAATCGCCCATCTGCGTCCGCGTACCAATACCTTTGGAGCTGTATTCCGGATTCGTCACAATATGGCTTACGCTATCCACAAGTTCTTCCACGACCGTGGATTTTTCTATTTCCATACCCCGATTATCACGGCATCCGATTGCGAAGGTGCCGGACAGATGTTTCAGGTTACAACCATGAACCTGTATAACTTGAAAAAAGACGAAAAGGGTTCTATCATTTATGACGATGATTTCTTTGGAAAACAAACCAGCCTGACGGTTTCCGGACAGCTGGAAGGAGAGCTTGCCGCTACGGCTTTAGGACAGATCTACACATTCGGTCCGACTTTCCGTGCGGAAAACTCAAACACGCCACGCCATTTGGCCGAGTTCTGGATGATTGAGCCGGAAGTAGCGTTCAATGATATCTATGACAACATGGAGTTGGCAGAAGCTTTTATCAAATATTGCGTCCAATGGGCTTTGGATAATTGTAAAGATGATATCCAATTCCTGAATGATATGTTTGACAAAGGTTTGATCGAACGTCTGCAAGGGGTACTGAAAGACGAGTTTGTCCGCTTGCCTTACACAGAAGGTATCCGGATTTTGGAAGAGGCTGTCAAGAACGGACATAAGTTTGAATTCCCGGTTTATTGGGGAGTAGACTTAGCTTCTGAGCACGAGCGTTTCTTGGTGGAAGATCATTTCAAGCGTCCGGTAATACTTACGGATTATCCTAAAGAGATTAAAGCTTTCTACATGAAGCAGAATGAGGATGGCAAAACAGTTCGTGCCATGGATGTCCTGTTCCCGAAAATCGGTGAAATCATCGGTGGTTCGGAACGTGAAGCTGATTATGACAAATTGTACAACCGCATCCAAGAGTTGAATATTCCGATGAAAGATATGTGGTGGTATCTGGATACGCGCCGCTTCGGAACCGTTCCTCATTCCGGATTCGGTTTAGGCTTCGAACGCCTGCTATTGTTCGTAACCGGTATGAATAATATCCGTGACGTGATTCCGTTCCCCCGCACTCCCAATAATGCGGAATTTTAATGTATTTTGATCATACTGAGAGGCCTCATAGTCTTGATAACTACGAGGCCTCTCTTTTTGTTTCTATTACGGTCAGTTCCTTACTTTATACCGTTCCTCGCCTATACCTATTATATAGATACCTCTCGGCAAGTCATACCGCTTCAGACCGATTTGTGTTTCGTTCTTCACGATAGCACCACTGATTGAAATAACCACCACCTGTTCCTGCTTCGGGGTCAGTACATAGATACTTCCCTCCTTGGCATAAACCTTGGATCCTGCTATTTCCTCGATTCCGGTCGGAGTTTCTTTCTCCACTCCCTCTACCGTGATATAGATTTCAGTCCAGATATTGCGGACCTCATACTTGCCGTTCTCATTGGGTTCGAGTATTTCGGTATAACCGAACAAACTGCGTTTGAGTTTAACCACCATATCTTCTGCAGTATACCCGTCAGCGACTTCTATCGTAAAGCTCATGCTGTTGCCCTCTTTTACCACATTCGTGCTGGTCTCGACCGTTACACCCTCGCATTCGTCTACATAGATATTGTAGTAGTCGGGATAGTCAGGAATTACCGGCTGCGGTTCCCGGATTCTCAAAGTATAAAAAACCGTAACTGAGGCATAATTTTCATTACCGGAATAAGTCGCATATATTATAACTTCTCCAGCTTTTAAAATATTCACTTCTCCTTGCTCATCTACGGCCGCAACAGTCTCATCGCTGCTTATATAGGTGATAGTAGCATCATCTGGAATCATCGTTATAATTGGGTTAATGAATGACTCATCTGTAGTCAATTTTTCTACAACTTCCTGCTCAAATTTCAATACAGCCGGAGCCTGCTTAATAGTAAATGTTCCCTGTAATTCCACTGTCGTTTCTGTATAAGCATAACCTTGTCCATCGGCCTTACCGGTTCCTTTCACCGCAACAACTACCTTATAATATCCTGCATTGGTCGGAGCTGCCTCCAATTTTGTTTCGTTCTCATCTTCTATTTTGTAATAGGTATAAGATACTGCAAACTTTCCGGAGTTTACATCCTCGTCATTTACCGTAACCGTTACATCTGGAACTTCACCATCATAGGCTTCCTTTTCTGCTATCGTAACCTTAATATCCTCTTTTTTGATTGTGGATTGAATTGTAGCGCTGCCTTCATTGCTAATAGTCCCATCAATGGTGCCGTTATTGACGATTTTCCCCTTATTGGTAATGTTATCGCCCCCTTTCAAGGTCTGCCCTTCCTCAATAATGAAGGTGACACCTTTCGGTATTTCAATCTCATGTTGCACCTCTACTTCATCTCCATAGATTGTAGCCGTATTCTCTTCCGTATCAATTACCAATACGCCATCCCAGTCTTCATCGGGAGTAATACCCTCTGTTACAATAACCGCCTTACTACCGTCTTCTATAATAAGTCTCGTTTCATCTATACCATCTGCCGAATCACCACCTTCTGCTGTAATATAAGCAGAGCCTTTTATTGTAGTGGTAAAATTTTTACCTATTCCCGGATAACCCTTACCAGCACCGGTAGCCTCAATTATGCCATTCTCTATGGCTATAGTTCCTGTTGGATTAGAGACATATCCTCCTCCTATACCGGCAGCACAGGCAACAGCTGTAGCCTTCACTGTACCGGTTGTATTAATCTCGATGCTTTCAAAATCAGAATCCCCTTCTCCGGCTCCAATACCTGCACCGCCATATCCATTTGTAGAACTTCCTCCGGTTGCTGTTACGGAAGCATTTCCTAATATTTTAATTTCTCCGCCATTAGCTGAATCATAAGCACCACCTATACCAGCTCCACCATTTTTGCTGCTTCCTCCAGTAGCTGTTACAGTAGCATTTCCTTGTATCGTTACATTCACTTTTGTCGTAATATCTTCTGGCGTATTTCCTGTAATAAAAGCACCACCTATGCCGGCTGCTCTATCACCACCATTAGCTGTTACCTGAGCATCACCTTCTATGATGACATTCAAATCTGTATTGTTTTTAACAATTCCACAACCTATGCCGGCAGCATTGGCACCACCAGTAGCAACCACTATTCCTCCTGATATTTTTATATCACCATTTGCTGTTGAACTTATACTTGCCTGTGAACTCAGTCCGATGCCAGGCCCAAACATACCACCTGTATTACTGGCCCCCGTTGTCTCTACCGTACCTCCCTTGATTTCAATAGATTCAAAGCTGTACCAACCACCTATACCGGGAGCACCCGCACATGTTGTAGAAGCTGTAACCTTTCCGCTTTCTATTATAATTTTTCCAGCATCAGGGCCATCAGAATTATTATTACTACCAATGCCACAACCGATAGATTTAATGTGAGTATCTACAGATTTAGCGTCCAATGAACCTCCCGGATTCCCTGCATTTTCCTTAATAGTTAAAATCGCTCCTTTGGACACATAGATACCGACTTTTCTACCCGATATCAATTTATTCGTACCTTTCAATTCCAAGGTAACATTCGCTCCGGTTTCGATACGCAATGCACACCACGTCCCCGTACTTGTTCCTTCTCCGATTGTTACATCATCTAATACTAACGTAACATCTTGCCCATTTGCGTTCACCGTGATAATATTTCCGGTATATGTCCCGGTATATGTTCCGGTAATCGTATAAGTACCGGAAGAGGTGATTGAAATAAAGTCCGCTCCTAATGTCGTAGTAGAACCATCAGTCGGGGTAATAGTAGCAGCCCATGCTACCAACGGCATTAACAGCAACACCATCAATAAAGTAAAAATCTTTCTCATTTTTTCTCCGTTTAAATTGTTATACATTTTGATTTTCAGACACACCTTTTTAAAAAGCACTTCCTTATCTTGTCGTCTCAAGCTAAAACATGACAAAAAAGCCCGTGCGCAGTGCCGAAACTCGACACCACGCACGGGCTTTCCGCGCTTTCTTTTATTTGTTTAGAATCTACTTGCTTGCTTGCTTGCTTGCTTGCTTGCTTGCTTGCTTGCTACACAATTATCCGCCTTTACCAAATATATTTCGGTAAAAGACGTTAATAAACTGTATATTTCACAAGTACTAGTCATTCTATTTTTCCCTTTTTGCTTTCAGGGGTTAAAGATACACATTTATATAATAAAGACATACATTCCTCCTCTATTAAAAAACCCGACCGCAATCCATGCAGCCGGGCCTCTTCATTAACCTCAACAATTCACTACATTACTTTGATTCTATCCTTACTAAGCTGTTTTGAAAATCTTTGGTAAAATGTTTTATGCAGTTATTTCTAAAAATCCAAGCCATCATCCCAACCCGGATTCTGAGTCAAGTTGTGATTCAAATTTCGTTCGGTAATAGGAATCGGATACAGGTAATCCTTATTCTCATCCCACTCTTTATCAATCTGCGGATTAACCACAATACATCCGGATGTTCCATTCTCCAACATAATATCGCTGTTTAACTGCAGATATTCCACAGAGCTTCCCTCTACCGTCGGTCTTTCACCTTCATACAAGCAGATATCGATTTCACCATCGGCATCGAGATCATAATTTCCTAAACCCGGGAAATACATACCTTTAAATTGCTGTGTAAAAGTGGCTCCCTCTTTCCAGCGCATCATATCATCCCAACGGAAATTTTCTATCAGAAGTTCGATACGGCGTTCACGACGAATTTCCAGAATTACCCCTTTGTTATTACCCGATACATGCGGATATTGCAATTCCAAATAAGGATCCGGATTAGCATTGGCTTCAGCCATATTGATATTCGGCATACCCACACGATCACGAATCAACTTAACCGATTTATCCAAATCTGCCTGAGTCAAAGTGCCCAACTCAGCTTTAGCTTCTGCATAATTCAGCAAAACTTCCGCATAACGGAATATCGGCATATCGTTGATATCTTTATTGTAAGTATCATAAGCCGGTTCAGTAACAAACTTTATCAGTTGATAGCCGGTAGTTGTGGCTCCAAACTCCTGAACCAGAGTCTCCGTCTCTCCGATACGGGTATATCCCGGTGTACGGATAGTCTGGCTCAGACGCGGATCACGGTTTTTCACCTCATCCGTAAAAAACATCGTCTCATAACCCGGCTGGTCGGTAAAACGGGAACCGTCACGCATCAGATAGCTGTTCACCAAGCGCTTTTCCAATCCCGGACGACCGTATGACGCCGTCATGGTATAGTAATTGAAATTGTGGTAAACCTGCAAACCGTCATCATAATCACGGGCCAAAATAACCTCTGTCTCAATAGCATTGTGAGAAGCGAAGAAATTCAGATAGTCCGAATCCGGATTTCCTGTACTGTAAATCGTATAGCCACTCTCATTCATCAGCGTTTCAGCTGCATCTGCGGCCTCCTGCAAATACAAGTTGGCATCCGGAAAATTAAATTCGGTATGATATTTACGGAACGTTCCCTCAAACAAGCACATCCGAGCCTTCAATGCCAATGCCGTCCAACGGGTCACTTCATTGATCGCCTTATCGGAGGGTAAATTGTCTATCGCATAATTGATATCTTCCATCATATGCGTAAACACTTCGGCACGCGGTGTACGGGGTTGCTGGAGCAATTCGGTGTCTTGATCACCAATCACCTGATCATACCAAGGCACATCACCGAAACGTTTTACCTTGTTGAAATAGAAGTATGCCCGGAAAAAGCGCGCCAAAGCATCGTAACGCACACGCGCTGCCTCATCCTCGCACTTCACGGAATTTTCCAAATAGAAGTTGATATTGCGCAGGTCTCCCCAATCCCAACCACCACCTTCGGTCGGTACAATACGTGAGCCACGCATCTCATCGCTCAAACTGGTCTTAATAATATTATCGACATCCTCGTTATAAACCCCCTCCGCATCCGGAAGCATATTATAAAAGGAATTTGTATAAAGCTGAAGGTCGTTTGCCGTGTTAAAGAAGGTTTCCGGCGATACGGCATCCAATGGATACTTTTCCAAGTCACAGGAGCTGAACAAAAGTCCTATCGATGCCACACAAATTAATTTCTTTATCATAATGTCTTTTCTTATCTGGTTAATGAATGATTAAAACGTAATATCTAATCCGACAGAGAATGTCTTAGACAACGGATAGCTTCGGCCGTTCGAATCGGCAATCGGCTGTTCCGGGTCAATATAATCGGTCATAAACGGAGTCCATGTAATCAGGTTTTCACCGCTGACATACACACGGCAATTCTGCACACAAATCTTATCCATCCACTTCTTCGGCAAGGTATAACCGATAACCAAGTTCTTCAAACGCAAATATCCGATGTTCTGGATATATTTATCGTTCGGGGTATTCAGACACCCGCCACTATTCAAGGCTGTATAACCGCGCAGCACCGGGAAGTAAGCATCCGGATTCTCCGGTGTCCAAATCAAATCCGTGAAATTCTCCGGAATGAAAGAGAAATAAGGACGGGAATAAGGGCCCCAGAACTTATCTGCATTCGAACTCGGATACCAGTCACGGCGACCGATGCCTTGGAAGAAGGCAGCAATATCAAAGCCATACCAATTTGCATTTAAATTAAAGCCATAGTTATAACGAGGCTGGTTATTACCGATTATGACTCTATCCCCCGGATCTTCTCGAGTATTGGCCCCCGGAGATATGCGCCCGTCACCGTTCAGGTCTACGAATTTCAAGTCACCGGCACGAAGTTGTCCCCATTCTCCCGGAGCACTCTGTATTTGTGTATTTACCAACGACTGGTCTATTTTCCAATTAGCAGCCTCCTCATCCGTAGCAAAGAATCCATCAATCTTATAACCCCAGATTTCACCAATGCGCTGTCCTTCATAATGGTCAGTAAGGATCTTTTCCGGATTGTTGAATCGGGTAATATCAGAAACAGCATCACCCAACACAAACGATACACCATAACGGAACGGTTCCCCTTTCAAATCAAACTGGTCATTCCAATTCAAGGTGATTTCATACCCCTTTGTACGCAAGTCTCCGGCATTCTGTTGTGGAGAAGAAGCGCCAAACACACCCGGCAACGTCATACCCGGCACCAACATATCCGTTGTATTGCGGACGTATGCATCTGCCGAGAAATTCAACCGGTTACTCAAGAAACTCAGATCCAAACCCACGTTGGTCGTTGTTGCCTTCTCCCAAGTCAAATTATCAATCACCGGATTCGGCGCGCTCACATTCTGTGTTCTTTGTCCGTCAATCAACCAACTTGACAATGCCATTCCCATGATCGTGATATACGGATAATAGTTGGCATTGCTGGAATTAACCGCTTGGTTACCCAAAGAGCCATAAGAAACGCGCACCTTCAAGTTATTGACCACATCTTTTGCAGATTCAAAGAACGGCTCCTCGCTCATACGCCATCCGGCAGAAAATGAAGGGAAGAAACCATAACGCATGCCTTTCTTAAAGCGGGAAGTTCCATCATAACGTCCACTCACCTCCAACAGATATCGGTCGTTATAATCGTAGTTCGCACGGAAGAAGAAGCCAAACAAAGCATAATCGTACGCTCCACCTTCCACCAACATATCTCCGGTAGCCAAGTCCAAGTCATTAAGTTCATCCGAAATCAAATCATTTCGGGAAGCAAACATACGTGAATGTTTCTTATTCTCATAGTTGACACCGGCCGTTGCACTCACTGAATGTTTACCGAATTGTTGATTATAATTCGCATAGACATTAACCACGTGCATCGGATCGAAAGTCATTTCCTTCTTCAACTGGTCGGTATTGTAGTTAGGAACTTCTTCCAGTACTCCCGGCTCAATAGAATATTCCGCAACGGTACTACGATACCAATCGTCTGTTATGTCAAATGAATACGTGTAATCGGCATTCACCTTCAAATACTTTGTAATGTCGAGCTGCAACCCTGTAGTTGTTGTAAACTCATGCACACCGTTCTTACCCCGCATTCCCCCATCAATCAAAGCGGCAAAGATACCATCACCGATTGAATAATTATTTTTCAACGTATTATAAGTAGCCGTTCCGTCCGGGTTCATCGGAGCGTAAGCCGGAAGCGCGTGAACGGAAACATAAGTAAAGTTACCATTTCCCCCGCCTTCACGGCCATAATAGCTATAGGAGCTATCATAATACGAAGTATTGTTGGAGATTTTCAAGAAAGGGAATATCTGCGCATTGATTTTACTACGGAAATTGTAAGACTTGAATTTATCCGTATTGATCTTCATGATACCATCTTTCGCATAGTAATTTCCGGAAAGCATGAAGTTCAGCTTTTCATTTCCGCCTTGTACATTCACACTATGCGATTGAGAAGGCTGATGATTATTAAACACGGTATGCCACCAGTCGTAGTTTCCATAATAATTATAGATATCCCGTCCATTCACATTCTTGACTACTACCCACGGGCGGGATGGATCTTCCGTTTCATCATAACGACGAGCCTCCAGTTCCGCCATATCTTCTTCCGTATAGCGGGTATAAGTATTCCCTGTAGCACGACGGAAAGCCTCGTCCACCAGACTTACCGTTTCATAACCGTTCGTCATAAAGTCGGTACTTACGGTTGGTTTTGAGGTAGCAAAGAACGTACTATATGTAACACTTGTCTTTCCTTCTTTCGCATTCTTGGTCGTTACCAAGATCACGCCAAAAGCCGCGCGTGCTCCATAGATAGCCGAAGCAGAAGCATCCTTCAAGACGGAGATAGATTCGATATCACGCGGATTGATACGGTTGATATCACCCGGAACACCATCGACCAAAACCAGCGGTTCGCCTCCATTCAAAGAAGCCTGACCACGAATATTAATCGAACCGCCTGCACCCGGCTCACCAGTCGAAAAAGTGATATTGACATTAGGCATCGTACCCTGAAGCATCTGCGTGGCATTAGCCACCGGACGGTCTTCCAGTTCTTCTGCGGTAACTTGTGCTACGGCACCGGTCAGATTCACCTTCTTCTGCGTCCCGTAACCCACTACAACCAATTCATCCAAACTTTGTGAATCCTCTTTCAACTGGATCTGCAATTCGTTCTTGCCTTCCAGATTGACCTCCATAGTCGTATAACCGATATAAGAGATCTGTAAAACCGCATTCCGATCGGATACACGGAAAGCGAAGTTTCCGTCAAGGTCTGTCACCACTCCGTTCGTTGTCCCTTTTTCAACAACATTCGCGCCAATCACCGGAGCTCCGGTCTCATCTATCACCGTTCCTTTTACTTCAAACTCATTCTGTTGCATGATCGGATTTGCAGGGCCATTCACCACATCGGCAAATACAGGGGCCGCTCCCGTCAAAGCTCCAGCTACACATAAAAATCGCGTAATCCGAGTAAGCCTGTTCGTTAAATTCATATTGATTTTATTTAAATTGGTTTCAACGCTGCAAAGGAACAGGATTACTATTAAAAAAGTGTTTCTTAAATATGACAATCCATTAACAATAAGTTACAATTCTATTGCATTTACAGGCGGTTTTGGTCGGATTACCCGATTATTTATGTGTATGAGTTTAGCTTATAGAGGGTTTGCGTTTTTATTTCGCAAACTCTACGATAATCATCACCGGGAAATGGTCGGACGGCATACGTGCTTCATACTTCTGCATGGACACCTCCTTGGGGAAATTGCCATTCTTCTCTTTTTCCGCACTCTCCTTAACCGGGGTACGGTAAGTATCTGTCAAGATCCCATATTTCAGTACCTGAAAATCGTCCGAAAGGAAAATATGGTCAATACGGCTTGTGGTCATCCGATCCGGGTGGAATCCGTTGAATGTTCCGTTCGGCGCATAACGGAGATCCGCCATTTCATAAGCATCACGCATTACGCCTGAATTGTTCAACAAGGCATACGACTCATTCGTCTGGTCGACGTTGAAATCCCCCGAAAGAATAACCGGAATGTGCGAAGGCTGCTCCTTGACTTTTTGCAAAATCAGCTTGGCACTCTCGGAACGTGCCTGAACTCCGATATGATCCATGTGCAAGTTAAAGTAAATAAATTCGAACCCCGAATTCTTTTCTTTAAATTTTCCCCAGGTACAGATACGGGGCAGAGCCGCGTCCCAGCCTTTGTTAGGATGATCGGTTTCCGGAGAGAGCCAGAAATCACCATGCTCCAGCACCTCGAAGCGGTCGGTCTTATAGAATATAGCCGAGAATTCACCGGCTTGCTTTCCGTCATCACGCCCTACACCGATGTAATCATACCCCGGCATAGCGGCTTTCAAGTCCTGCAACTGATGATACTTGCCTTCTTGCGTACCGAAAATTTCAAACCCATGAAATTGCACCAGCTGGGCAATATAAGGATAGCGTTGCCCCCATCCATTGCCACTTATAGAATCGCCACCATTCGCATTGCGAATATTAAATGTAGCCACGACCATTGTCTCGGCCTGCAAGCAGAAACTGATCAGCAACCATAACATGCCGATACTGAAAATCTTTCTCATATTCATTGTCCTCCTTATTACATATTTTTATCTACAAAGATAAAATCTATTCCGGAAAATGTTATCTTTGCTTTTACTTTTTATACAAGATAATTATGAGAAAGGCTATTTTATTTATCGGTATGGTGCTTTGCCTCTGCGGATTTCTGGCCGCACAAGACAAAGGGGAAATCGTTTTGGGAGCAGAACGGATGGATACGATTACGTCCCTACTCAACGGAAAGAAAGTGGGATTGGTCATCAATCAGACCTCAGTCCTGCATGACCGGCAAATACATCTGTTGGATACCTTGGTCGGTGCGGGAATCCAGGTAAAACTGATTTTCGCTCCGGAACACGGATTCCGCGGGACCGCCGATGCCGGTGAAGAAATAGCCAATAGCACAGACCCGCGCACCGGCATTCCCATCGTATCAATCTACGGGAAACAAAAAGCACCTACCGACCAACAACTCAAAGACTTGGATGCCGTGGTATTCGATATTCAAGATGTAGGTACACGTTTCTATACCTACATCAGTACCATGCACTACGTTATGGAGGCTTGCGCCGAAAACGGGAAAGAATTTATTGTACTGGACCGCCCCAATCCAAACGATTTCGTGGACGGCCCCATACGTAAACCCGGCTTCCGTTCGTTTGTCGGGACCGACCCGATTCCTCTTTTGCATGGATTGACTATCGGAGAGCTTGCCCGGATGATAAACGGAGAAGGGTGGCTGAAAAGCGGAGCGAACTCATGCAAGCTCCGGGTTGTAGAGATGCTGAACTGGAAACATGGCGATCCTTATTGGCTCCCGGTCAAGCCTTCGCCCAACCTGCCGAACGATCAATCCGTCCGCCTTTACCCTTCGCTCTGCTTCTTCGAGGCTACGCCATTCAGTATCGGACGGGGAACTTATCACCCGTTCCAGATGATAGGCTATCCTGATGAAAAATTCGGTGATTACACCTTCACGCCCACTCCAATTCAAGGATTCGACATGAACCCTCAACAAAAAAACAAACTCTGCTATGGCGTGAATTTACAGGAATATCCTTTTGAAGGCGGACTGACCCTGCGCTTTGTACTAGATTTCTATCACAAATCCGGAGACAATGCCGAATTCTTCTTTTCGCGTGCGAAATGGTTTGACTTGCTGGCCGGAACCGATGAGCTCCGCAAACAAATCATTGCCGGAATGACCGAGGAAGAAATCCGCGCCACCTGGCAAGCCGATTTGGACGAATACAAAACCATGCGGAAAAAGTTTTTGTTGTATGAAGAGTAAAAAATAATATTTTTGCAAAAACGAAAAAGCATCATGTTACTGATTTCAACCCACGAATTTCAAGCGAACCTGAACAGCTATCGGGATCAAATTCATGCCTACCTTTGTCCGGAAACATAGGCATAAACGCCGACAAACATAGGCATAAACGGAAACAAAGATAGGCATGATTTTTTTCAAACATAAATTGAATACTAAAAACATGAAAGTTCTCCTTTTAAATACTTCCGAACGTACAGGCGGAGCGGCGGTTGCTTCCAACCGATTGATGCGAGCTTTGCAAAAGCAAGGCATTGAGGTCAAGATGCTGGTAAGGGATAAACAGAGCAATAACGAATCCGTTATATCCATTAACTCTTCTTTCATAAAGAAGAGATTAAACTGGATTCGTTTCGTGTGGGAACGTTTCGTGATATTTATTTGCAATTGTTTTTCGAAAAAAAATTTATTTCAAATTTCTATCGCAAATACCGGATCAGATATAACCCGGCTTCCCGTTTTTCATGAAGCAGACATCATTCATTTACATTGGATAAATCAAGGCTTTCTATCTTTATCTGACTTAAAAAAAATTATTGATTCGGGGAAACCCGTTGTTTGGACAATGCATGACCTTTGGTCTGCCACAAGCATCTGCCACTATCCGGGAAAATGTCTGAAATTCCAAACAACTTGCCAAGAATGCCCCATGTTAAGACATCCTATCTGGGATTTATCTTATGAAGTTTCCAAACAAAAAAGGGGATTAGACTGGTCAAAAGTGCATTTTGTAGGTTGTAGCCATTGGATTACTCAATTAGGAAAGCAAAGCAGATTATTGCAATCCGCACAATTTCATGCCATCCCTAATGCTATCCCTCCACTTTTTTCACCTATAAAAAAAGACATCGCACGGCAGACATTGGGTCTGCCTATTGATAAGCCTCTGCTTCTTTTCGGAGCTGCAAAAATATCAGACCAAAGAAAAGGAGCTGAATTCTTCATAAAAGCTTGCCAATTATTAGCATCACATTTAACTATTGAGATTATTCTTATGGGGAATAGCGGAGATGAGCTTCCTTTATTGTTCCCCTTTAAAACTCACTCTTTAGGCTATTTATCCAACGAAAGACAAATAGCCCAAGCTTATTCGTGCGCGGACATATTTATAATCCCGTCTTTGGAAGACAACCTTCCCAACACCATCATGGAGGCCATGGCCTGCGGGACGCCCTGCGTAGGATTTGCGACGGGGGGCATTCCGGAAATGATTGATCACCTGCGGAATGGATACATAGCCAAATATAAATCGGCCGAGGATTTAGCGAACGGAATCCGTTGGGTCTTAGAGCATCCCGACAAAGATTCCCTTTCCAAAGCTTGTGTTGAAAAAGTGAAACGTTGCTATGCGGAAGAGATTGTGTCTAAACAATATATCCGTCTTTATCAGGACCTTCTTTAGCAAGGATAAGAAGAATGTTGTATATTTGCAGATGATGAAAGCAACACAAAATTATATAATAAATGAATGGGGAAAAAGAAGTTTCACCCTATTTCATAAAAAAGCAGAAGCTGAAGGAATTATCTTATGACATTACGTATTGAAGAGAAAAAAGCAATCCTCTTAGCCATCGTCATTCCTTGTTATAATGAAGAACCGGTCCTGGAAAAGGCGGCTTCTGTATTGCTCCGCTTAAAAGAAGAACTGGTCCGGAAGCAAAAAATCTCGGCAGATAGTTTTCTCCTTTTTGTAAATGACGGGAGCTCAGATCGGACTTGGCCTATCATCCAATCGCTTCATGACGAAAATCCGGACATAAAGGGGTTGAACCTGTCCTTCAATACCGGGCAACAAAATGCGTTGATGGCCGGTCTGATGACGATTCGTCAACGGGCGGATGCGATTATCTCGATTGATGCCGACCTGCAAGATGATGTATCAGCCATCGAGAAGATGTTAGACCAATATCATGCCGGATTCGACATTGTATATGGAGTACGCCGTTCGCGCGAAGCCGATTCATTTTTCAAACGGCATACGGCAAGTCTTTTTTATAAGCTGATGGCGTCATTGGGCACTAAGACCATCTATAACCATGCTGACTTTCGATTGATGAGCCGGCGTGCCGTCGAGCAATTGAGCCAATATCATGAGCGGAATCTTTTCCTGCGCGGGATTGTCCCTTTGTTGGGCTACACCTCTACCACCGTTTATTATGACCGGAACGGACGGAGCGGAGGCAATTCCAAATATTCGTTGCACAAGATGTTCAACTTTGCCATTGACGGCATTACCTCTTTTTCAGTCCGTCCCTTGCGTGTCATAGCTTCATTGGGCTTCTTGTTCCTGATTTGCAGCCTGATAGCTATCGGATATACGTTATATGCGTGGTTCCATGGCGAAACAGTTGCGGGGTGGGCTTCCTTGATGATTTCAGTTTGGTTCTTAGGAAGTCTGATTCTGATAGCCATAGGCATTACCGGTGAATATATCGGGCGGATCTATCTGGAAGTCAAACATCGTCCACGGTATCACATCGAAGAATTTTTAGATTGACAATAAAACAACATATATCATGCAGACATCTCCTAAATTTACTATCATAACCGTTACCTATAATGCCGTTCATTGGTTGGAGCGCACCATCCTGAGTATTCTCAGCCAATCCTATCCGAATCTGGAATACATTATCATAGACGGGGATTCAAAAGACGGGACGGTAGACCTCATCAAACAATACGCCCCCGGCATATCGTTCTGGATAAGCGAACCGGATAAGGGCATTTATGATGCCATGAACAAAGGATTGCAACATGCAACGGGCGACTATGTCTGGTTTCTGAATGCCGGAGACACCCTCCCGAACGCAGATACGATCCAACGGATAGCTACGAAGATCGGGAAGAGAAAGAATCTTCCGGATGTGATTTACGGGGAAACGGCTATCGTGGATAAAGATGGGAAAATGCTGGGAATGCGTCGCCTTAAAGCCCCGAAAAAGCTAAGCTGGAAAAGTTTCCGGATGGGAATGCTGGTCTGCCACCAGTCTTTTATCCCCAAACGAGAAATCGCCCCCCCTTATAATCTGGATTATCGGCTCAGCGCAGATTATGACTGGTGCATCCGTTGCTTGAAGCAAGCCAAAAGCGTTTACCATACACGCCTCATCCTCTCGCATTTCCTCGAAGCCGGAATCAGCACGCAACAACGGAAAGCTTCTTTAAAAGAGAGGTATGCGATTATGTGCAAATATTATGGTAAATTTGCCACCGTTTTACTACACGTCTGGTTCGCCATACGCTTCTATTGGGCAAAATGGTTCAAAGGACGGGTATAAACATATAAAGTAAAAGAAGTAAAAAAACTCAGAAACTAAAAATAAACGATATGCAGGAATTACTAAAAAAATGGATGAAGCACATTGTGGCATTATTGATATTATTGATTGCTACGGTGGCTTACTTTTCTCCGTCGGTATTGGACGGGAAAGCACTCCGGCAAGGTGATGACATCAAAGCCACAGGAATGGGTGGAAGTCAGATGAAACAGTATGAGGATACAGCCCAGCCGGGAGAGTTCAGCGCATGGTCGGATGCGATGTTCGGCGGAATGCCCTATGTGACGGGTTACGGAAATCCGGCACCGGACCTGCCTCGCTATTCGGTGGTCGACAAACTATTCAAGTCCATCAGCTATAACGATGCTTCGATGGTATTTGTCGGATTGGTTTGTTTCTACTTGTTGATGTGCGTCATGGGCGCAAGCTGGTGGCTGGCCTTGGCCGGTGCTTTCGCCTTCGCATTGGCATCTTACAATATTATTATTATTCTGGCCGGACATATCGTCAAGGCATACGTGATTGCTTACATGCCGCTTACCTTAGCCGGTATGGCGCTTCTGTTCAAGAAGAAGCACTTTTGGGGAGCTATTCTTTTCCTGTTAGGCGTAGCCTTGTCTATCGGAAACGGGCATATTCAAATTACTTACTATCTGGTATTGCTCTGTCTTTTCATCTATTTAGGATATTTCGTAAAAATGATGCGAAGCAAGCAATGGACGGAATTAGGAAAAGTTACGGCAATTATGACGGTATGTGCCATTGTAGCCGTCCTTCCGGGAGCGAAGAACCTATATGCCCATTGGGACTTAGGGCAACATTCCACCCGTGGAGAATCGGAGTTGACACCTCAGCCCAATGCGGAAGGCGAAGTGGAAAAGAAATCCAGTGGATTGGATAAAGAGTATGCTTTCGCTTGGAGCTACGGAAAGATGGAACTGATGACCCTCCTCATACCGAATGCCTACGGTTCCGCCTCCGGCACTCCATTGGATTCCAGTTCGGAATTTTACCAAGAGGCCAAGAAAGCAGGAGCACAAGTCGGACAGGAAATAGCGGCTCCGACCTATTGGGGGGATAAGTCTTTTACCTCCGGTCCGGTCTATTTCGGAGCTGTAGTCTGCTTCTTGTTCGTCTTAGGTATGTTCGTGATCCGCGACTCGATGAAGTGGTGGCTATTTGCCGGGGCCCTTTTTCTCACATTCCTGGCTTTAGGCCGGAATATGGCTTGGTTCAATGACTTCATGTTCCATTACCTGCCGATGTACAACAAGTTCCGTACTGTAGAAATGGCACTGGTTATTCCCGGAATGGTAGCTCCGATAATCGGTATCTGGGGATTGAAAGAAATCATGGAAGATAAAGTTGATGCAAAACTCTTCAAACGCGGCCTTTATGGCGCCTTGATTCTTACCGGTGGATTATGCCTGATCGTTTGCCTGATGCCCAGTCTGTTATTGGATTTCCGCTCTACGTATGACCAATATTACCAATTACCGGATAATCTTTACAATGCGTTGCTGATGGACCGCGAGTCGATGGCTTCCTCTGACGGCTGGCGTTCGTTGATGTATATCATCGTAGCAACGGTGGCGATTCTCGCTTATTATCGGAATAAGACAAAACCCCGTGCAGCCATGTGGCTTGGCCTGGCCATGGTTTTTCTGATTCTGACCGATCTTTGGAAAGTTGACAAGCGATTCCTGAGCCACGATGATTTCCTTCCGAAACGTGAAGTGAAGAATTACTACCAAGAATCGGCGGCCGACAAGGAAATCCTAAAAGATAAGAGTTCGTACCGCGTATTGAACCTGAACGATCCGTTCCAAGATACCTCTACCTCCTATTTCCATCATTCCATCGGAGGATATCACGCGGCTAAGTTGCGGAGATATCAGGAACTAATCGACCATCGTTTGCAAAAAGAAATCAACTCCATCATCGGAACATTCCAGAATGTAAAGAGTGCAGCTGATTTCCTACCGGTATTCGCGGCATGTCCTTCATTGAATATGCTGAATACCCGCTACATCATCTATAATCCGCAACAACCTCCATTGGTAAATCCTTATGCAGACGGCAATGCATGGTTTGTGCAAGATATAGAGATTGTCCCCAATGCCGATGCAGAGATTGCGGCATTAGACCAAATCAATCCGAAGCAGAAAGCCGTTGTAGATGAACGGTTCGCGGCCCAATTGGATGGATTCACACCACAACCGGATTCAACGGCTACCATAGCGCTTTCCTCCTACCGCCCCAACCAATTGGTCTATACGTCTCAAGCTCAGACCGATCAGGTAGCGGTTTTCTCGGAAATTTATTATCAACCCGGTTGGAAAGCAACGATTGACGGTAAACCGGCTGATCATTTTCGGGCAGATTGGATTTTACGTGCCATGCGCATTCCTGCCGGAGAGCACGAAATTGTATTTGAGTTCAAACCTGAAGGATATATCCTAGCCGCAAATATCGAAGCATACAGCAGCTTCCTGATTCTCATTCTGCTTATTGCAGCCGTAGGCTATTCTATCTATAAAGAGGTGAAAAAGTAAGCAGGCATCCGCAAAGCTCTTATGCATTAGAGACAAGAAGCAAGGGAACAAGCTGACAAGGAACTATATGTGTAAATCCTGTCAACTTGTTCCCTTGCTTTCTTTGCTTTGTTTTTATTATAAGCTCATCGGTATGCCGTTATAAAAATCCAGGATTTTAGCACGAAGAATAAAATTGTATTTGGCTTGCGCCTGCTCTACCAAACTCTGCGCATATTTTGTCTTTGCTTCATTAAACTCAAAGACAGTACTTTTTCCGGCATTATAACGATCTTCCGCATAACGGAATGCCTCTTTGCTGGCATCAACCGACTTACCGGAAGCCAGATATTTCTCCTGCGCAGCCGTTGCATTAAAATAGGCTTGCTGAATCTCCTTGTATAAAGTTTTCTTGGCATTTTCCATCAGTAACTCCTGATTATAGATGCCAATTTTCGCTTGACGCACACTATTGCGCACCTGAAAACGATTGAATAAAGGTATGCTCAACGTAAACCCGATGGTCTTCCGACCGTTTTGGGCAATCTGATCACTAAAAGGCATGCTCTCTACATCTCCTGTATAATAATGATAATAACCGTTGGTATAGCTTGCTCCAAAGTTCAATTGCGGGAAATAGGCTGAACGCGCCACTTTAAGCTGCTTTTTCTGGCTCTCCAACAGATACTCTTGCTCTTTTATCTGCGGCTTAAACACAACAGCATGGTCATAGATATTCTCCGGTGGCACAATACTGCTCATATACTTATCCACGGCATTTCCTATCTCCGGAGAAACGATATCAAAAGTCTCCCCGCTTCGTTCCATTTCCAGACTTTGCGCCAGATCCAGCAAAGCCAGCTTGACATCATTGCTAGCCTCAGTCAACGACACGCCATCATTGGCCGCCTGAGCCTTGATGTCATACAATTGAGACAAAGGCACCTTTCCAGCCTTAACCAACGCTTCAGTCTTGGTTACCTGCTCTTCGCTCAAGGCCAATTGAAGTTCGGCTATCCGTTGCACCTCTTTGTTGTAAAGCACCTGCAAATAATAGGAAGCAACCTGAATAGACAGGTCTTCCTTGGCTTTGTTCAATCCTTCAGCCGCGGCCTTCAAGCTGAATTTCTTCGCGGCAATATCATTCGGAGTTTTTAATCCGTCAAATAAAGGCATGCTCATCGAAATGGAAAGCGACGAATTGGCCGAGTTCTGGTCTGCAATCACCCCGGTACGCGAAGGCGAGCGTCCAAAATCAAAGTTCTGTCCGAAATTGGCATTCAGATTCGGCAACCAACTATACTTACTGGTATGCAACTCCACCTCCTGGTTATCCTGTTCCAGCTTCCGTTGCTTCAAATCAATATTGTGTTCAATCGCATAGCGAATACACTCTTCCAAGCTCCATTGCTTGACCGGCTCATTGGCCTGCATGCCACCTACCCACAAAAGACCGGCCATCGCTATCGACAAATTCTTTTTTCTCATCCGTATTTTCAGTTTTTTCATTTTACGTTTGTCAGCTTCTAAGTTTTTCCCTGTCAACTCGTCAATCAGCTATTTTCTTGTATCTCCGCCCCACGAATCTTATCCTCCAGGGTCAATCCGCTCTTTACTTCTATCTGGATTCCATCCGAAAGGCCTATTTCAATCGGCCGTTTCTCGAATACCTGTGTCGGAGTTTCCTGCTTTACAAAATAGACAAAGGTTGAATCTCCGTTAAACTCCACCGTACTCTCCGGGATAGTCAATACATTCTCTGCACGTTCAAGGATTATCTCGGCGTTCGCGCTATACCCGGCACGGATAAACGCATCTTCCGGAACCTCCAAAGCCGCTTTAATCTCAAACTGTATGGCACCGTTTTCTTCTACACCTTTCGGTGATACATACTCTAACCGGGCATCCAACTTCCGGCTTTCCATCGCTCCGATAGTCAGGACTATCGGCATACCCTCATGGATACGTCCGATTTCCGTCTCGTCCACATTCCCTTTGAATATCATATCGTTCATATCCGCCACCGTCGCAATGGTCGTACCATCATTGAAGTTATTCGCCTGAATCACCGAGTTTCCTACTTTCACCGGAATATCCAGAATCATACCCGTAATGGTGCTCCGTATCTGCGTTGTACTGCTGACATTCGAGTTTTTGGCAATACCGTCACGTACAATCTCCAATTCACTCTGCGCCGTATTCCGCTCTTCAACCGCTTTCTGATAATTGGCCTTGCTGGTCTCAAACTCTTCTTGCGCGATTACCCCCTGTTTATAAAGCTGCTCATCCCGTTTATAAACCTCCTCAATCTGCTTCAACGAGATTTCCGCTACATTGACACGCGACTCGGCACTGTTCAGCTGTACCATTTCGGGAATAACCTTAATCGTGGCAATAATCTCTCCCTCTTTGACCATTTGTCCGGCCTCTTTCTTCAGTTCGGCAATAATTCCTGAAATCTGCGGTTTGATTTCCACTTCATAACGCGGTTCGATATTACCGGTCGCCACCGCCTTTGTCTCGACCGTTCCTGTCTTTGGCTCCACAACCTCATACACCGTAATCACCGGCTGGGCCTTCTTCCACAGGAAATAGAAGGTACCGATCACCGCCGCACCAATGAAAACCAGCAATAGGGTACGCATGATTTTCTTGAAAACTCTGTTCTTCATATTCTTCTTACATTATTTATTATTCACCTTATTCATCCCGCAATGCGTCAATCGCCTTAATCTGCATGGCACGCCACGCCGGAATCAGACCGGCCATCAGACCGCTGACCAGCAGGACAATCGTCGCGGCTATGGCTACTTGGATATTCACACTGGGGTCTTTGATTATAATGTCGTCACTGGGCATAGCCAAAAGCAACCGATTGGCCAAATCCAATAGGAATACGCCGCAGCACAATCCCAACAGACCGGCCATAGCCGTCAGCATCAGACTCTCGCTCATGACCTGCGAAATGATATCAAACGGTTTGGCTCCCAAAGCCCGGCGCACACCGATCTCTTTGGTACGCTCTTTGACCGTTACCATCATAATATTGCTCACACCGATAATCCCTGCCAACAAGGTACCCAGTCCTACTATCCACACCAAAATATCTATTCCTAAAAACAGATTGAAGAAAGTCGCGAACATCTCCGCAAAATTGATTACCATCAGCGCCTGCGGATCATCCGGAGCAATCTGGTTCTGCTGGAAAATAACCTGTTTGGCATGTTCTATCACGCCTTTCACGTCATAGCCGGGAAACACGCTGGCCGCTATCAGGAAAATTTCATCACCCAGGTGCATACTCTGTTGCAGGGTACTGAAAGGAATGAACACACTTTCGGCTGCACGCCCGTTGATACTGATGTTGGACGACTTGGCTTTCACGACTCCCACCACCTGATAGTAAAGCCCGTTCACCCGGATATATTTCCCGCAAGGATTCCCGTTCTGAAAGAGTGCTTTGTTCACATCCTCTCCAATAACACACACCTTACGCCGCTCACGCTCGTCTATCTGATTCAACTTCCGTCCGAAAAGGACATTCAAGGACTCTATGCCGAAATAAGCCGGAGTGATGCCTTTCACATGATAGGTTCCACTCTTCTGTCCATTGACCACGTTCTTGTCTCCACTTGCACCGAAAATCATCGGAGCAATTTGGTCTATTCCCTCCACTTCGCGTCGGATATTAGCCACATCCCGGTTCCGCAAATTCCAGGTACGCCCTTTATTGAATCCCTTATAAGGTAAACTGGTACGGTCAGAAAAGCAGAAAAAGGAGTTGGTGGTGAATCCCTCCGTCTCACCCAATACCGCATTTTTCAACCCTGTACCTGCCCCCAAAAGGATAATCAGCATCAGGATTCCCCAAAAGACCCCGAAGCAGGTCAACAAACTACGCACCTTGTTCCGCGTAATTGTCACCCATATTTCAACCCATCTGTCCTTGTCAATCAATAACATCCTATATCAATTATAAATTAAAAGATAAAAATTAAAAAGAATCATCGCTGTTCTTTTTTTAATTATCTATTCGGAAAATCCAATTGTCATTATTCATTGTTACCTGTTATTCCGCTCTCATCGCTTCAATCGCACTGATACGCACCGCTTTCCTTGCAGGAAAATACCCGGCAAGAACACCGGCTACGATGATTAATAAAGTCGAAGCAAGAGCAATACCTAAATTTACGGTAGGATTCAGGAATACCGTTCCTCCCTGTCCGGCATTCTGCCCTACTCCGGCGGCCTCCATTCCGCTATTGATCAGCTCCGTCAATCCGATGCCAAACAACATACCGATATATCCGAATACCGCCGTAACCAATATCGACTCCGTAATAATCAACTGAAGGATGGAAGCGGGCTTCGCACCGATAGCTTTGCGGATTCCGAACTCTTTCGTCCGCTCACGGACCGTTATCAACATAATATTGCTGACACCCACAATACCGGCTATCAAGGTTCCGATACCCACCACCCAGATAAACAGGGTAATCCCGTTCATCACGTTATTCATCATCCGGAAGCTCTCCGCCGTGTTCCATAGTCCGAGGGCGTTCGTATCGGTCGGGTCAAACTGGTGCAAACGCGCCATGACCGACCGGAACTCCTTTTCGAACTGCTCGTTCGCCTTCTCGCTCACCACGCCTTGCAACGTAAAAGAGAAACTACTGAACCCATATCCCTTATTATAAAGAGAACGCGCCGTAGTAAACGGGATATAGGCCGGAGCATTGTTACTCTTCTCGTCATCGTTATAGATGCCTACCACCTGCCACATCAGCCTCCCCGCCTTGACATACTTGCCCAAGGCATCCCCTTCCGGAAACAATACCTCCGCCATACGCGGACTAAGCACCATCACCTTCCGCTCGCCCTGCATATCCAGATCGTTGATAAACCGGCCGTTCTCTGCATTCACATTAACATAATTGATTTTCGCATGATCCGGGAAGACGCCCTGCATCTGTCCGCTCAGATATTCCTGCCCCACCGAGAGGGTATCGTCATGCCAGACATTGGCAGACAACAAATCTATTTCCGGAAAACGCAAGCGCAAGGTCTCCAGATCGCTTTCTTTAAAATGGATTATCCGCCCGGACTGCATGCCTTTCCAAGGCTTATTGGTATAACCATTCCATACCTGCACTTTATTCATCGACATGTTCCGGAAATTGTGCATCACGCCATTGCGCAATCCGTTTCCGGCCGCCAAGAGCACAATCAGCATGAAGATTCCCCACGAGACCGAAAAGCCGGTCAGGAAAGTCCGTAGCTTGTTTTGACGGACGGTACTCCATATTTCCCGGAAATTATCAAACTCGAACATCACCTCTCCCCTTTTCTATATTGGAAATCAAACCATCCTTCAGACGGATAATGCGGTCGGTCGCCTCGGCCACCGAAGGTTCGTGCGTCACGATAATCATTGTCATCCCCTCCCGATTCACCTTCCGAAGCAGCTCCATCACCTCGACCGTAGTCTTGCTGTCCAATGCGCCCGTAGGCTCGTCCGCCAGAATAATCTGCGGATGGGCAATCAAGGCACGGGCTATGGCGACACGTTGCTTCTGCCCGCCCGACATCTCGTTCGGCATGTGCTCTGCCCAATCCTTCAGCCCCACCATATCCAGATATTCCATTGCCATCGCATTCCGTTTCTTCCGCGTGATACCTTGATAATAAAGCGGTAATGCCACATTCTCAACGGCATTTTTGAAAGAAATCAGATTAAACGACTGGAAAACAAATCCGATCATCCGGTTCCGAAGCTCAGCAGCACGACTCTCACTCAAATCCTTAATCAATTGCTCGTTCAGCTTATAGCTCCCCGTATCATAGGTATCCAATATACCCAGGATATTCAGCAAGGTAGATTTACCCGAACCGGACGCCCCCATTATTGAAACCATCTCTCCCTTTTCTATGTCCAGATTAATACCTTTCAAGACGTGCAACGGAGCCCCGTTATGGTATGTCTTATTGATGTCACGAAGTTCTATCATATTTATCGTTTATGCTATTAGACACAAATTCCCCTTCCGAGGTTACAAAACAAGTTTACAAATTCTTTTCACAAGGCAAAAATATAGATTATACAAATACTATGCATCACAAAGTAGTTACAATTAATACAATTTAACCCAAAGTCTAATGACCGATTTGGGTTTAACTCGGCAAAAGAAAAAAAGCATCCTTCTATTCGCAAAGAAGCTGTTTCAAATTTATTCCAGATTTTTCCGAATAAATTCAAAACAGCTTCTTATTTTTCAATGTCCAGATTTCCTGAAAACTATTATAATTGTTGTATTTTCTCCTCAGGCAAGCCGGTATATTTGTGAATAAGGGCAACAGACATACCTCCTGATTTCAAATTGCGGGCGATCTCCAGTTGTTTCTCCTGCATTCCTTCTTTCAAGCCCTCTTCGCGACCTTCTTTACGTCCTTCTTCAAGCCCAGCTGCACGCCCTTCCTCAAGCCCAGCTTTATGGCCTTCCGCATGTCCTTCCTTAAGACCTTCTTTAAGACCTTCTTTAAGTCCTTCCT
>ERZ857521.1468-NODE-1468-length-27705-cov-5.388571_pt1 | contig 27705 bp, 19 predicted proteins | sample MGYA00519701_ERZ857521 | MGnify/ENA primary metagenome ERZ857521 (study PRJEB31778, sample SAMEA3449346) | human gut metagenome | biome: human gut; feature: human-associated habitat; material: faeces | place: United Kingdom | collected 2010/2012 ...
ACCTTGATCAGGCGGTTCGTGTCGCGCGGGTGCAGGCCGATCGAAGGCTCGTCGAGGATGTAGAGCGACCCCGTGAGGTTGCTGCCCAGCGACGTCGAGAGGTTGATGCGCTGGCTTTCGCCGCCCGATAGGGTCGACGAAAGGCGGTCGAGCGTCAGGTAGCCCAGCCCCACGTCGGCCAGGTATTGCAGGCGGTTGCGGATTTCCACGAGGATTCGCGCCGCGGTCTTCGTGTCGTGCTCGTCCAGTTCCAGCCCGGCGAAGAACGCGATCAGTTCGTCGACCGGCATCACCACCAGGTCGGCGACGGTCTTGCCGCCCACCTTCACGTAGAGCGCCTCCCTGCGCAGGCGGCTGCCGCCGCATTCGGGGCAGGTGGTCTTGCCCGTATAGCGGGCTTTCATTACGCGGAACTGAATCTTGCGGCGTTCCGAGTCGATGTAGGCGAAAAAGTCGTCCAGCCCGTGGAAATATTCGTTGCCGCGCCACAACAGGCGTTTCTGCTCCTGCGTCAGTTCATGGAACGGCGTATGGATCGGGAAATCGAACTTGTAGGCGTTCTCTACCAGCTGCTCCTTCCACTTGCGCATCGTCTCGCCGCGCCAGCAGGCCACGGCGTCCTCGTAGATGGTCTTGCTCTTGTCGGGGATCACCAGGTCTTCGTCGATGCCGATCACCTTGCCGTACCCCTCGCACCGGGGACATGCCCCCAGCGGGTTGTTGAAGCTGAAAAGGTGTTCCGAGGGGTGCTCGAACTGGATGCCGTCGGCCTCGAAGCGCGACGAGAACTCCGTGGCGCCCTTGTCGGTGATGACCGTGCAGATCCCCTCGCCGTAGGAGAACGCCCGGGCTACGGAGTCCCGCATGCGGGTCTGCGTATCGTCGTCCGCGGCGATGCGTGCCCGGTCTATGACCACGAGGATCTCCTCCGCCCGGGTCTTTTCGTCGACCTGGGGCAGGATATCCTCGATGAGCCGCGTTTCGCCCTTCGTCCAGACGCGCATCAGGCCGTCGGAGAGCAGCAGCGTGAGTTTCTCGATGATCCCCTGCCCCCTGCCCAGCGTGAGCGGCGCCGCGATCACGACGCGGCCGCCCTCGCCCTGCTGCTGGATGTAGGCCGCCACGTCGTCCACGCTGTAACAGCGCACCTCCTGCCCCGACACGGGCGAGAAGGTGTGCCCTGTGCGGGCATAGAGCAGCTTCAGGTAGTCGTATATTTCGGTTGTGGTACCCACCGTCGAACGGGGGTTGCGCGTGTTGACCTTCTGCTCGATGGCGATGGCCGGCGCGATGCCCGTGATGATGTCCACGTCGGGCTTGCTGATCTTCCCGAGGAACTGGCGCGCATAGGCCGAGAGGCTCTCGACATAGCGGCGCTGCCCTTCGGCGAAGATCGTGTCGAAGGCCAGCGTCGATTTTCCCGAGCCCGACAGCCCCGTGACGACGACCAGTTTTTCGTGCGGGATCTCCACCTCGATATTCTTGAGGTTGTGCACCCGCGCACCTTTGATATAGATGGATTTTTCGTGTGCCATTTATTGCTCTTCGGGGACGGAGCCCCCGGCTTTTTTCAGTTTTTCAATCAGTTCCGCCGCACGGCTTTCGCGGATGGCGAAGACCATCGTGCACAGGTTGTCGAACTCCTGCGATACGATTTTCGGCTGCTGCTCCTTCACGACACGCATGATGTTGTTCAGGACGATGTAGGGGAAATCCACGCGGACGGTGCGGTCGACGGTGCGCTCCACGATCCGGGCGGCCCCGATCGCCGCGGCCGCCGACTCCCGGTAGGCTGCGATCAGCCCCGGGACGCCCAGTTTCGTGCCGCCGAAATAGCGGACGACCACCACCAGGCAGTCCGTCAGCGAGTTCGCGAGCAACTGTCCGAGGATCGGCCGTCCGGCCGTCCCCGAAGGCTCCCCGTCGTCATTGGCGCGGAAATGCTCACCCCCGGGCCCGAGCCTCCACGCATAGCAATGGTGCGTGGCGTCGTAGTATCTCTTGCGCAGGGCGTCGAGTATTTCGCGTATCTGCCCCTCGTCCTGCACGGGATAGGCATAGGCGAGGAATTTGCTGCTCCGCTCCCTCGATGCCGCCTCGGCGGGCGCCGCGATCGTCAGATAGCTGTCCCCTGCTTCCACCCTTTAGCGTACTTTCTTGAAGAGGCGCTCCCAGCGGATATTCGACGGGAACGACTTGTTCGCGTCGAGCGACAGCCATACGAACGAAGCCTTGCCGACGATGTGGTCTTCGGGCACGAAGCCCCAGAAGCGCGAGTCGGCTGAGTTGTGGCGGTTGTCGCCCATCATCCAGTAGTAATCCATGCCGAACGTGTAACTGCCGGCCTCGGCGCCGTCGATGTAGATGCGCCCGTCGCGTTCTTCGAGCTCATGCCCTTCGTAGGTTTCGATGATGCGGCGGTACAGGGGCAGGTTTTCGGCCGTAAGCTGCACCGTGGCGCCCTTCTGCGGAATCCAGATCGGCCCGTAGTTGTCCTGGCTCCAGCGCGGTTCCGCCCACTGCGGGAAAACGTCCGTGTTGGGCGTGTAGATATAACGGCGCACGGAGAGCACGTTGCCGAGCGCTCTGACCTTTTCGGCCGCCTCGTCCGTGAGGAACATGTAGTACATCGAGCCGTTGCCCGTGTATTCGGTGATGCCGAGGTTGTCGAGGGCATATTGCGTCAGGGGCGAAGTGACCTGTACGACATACTGGTACTGGATGCCGGGGAACGGCTCCTGCGGCGATCCGTTGACCCACACCTGCCCGTCGCGCACTTCGAGCGAATCGCCCGCGATGGCGACGCAGCGCTTGATGTAGTTCTCGCGCTTGTCCACCGGGCGGCTGACGATGGTGTACTTCTCCGCGAGGCGCTTGCGTCCCTCCTCCTTGCCGAACGACTCTTCGTAGCCGCGCAGCACGTCGTAGTAGGTTACCGCCTGGTTTTCGAGCAGTACGGTGTCGCCCGCCGGGAAATTGAAGACCACCACGTCGTTGCGTTTGATCCTGCGCAGTCCCTTGAGCCGGTGGTAGGGCCACTTGACCGCCTCGGAAAACGATTTTTTCGTCTGCGAGAAGGGCATCGTGTGGTGTACGAACGGGAACGACAGCGGCGTGTTGGGCATCTGCGGGCCGTAGGTCACCTTGCTCACGTAGAGGTAGTCGCCGATCAGCAGCGACTTTTCCATCGACGAGGTGGGGATGACGTACATCTGGAACACGAAGATGTGCACCAGCGACGCCACCACCGTGGCGAAGATGATGGCGTTGACCCATTCGTAGACGGTCTTGTAGGTCTTGCTCCGCTGGCAGAGGCGTACGTTGTGGCACCACACGTAGCGGTAGAAGAACTTCGAAATGTAGAGGTCGAAGATCACCACCAGCCCCAGCAGCAGCCAGAGGTTGCCCGTCCATACGACGAACCACAGCGTGTAGAGCAGCGAGGCGAGCGTGAAGCCGACCCATTTGTTACGGAAGAATGCCTTGATCTTTCCCATGTCCTAATCTTATCTTATTTCAGCAGGTCGTCCATCGAGTAGACGCCCTGTTTGCCGCAAAGGAACTCGGCGGCTATTACGGCCCCCATTGCTAACGTGCGGCGGTTCTTAATCGTATGTTTGAGCTCGAGAATATCGTCCTCCGACTCGTAGGTCACGGTGTGTATGCCCGGTACTATGCCCTCGCGTACGGAGTCGATCACCACCTGGCGGGGCGTCGCTTCGGCCGGGCTCCCGATGCGGTTCGCGGCGTGTTCGATCCCCGGGGCATAGTTCACCCAATCCGTCTTGGCGGGCAGGCCGGCGATGACGCCCTCGGCCAGCGTGATGGCCGTACCGCTCGGCGCATCCTTCTTCTGGGTGTGGTGTACCTCCGCGATGCGTACGCCGTAGCCGCCCACGCGGCCGATCATCTCCGCCAGATAGCGGTTGAGGCGGAACATCAGGTTTACGCCCAGGCAGTAGTTCGAGGCGTAGAACAGCGCCCCGCCCTTCTCGCGGCACAGCTCCTGGAGCTCCGGCAGACGATCCGTCCAGCCCGTCGTGCCGCTCACCACGGGGGTGGCGTTCTCGATGCAGGTGCGGATATTGCCGTAGGCGGTCGTGGGCATGGTGAATTCCAGCGCCACGTCAGCCTGTGCGAGGTTGGCGGCGTTCAGGTCGGCCGCATTGTCCGTGTCGATCACGAGCGCTACGCTGTGGCCGCGTTCGAGGAGTATCTTCTCGATCTCGTGCCCCATCTTGCCGTAACCTATGATAGCTGCTTTCATATTTTTCCGGATTATAAAGTCGTGCAAATCCCGTACGGGGGCTGCGGAGCCGGGCGCAGGTGCAGACTTTGCCTGCACGCTGCCGGGGCTGCCTGTCCGGGCGGGAATTTATTGTGAGGCAAAGATAATACAAGCTGCGCCGACTGCCAAATTTATTTGGCGGTTGTGGCCGTGCGGTTTATTTTCCGGGGAAATCGGCGCCCGCACGGCATATGGCAGCCCCTCTTCTGATATACTGTTCTTTTACCACTCCCCGGTTATGCCCTGCCCTGCCCCGGCGCCGTTTTTTCGGGAGGCCGGCGATTTTGGCATGAAAATGCGAAATACTTCTTTATTTGGAAAATAATTGTTAACTTTCTGCTGCTTTTAGCTTTTAATGTGAAATAGAAACAAGTCGAATTATTTTTATATTGTAAGGGTATGAAAAACGAATCAAAGAAAACACGCACCGAATGCGACCTGCTCGGTTGCGTAGAGGTGCCGGACAACGTATTGTACGGCGTGCAGACCATGCGCGGACTGGAGAATTTCGCCATCAGCAAATTCCGCCTGTGCGAATACCCGCGTTTCATCGAGGGGCTGGCCATCGTCAAACTGGGTGCCGCCATCGCCAACCATGCGATGGGGCTTCTCTCCGACGAACTTTTCGGAGCCATATCGCAGGCCTGCCGCGAAATCATGGCGGGCAGGTTCCACGAGTTCTTCCCCGTGGACATGATCCAGGGCGGCGCAGGCACCACGACCAACATGAACGCCAATGAGGTCATCGCCAACCGTGCGCTGGAGATCATGGGGCACGCGCGCGGCGAATACCAGTACTGCTCGCCCAACGACCACGTCAACTGTTCGCAGTCGACCAACGACGCCTACCCTTCGGCCATCCACCTCGGGCTTTACGCCACGCACCTCGAACTGCGCCGGCACCTCGAAGCGCTGATCGCAGCCTTCGGGCGCAAGGGCGACGAGTTCGCCCGCGTGCTCAAGATGGGGCGCACGCAGTTGCAGGACGCCGTACCCATGACCCTCGGGCAGACGTTCCACGGTTTTGCGAGCGTCCTGCGGGGCGAGGTCGACAACCTCGACCATGCGGCGCAGGAGTTCCTGTCGATCAACATGGGCGCCACGGCCATCGGCACGGGCATCTGCGCCGAGCCGGGCTATGCCGAGCGCTGTACGGCGGCCATCCGGGAGATCACCGGCTGGGACGTGACGCTGGCCGAAGACCTCGTCGGGGCGACGTCCGACACGGTCTGCATGGTCGGTTACTCCTCTGCGATGAAGCGCATCGCGTCGAAGATGAACAAGATCTGCAACGACCTGCGGCTGCTGTCGTCGGGGCCCCGCTGCGGGCTGGGCGAGTTCAACCTCCCGGCACGCCAGCCCGGTTCGTCGATCATGCCCGGCAAGGTCAACCCCGTGATCCCCGAGGTGATGAACCAGATCGCCTTCAAGGTCATCGGCAACGAGCTGTGCGTGACGATGGCCGACGAGGCGGCGCAGATGGAGCTCAACGCCATGGAGCCGGTGATGGCGCAGTGCTGTTTCGAGTCTGCCGAACTGCTGATCAACGGCTTCGACACGCTGCGCATCCGCTGCGTCGACGGCATCACGGCCAACGAGGAGAGGTGCCTGCAATATGTCCGCAACAGCATCGGCGTGGTGACGGCGCTCAACCCGATCATCGGCTACAAGAACTCCACGAAGATCGCCAAGGAGGCGCTGGAAACCGGGCGCGGCGTCTACGAACTGGTGCTCGAACACGGCATCCTCAACCGCGACGAACTGGACGAGGTGCTCCGGCCCGAGAATATGATCCATCCCGTAAAACTGGCGATAAAACCGCGGCGCTAACCGATTTTTTTGTATTTTTGCGCAAACCACTCCGATCGCGATGCGCTATTTTCTGGAACTCAGGTACAACGGGGCCGCCTATTGCGGCTGGCAGCGGCAGCCCGACATGCCGTCGGTGCAGCAGACGCTCGAGAGAGCGCTCGCTACCCTGCTGCGGGAACCTGTCGAGGTGACCGGAGCGGGACGCACCGATACGGGTGTCAACGCCTCCTATTATGTGGCGCATTTCGATTGCCTGTCGCCCGTGCCCGACCCGGCGCATACGGTCTACAAGCTGAATTTCCTGCTGCCGGGCGACATTGCCGTGGGAAGCATGACGCCCGTGGACGACGGCGCGCACGCGCGTTTCGCGGCGCGCGAGCGCGAATACCGCTACTACATCGAGCCGCGCAAGAACCCTTTTACGCGGGGCACGACGTGGCAGTATTACGTGCCGCTGGATGTTGGGCGGATGAACGAGGCGGCGGCCTGGCTGCTGCGCTACGACGATTTTACGTCGTTCGCCAAGCTCAATTCGAACAATAAGACCAACATCTGCCGCGTCATGCACGCGGCATGGACGGTCGACGGGCAGGGCGTGCTCTGCTTTACGATCCGTGCCGACCGTTTCCTGCGCAACATGGTGAGGTCGCTGGTCGGGACGCTGGTCGACGTGGGGCGCGGGCGTTATAGCCCGCAGCAGTTCCGCGAGATCATCGAAAGCCGCGACCTGTCGCGCTCGAGCGGCGGCGCCCCTGCGCAGGGGCTTTTCCTGAGCGATGTGGTCTATCCGCCGGAACTTTTCGAACGGAAGGTATTTTACTGATTTTTAATAAATATTATCGACTATGATTGGGACTATTATTTGGCTTATCGGTGTCTTCTGCGCAATATGGTGCGTGATGGACATCTTCAAGAAAAACATTTCGACCGCGGGAAAGGTGATCGCTTCGATCGTGGTGCTGCTCACCAGCTGGCTGGGTTTTGCAGTGTATTATTTCTACGCCAAAGACCACCTGCAGGAGTGGTTCAAGTGAAAGGCGGAATGGGTTTGAACTGAGGGAGATTTCATTGCGAATCTCCCTTTTTGTTTTGATATTGGATTTAAATGCCTATATTTGATCGCCAATTCCAACTTATATGAAAAAATCCCTGTGGACGCTGTTGGCTGTCGGATGGATGGTCACTTCTTCCGCGACACCTCCGGCGCATCTCGTAGATTCGCTGGAATCTGCTTACCAGGCGGAGCCGGATGCCCGCAAACGTGTCGATATTCTGCTGAACCTGAAAGACCTGAACGACTCCTCGGAAGACGAATTGTATTACAGCCGCAAGCTGTTCGACGAGGCGGCCGCCGTCGGTGACGGATTTGCCGTCGGGGCGTCGCTGGGTTCGCTCGCTGCGCACTACATCTCCTCGCCCGGTGCCGGGGATTCGCTCGCCCGGGTGCTGGCGCAGGCGGAGCCGCTGATGCGGGGCAGCGGCATGGAGGGGCTCGGGGCTTATTACCGCATGGTGGAGCTGGCACGCAGGATACAGGTTGCCGGGGCGGAGGAGTCCGCGCGGCTGTGCCGTGAATACATCGACTCGGTACGGACATTGCCCCCGGGCGATGTATACGAAGAGGCGTCGCGGCTCTTCCTGAAAGGCATAGCCGCCTTCAGGCTGGTCTCGGCCGAAGGAAACCTGCAGATGGAGCGCGGCCTGCCTTTCTGGAACGACGAACTCGCCCTGCTGGGGCGGATGCGTCCCACGGCACGCCGGAATTTCCATGCCAACCTGATCACCTGCCTGATCGCGGCTTACAGCAGTTTGGAAGACCAAAGCGGGCTGGTACATGCGGCCGACGGTTACCTTGCGATGCTCGACGAGTATTACCGCGATCCGGAGATCGTACGGCGCAGGCCCTATATTTCCAAGGAGATGTCCTACCTGGTCTGTTACTATTCGATGTGCACCTCGCCGCTGCTCGACGAGCGCAATCTGCAGGCGTATTACGAGCGTTACCGCCGTTTCGCGGACTCCGCGGCGGCGGATGCGGGCAACCTGCTGACCAACAGGCAGGGATTCTATACGATCAGCGCAGAGTATTACAACCGCCGGGGCGATTACCCCAGGGCGCTGGCTTATCTCGATTCGCTGACGGTGCAGTTGCGCCCGGGCGGTGTCACGTCGCAGTTGGTGGCGATATCCGCTAACAAGGCCAAGATCCTCGAACGCATGGGGCGCTACAAGGAGGCATGCGGGGTTTATAACGAAGTGGTCGGCCTGCGCGATTCGCTCTCGTCGCACAGGTATGCCGAAAAAGTTGGCGAACTGGAAGTGCAGTATGGGCTGGACAAGGCTGAGCGTGATAAAGCATTGCTGCTGGCTCAGAAACGGCAGAACTCGCTCTACTTCGCCCTGACGATCCTGCTGCTGGCCATCATTGCCGTTGTCTACCTGTGGCGGAACCTGCTGCGCATCAAGCACCTGCAGCACAACCTGTCGGTCGAGTCGCAGCGCGCGCAGGAGAGCGAGCGGCTCAAGCGGGACTTCATGGGGTCGATGAGCCACGAAATACGCACGCCGCTCAATGCCATAAGCGGCTTTGCCGAGCTGATCGCCGGGGAGGATCTTTCGGAGGAGGAACGCCGGGAATTCGCACAGATCATCCGCGACAATACGCAGCTCTTTACTTCGCTGATCAACGATATGCTCGAAGTGTCGCAGCTGGATAATACGAGTGCCGAAATGCCCCGGAAGCTGCTCGACATCAGCAAGATTATCCGCGCCGAAATGGAACACCTGCCCGTAAAGGAGGGCGTTGAATACCGGCTGGAACTCGCGGCCCCGGAGATCGTATTCCCGTTGCACCGGAGTTACGTGTCGCTGCTCGTACGCGAGTTGCTGAAGAATGCCGTCAAATTCACCGAACAGGGATCCGTGACGGTCGAATGCGGCCTGACGGGGCCCGGTACGCTGACCTTGTCGGTCACCGACACCGGCTGCGGCGTGGAACCCGGGCTGGCGGAAAGGGTTTTCGATCGCTTCTACAAGGTCGATCCTTTTGCGCAGGGGCTTGGACTGGGCTTGAGCCTCTGCCGGCTGATCGTGGAGAAATTGGGCGGAACGATCGGTCTCGACACGACCTATACCGGGGGTGCACGGTTCGTGGTGACGCTCCGGGATACCTGACCTGCGGCTTTCTCCTTAATTATTTATGCAGCAGCATAAACATAATTACAATGCCCACCAGATAGTCTTTCAACGGCGTTCGCAGTAAAAAGCTCGCCCGCTGAATCTCCGAAGTAACCTGCCGGACGGTCAGGTTGAATTTTTCCGCAATTTGATGGTAAGTCATATCTTCCAGACGGCTTGCCAAAAATACATTACGGGTAAGAGACGGCATCTTGGCCAGTTCGCGCCGGTAAATCTCGATTATTTCGGATTGGAACAGTTTGCCGATCTGTTCTTCGTTGGATAATGTATTGATGCTCGATTCGATCCGCCATTGTTCCTTTTTATAAAGTTCGCTTTGGGCTTTGAGCATGGATTTGCGCTTGCGTAGGTACGAAATACAGCGAGTCTTGACGTAATTGTAAATATAGCCTTTGATATTCACGTCGAAGTCAAGGTGTTCCCGGTGTTCCCACAAATACATGAAGCCGTCGGTCGTAATATCCGTTGCCATCTCCATGTCATTTATATAGGAGTATGCGATTCGGATAAAACGCTCCTTGTCGTTGAACAGCTTGTCGAACTCTTCGGCTGTCAATATTTTCGTCGGCTTCCCCATCCCAATCTTTCGATACTGTTTCCAAAGATAGTAATTATTCCCGAAAATGCAATTCGAGGATTCATCCCCGGTTTGTCGTTTTGGATGTTTTGAAAGCGCCTGCCAAAAAAGGAATGAAATTATTTTTCAGGGAAAAATAAGGCTCCGGGAAGCGAAAGCAGATGGTCAAACCGCTTGTTGTCAGGATGTTGACTAATTAAATAATTTTACATTATTATTAAATATATTTATTTGTGAAAAAGGCTGTAAACTCGGTTCGCTCATGCGTTTAAAAAGAGAAAGCAATGAAGCCGGTATATAATTTAATTGCAAGATAATGGATCAAGAGGTAATATACAAAGCCCTGCGCGGCGAAGCGACCCCAGGTGAGCTGGAACAGGTAGCACGGTGGCATGCCGAAAATCCGGAGGAATTCCAGCGTTGTGCGGATGAGGTGCACATGCAGATCGACATGATGGAGCTGTACGGCGAGGAGATCCGGCCGGCAAGCTGGATCGTTGCGCACTGGAGGTCGGTAGTCCGTATTACCGTACAGGCCGCCGCCATGCTCGCCATCGGGCTGTTCGTCGGGGGATATATCAGTAAGGAGCGCACCTACGATATGCTTGCCGGGCAAATCAACACGTTGCAGGTTCCTTACGGCCAACGCCTGAAGTTCACGCTCCCGGACGGTTCGAGCGTTCAGCTCAATTCTGGCGCGAGGATCGAATACCCTACCGTGTTCAAGAAAAATCTCCGCAAAGTGAAGCTTTCCGGCGAGGCGGTGTTCGATGTCGAACACGACGAGGATCGTCCGTTCGTCGTAGAAACTTTCGCATCCGATATTCGGGTGTTGGGTACGAAATTCAATGTAATCGCCGATGAAAGGCACCAACGCTTTTCGACCGCATTGCTCCGGGGGCGGGTGCAAATTACAAACCGGCTCGACCCTATGCAAAAAGACCTTATCCTGAAACCCAATGATATTGCCAATCTCTCGAACGGTCATCTTTTCATCGAACCGATAACCGATCCGGAAATACTGTGCTGGACCGAAGGCCTTATCAGCATTTCGGGCCTGCCTTTCGACGAACTGATGGAGAAGTTCGAGCGGGCGTTCGACGTGAAGATCGACATCACCCTTACGACTCTTCCGAACATCAAGAACGTCAGCGGTAAAATCCGTGTGAACGACGGCATCGACAAAGCCCTTCACATTTTGCAATATACCGCCGATTTCTCTTACAGGAAAGATTCGGATACGAACGTAGTGACGATATACTGACGTGAAAACCTGATTGTCTAACCTTAAAAACGAATATTGCCTATGAAAACGTAGTCAGCCACTTATGCTGCTCGTTCAACGAAAAAAGCCTGCGGAGGTAGAGATCCGCAGGCCGGATAATAGATTGAATCGAGCTTTCTGAGATACTAATTAACCTATTATCTAAACTTTGCAAAGATATGAATAAAACAGTATTCTTCAACAAGTTTCGAAGACTGTTTGGGTTCGTATTGACAATCTCTTTGCTGGGAAGCGTACTTACGGCGTCCGCACAGAATGCCCGGGTTTCCATAAAAATGGAAAACGCTCCCATTTCGCAAGTCATGAAAGAGATTGAAAATCAAACTCGTTACTTGTTTATCAACAAAGGCGTCGATACCAAAAACAAAGTCAGTATCAACGCTGTCCAAAAAACGATCCAGGATGTGTTGGCACAACTGTTCGCCGGCACGGAAATCGCTTACCGGATCGATGAATCCTACATTATCCTGACCAAAAAGAACGATGCGGGGAATCCGGTTTCCGTGACCGGAAAAATCAGGGATGCGAACGGCAATCCGATCGTTGGGGCCAGCGTCCTCATTCAAGGGACTACGGTTGGCGTCAGCTCCGACGCCGATGGTGCGTTTGCGCTTCAGGTACCCCCCCCCGCAGCGGACAGACAGCTGGAAATCAGTTTTATCGGTTATAATCCTGTGTCTTTCGTCGTGGGCAGCCGGACTGCTTTCGATGTTACGCTTGAAGAGGCCGCTTCCGAAATCGAGTCGGTCGTGGTCACTGCTCTTGGTATTAAGCGTTCGGAGAAGGCCGTAGCCTACAACGTACAGCAGGTCAAGGCCGAGGACATCACGACCGTCAAGGATGCAAACTTCATCAACTCGCTGACGGGTAAGGTGGCGGGCGTCACGATCAACACCTCGTCATCGGGGGTCGGCGGCGCATCGAAGGTGACCTTGCGCGGTAACAAATCCATCAGCCAGTCGTCGAACGCACTCTACGTCATCGACGGCATTCCGATGTATAACTTCGGCGGTGGCGGCGGAACGGAGTTCGATTCGCGCGGTGCGACGGAGTCCATCGCCGACATCAACCCCGAGGATATCGAGTCGATGTCGGTGCTGACGGGCGCCGCAGCTGCGGCGCTCTACGGTTCGGAAGCCGCGAACGGCGCCGTGATGATTACGACGAAGAAAGGCCAGGCCGGAAGGTTGCAAGCTACGTTTTCGAGCAATACGGAATTCTTAAACCCTTTCGTGCTGCCTGAATTCCAGAACCGTTACGGTACGGGGCTGAACGGCCAGCGCAGCGGCTCGAGCATTTACAGCTGGGGTGAGAAATTGCGTCGGGAGGCCCGCTACGGTTATACGCCGAACGATTATTTCGAGACGGGGCATGTCTATACCAACGCCGTTACGGTTTCGGGCGGTACGGACAAGAACCAGACCTATTTTTCGGCAGCTTCGGTCAACTCGGACGGAATCATCCCCAACAACGAGTACGACCGTTACAATTTCACGTTCCGCAACACTTCGTACTTTCTGAAAGACCGGCTCAAGCTCGATGCGAGCGCCAGCTACATCTATCAGAAAGACCAGAACATGACCAACCAGGGCGTTTATTCGAACCCGCTGGTTCCGGCCTACCTGTTTCCGCGGGGCGAGAATTTTGACCTTTACCGTCGCTTCGAGCGTTACAACGAAGGGACGAAACTCATGGAGCAGTTCTGGAGTACGGACATGGAAGGCGGTGACTTGCGCATGCAGAATCCCTACTGGATCAACTACCGCAACCTGCGCAACACGGACAAGAAGCGTTATATGCTGTCGTTTTCGGCCAGCTACGACATCCTCCCGTGGCTGAATGTCGCCGGGCGCGTGCGCCTCGACAATTCGAATTCGCTCTACACGCAGAAACTCTATGCCTCGTCGAATACGACCATCACCGACGGCGGCAAGAACGGCCATTATACCGAGGCCCGCGCTTACGACACGCAGACCTACGCCGACCTGATGGTGAACATCAACAAGACTTTCGGCGAGGATTGGTCTCTGAACGCGAATATCGGCGCCTCGATCAACAATATCAAGACCGACGAACTGTCGTACCGCGGCCCGATCCAGGAAAACGGCCTTCCGAACGTATTTAACGTCTTCGACCTCGATGACACGAAAAAACGTGCGGAAAAAACCGGCTGGCACGACCAGACCCAATCCATCTTCGCCTCGGTCGAAGTAGGTTGGAAACAGATGCTTTACCTCACGGTGACGGGGCGTAACGACTGGGCTTCGCAACTGGCCAATTCGCCCGAGTCGTCGTTCTTCTACCCGTCGGCAGGCCTGTCGTGGGTGCCTTCTTCTACCTGGGATTTGGGCAAGGCGTTCAGCTACCTGAAGATCCGCGGTTCGATCGCCTCGGTAGGTATGCCGTTCCCGCGTCACCTGACGGTTCCGACCTACGAATACGACGCTACGAACAAAGTGTGGAAAGACAAGACGCACTATCCCATCGGCGACCTGAAGCCGGAGCGTACCATCACCTACGAGGTGGGTCTGGACGCCCGTCTGTGGCAGCACATCAACCTTTCGGCGTCGTGGTACCGGGCCGATACGAAAAACCAGACCTTCGACCCGTCGCTGCCGCCCTCGTCGTCCTATACGACCATTTACCTGCAAACCGGGCATGTCCGCAACACGGGTGTCGAACTCTCGCTCGGGTACGACAACCAGTGGCGGGACTTCCGCTGGGCGACGAACTTCACCTATTCGTGGAACAAGAACGAGATCGTCGAACTGGCGGCCAACGCCGTGAATCCCGTGACGGGCGAAGCGTTGAATCTGACCAAGTTGGACATCAAGGGGCTGGGCAAGGCGAAATACATCCTCAAAGAAGGCGGTACGCTGGGCGACCTTTACACGACGTCCGATCTGCGTTTCAACGACAACGGTTATGTCGAGGTGGACAAGAACGGCAACCTGCTGATGACCGACGAAGGCGAGGACATCTATCTCGGATCGGTTTTCCCGAACCACAACCTCGCATGGCGTAACGATTTCAGCTATAAAGGCATCAACCTCGGCATCCTGTTCACGGCCCGCCTGGGCGGCGTCTGCTATTCCGCGACGCAGGCCAACCTCGACCTGTACGGTGTTTCCGAGGCATCGGCCGCTGCACGCGACGCGGGCGGTGTGTTGATCAACGGCCGTGAGATGGTCGATGCGCAGAAGTGGTATCAGGCCATCGGCTCGCAGTCCGGTCTGCCGCAATATTATCTCTATTCCGCGACGAATGTCCGCTTGCAGGAGTTGTCGCTGGGTTACACTTTCCCGCGCAAGTGGTTCCGCGACAAAATGGGGCTCACGGTGTCGTTCGTAGGGCGTAACCTGTGGATGGTCTACTGCAAAGCGCCGTTCGACCCCGAAGCCGTCGCTTCGACGGGGCTGAACTACCAGGGCATCGACTACTTCATGATGCCCTCGATGCGCAACCTCGGTTTCAATGTCAAATTCCAATTCTAAAGCGCAGAAACTATGAGAAAGATCAATATGAGATGGCAGCCGGTGTTGCTGTCGGTCGCGCTGTTCGGATTGGCCGCCTGCACCGGTGATTTCGAAGAGATCAACCGCAATCCCAATCAGGTTACGGATGACCAGATGGATGCCCTGAATTACAAGACCGGGACGAAATTCAAGGCGCTGCAAAGTCTTGTGATTCCGGTACAGGAGCATATGTACCAGTTCAACGAATCGCTTTCGGGCGGGCCGTTCGGCGGTTACATCGGTGCTACGGTCGATACATGGCAGACCAAGTTCGAGACCTATAATCCCTCGGCCGACTGGCGTAAATGGCCTTTCGCCAACGTCATCACCGAGACCTACACCCCCTATAAGGGCATCATCAACGGCACGGAAGACGAAGTGGCCATCGCTTTCGCCCGCCTGTTGCGTGTGGCCATCATGCACCGTGTGACCGATTCCTACGGCCCGATCCCCTACACGAAGCTGGAAAGCAACGAGTCGATCTATGTGGAGTACGACTCGCAGGAGCAGGTCTATACGAAGATGTTCGAAGAGCTGGACGAGGCCATCGGGATACTGGGCCGCAATACGACGCTGCCGGCCGAAGCATGGAGCCGCTACGACGGGGTCTATTACGGCAACATCGCCCAGTGGCTCAAGTACGCCAATTCGCTCAAGCTGCGCATGGCCATGCGCCTGACGGAAGTGAAACCCGACGTTGCCAAGGCGAAGGCCGCCGAGGCCATTGCCGGGGGCGTTATCGAAGCCAATGCCGACAATGCGGCGATGCACGCCGCGGAGAACCGCACGACGCTCATCTACAACGACTGGGGCGACCACCGTGTCGGAGCCGACATCATCAGCTACATGGACGGCTACAAAGACCCGCGTCTGGAAAAGATGTTCCTGCCCAACGATACCGACGTATACGTGGGTATCCGGATCGGTATCGACGTGGCGGGGAAATCGACGGCCATGTCGAAATATTCGAACATGATCGTGGCCTCTGCGACGCCCTACCTGTGGTTCAACGCTGCGGAAGCGACCTTCCTGCGTGCGGAATACGAATTGCGCTGGGGATCGGCCGAGACGGCGAAGACGCTCTATGAACAGGCTGTCCGGCTTTCGTTCGAGGAGCGGGGAGCATCGGGGGCCGACGCCTACCTGGCCGACGCCACGAAGAAGCCCGCGCCTTATACCGACCCGCTGGGCAATTACAGCGCATCGGCCCGGAGCGAGATCACCGTTCCCTGGGAAACGGCTGCGGCATCTACCGATGCGGAGGCCGTGAAAGAACGCAACCTCGAACGCATCGTCGTGCAGAAGTGGATCGCCATCTTCCCGCTGGGCGTCGAGGCGTGGTCGGAACACCGCCGCACGGGGTATCCCAAGCTGTTGCCCGTGCCTACCGACAAATCGGGCGGCACCGTGAATGTGGAACAGGGTGCCCGCCGTCTGCCGTATCCCGTCGAGGAGTACCAGCAGAACAACGCAAACCTCCAGGCGGCAATCCAGACACTCGGTGCGGAGCAGCAGAACGGCGACCGTTCGGGCGATGTCATGGGAACCCGCGTATGGTGGGATTGCAAACCGTATAACAAGTAATCGCTATGAATATGAAACCAAACCGAATGATACGTTTCTTCGTCCTTTGTGCCGCCGTCGCAACGTTTGCGGCCTGCAACGACTGGACGGAGATGGAAACGGTGGACAGCAAGGTCGAGAAGCCCTGGGAGCAGGATCCGGCACTATGGGCCGAATACACCGCAGCGCTGAGGGCCTATAAACAATCGGAGCACTTCATCGTTTATGCCCGCCTGCACAACTCGCCCGAAAAGGCATCGAGCGAGCAGGATTTCATGCGCTGCCTTCCGGATTCGCTGGACATCGTGACGCTGACCAACGCCGACAACTTCTCGAAGTTCGACGCCGAAGATATGGACGTCATGCGCGAGAAAGGGACGAAGGTGCTTTACCAGGTCGATTATGCCGCACGCGCGGAAGAGTTCGCCGATATGCAGGCGCTCGATGCCTATTTGGATCGGGTTGTCGCCGCCGTCGCCGCCAACGGCATGGACGGCTACTCGTTTACGACCGATCCGCTGGCGACGGACGCCACGGCCCGCATCGTCGAGAAATTCGCTGCGGCGAAATCCGAGGGCCAGCTCCTCGTCTTCGAGGGCAACCCCCTGTCGCTGGCTGCTGCCGACCGTCCCAGGGTCGATTTTGTCGCCCTCGATACGGAGAAACTCGAAAATGTGCAGGAGGTGAGGCTCCGGGTGATGAATGCCACGGGGTATGCCGGTATCGCGCCGGAGAAGCTGCTGCTGGCGGCCGAGATCAGCGCACCCCTGCTGGATGAGGATCGCACGGAGTTCGCGGCCGTCGAGGAGATGTCGCGCCGCGTCATCGAGTTCGGCCCGCTGGGCGGTCTTGCAGCTTATAACATCGCTGAGGACTATTACCATGCGGAGATGAACTACCAGACGATCCGTGGGGCGATCCAGACGTTAAATCCCGCTAAATAGTGAACGCCATGAAAAAATACGGAAAATATCTGATTGCAGCCGTCGCGGGGCTCGTGTTTTTCGCGGCCTGCGATAATTATGAGGCCGACGACCACAAGTTCGGAAACGCCGTTTATCTCGACGTCGCTGAAACGAACGAGGTGCAGCTTACGACCTTCGGCAACAATAAACCGACCTACGACTGCGCCTTGCAGGCGGAGCTGACCTATCCTGCGGGACAGGATGTGGCGGTGACGCTCACGGTCGACCCGTCGCTCGTCGGGACGTACAATGCCCGCTACGGTACGGAGTGGACGATGCTCGATGCCAAGTATTATGAACTGTCGGCCGGGAGTGTCACGATTCCCGCAGGGAAAACGACCTCGGACGTCGTAACCCTGAAGCTCAAGGAGCTGATGGGCCAAGGCGAGGAGCAGGCCGGCGCACTCCCCATCGACGAAACCTATCTCCTCCCCGTGCGCATCGGCCATGCTTCGATGGACGTGCTTCGCGGCTCCGACGTAGCCTATTATGTCGTCAAACGCTCTTCGGCCATCACGGTCGCAGCGCAGCTCACCGACAACTGGATCGAATTCCCGACCCTCGACAAGTATTCCGAAAGCAGCAAGGCCTGGAACGGTCTGACGGCTGTAACTTATGAGGCGTTGATTTATATCGACGACTTCATGACGAGCAATGCTTCGGGCAGCCCCGTCAGCATCTCGTCCGTCATGGGTGTCGAACAGTATCTGCTGCTGCGCATCGGCGATACGAACTTCGAGCGTCAGCAGTTGCAGTTCGACGGTTCGGGTGCCGGATCGTCCTTCGGGAAGATTCCCGGGCGCGACGCGACGAAGAACCTCGACAAGGGCCGCTGGTACCATGTCGCCTGTACGTATGACCAGGCGGCGCGTACCGCACGCATCTATGTCGACGGCCGGATTCAGAGCGAAGCGACCGAGGTCGGCATCTCGGCGCAGAGCAAGAAGAACCAGATCAACCTGGCCATGCGCGCCCTCTACGACCTGTGGAACACCGCCCCCGAGGGCGACAAGCCCCAGTACGAGACCGACGACACGGGCTATAACAAGCTGGGCGAGGCCTACCAGTTCTTCCTCGGCCGCTCCTACGACGACTACCGCCCTCTGAACGGCAAGATCGCCGAAGCACGTGTCTGGTCCGTGGCCCGGACGCCCGAACAGATTTGGGAGAACATGTACGAGATCGAGAACCCGCAGGACGACCCGACGCTGTTGGGCTATTGGAAGTGCAACGACGCTTCGGGCAATACGGTCAGGGACTACTCGATGTACGGCAACGACGGCGTAGCCAAGTACGATATTATCTGGCCTCAGGGCATCGAGATTCCGAAACTTAACGAAAACAACGAGTGATTATGAAGACGATTTTTAATTTGCAGACAGGGATGGTGACGCTTCTTTGTACGGCGGTATTCGCGGGCCTTACGGCCTGCGAAGCCGATACCGTGGAACGGGAAGGCGGAAAACTTCCCGATAAGGAACCGTTGGAAACCGTATCCGGGATGCTGCGCAGCGGTAATTCTTCGGAAAAGACGATAGACGTGCTGCTGACCGAAGGCGGCGGCGGGTTCGTGATGAGGAATTTCTATTTCCAACAGACGAAACCGGCCTCCGACGGTTTTTCGCTCGACGCATGGGTCGACGCAACCCTGCTCGACGATTACAACGCTGCCGACGAGGTCGAACGGATCCTGCTTCCCGAGGCGAATTACGAATTCCCCGACGGCAAAGCCCTCGACCTCTCGCCCGAAGCGCAGCGCTCGGCGCTGAAACGTGTCAAATTCACGGCGGCGGGGCTCGCTGCCGGAGAATACGTGCTGCCGCTTACGGTCGCCGGGCAGGATGCTCCGGACGCGAACAAGACGCTTTACTACAACGTCTCGGTTCGCCAGCCCTATACGGACGCGGACGGCTATGCGTTGCACGACGGCCATGACCTGTTCTTCGTGTTCTACATCAACACGAACGATTTTCAGCCGCTGCTGGCGCAGGACTACATCATGCGGAAGAAACTGGCCCGCGGAACGACCGTGGCCTGGTACGATGCCGTAGGCAACATCATCAACCTGCGCACCGTGATGCTCGATTACGATGCGGCTACCGGCCGTGCGCTGCTGAACCTCGGAAACGACATGCGCTATGTCCTCGACCATGCCGTGAAATACATCCGTCCGTTGCAGGAGCATGGCAGCAAGGTCTGCATCTCGGTCGAAGGCAGCGGGAAAGGGCTCGGATTCTGCAACCTGACCGACGGACAGATCGTCGATTTCGTAGCGCAGGTGAAAACCGCGGTCGAAGAGTTCGGTATCGACGGCATCAACCTGTGGGATCGCAGCGCCGGATACGGCAAGGAGGGGATGCCGGCCGTGAATACGACCTCCTATCCCAAACTCATCAAAGCGCTGCGCGAGGCGCTCGGCAGGGAGAAACTGCTGACGGTCACGGTTTACGAGGAGCCGACCTCTACCTTCTGGGATACACAGGCGACGGGCGGCATCGCCGTCGGGGACTATATCGACTATGCCTGGTCGGGCTACAACAGCGAGAGCGAAGCCCCGCAGTTGCTCGATCCGTGGCATCCCGAACTGGCGTATGTATCCGACTATACGCAGAAGCCGATTGCCAACCTGCCCGAGGAGCGGTACGGATGTATCAATTTCCCGATATATTCGACCTCATCCATGGAGATAAATACAGCCATAGAGCAAGTACTTTACACGGATATGCTCGACTGGGTGCCGAATTACAAGCCGAACAATATCATCGTCTTCGGCGATCTGCATACTAATTTGCAGGACAATTACGAAGCCTATTGGGATATAATGTTTGCGGAGTGCTGTACGGTTATGGACTCGGAAAATAAATATCTTCTCGGCAGCAGAAGCGGATATTCTTATCTATTTGATAATTATAGACTTGGCACACTATCCAGTGAATCGGGCGACTGGATGGGTGGCTACGGAAAATGGAAAAAAGATTGGCAATAAAACCGACAGATGCGATGCATCGAACTTCCCTTATTACTCTCTCACGGCTCTTTAACCGGAGCAACAAATTACTAATTTATCAACCTAAATTTAAATTTTTGTATTATGAAAAAGACTTTTAAACTGATGGCAGCCCTCGTGATGGGCGCCGGGATGATGTTTTCCTGCCAGCAGGCAGAGGAACCGATGATGGACAATGCCCAGGAACCCGTCGTCGAAACACGTGCCTACGGGGACAAGACCCCGACGGTCACGATCTATGTCGAAACCAACGACGTGAACCCGCTCAACGCCGGGGATTACAAACTTCCTAATGGCAAGCCCTATGCCGACATCGTGGAGTTCTTCGCATCGAACATCCACAAGCGGACGGTGAACGGCGTTGTCGAGCCTACGCTCTACCTGAACGACAAGATGACCAACCTGCTCGAAAACGGCGGCGCCGCGACGTATGTCCAGGGGTTGCAGGCCAAAGGCATCAAGGTAGTACTGACCGTGCTGGGCGACTGGCAGGGCATCGGTGTCGCCAACATGAACGACACCCAGACCACGCAGTTCGCCAAGATCCTGGCCCATGCCGTTGAGAAATACGGCCTCGACGGAATCGGGTTCGACGACGAATATTCCAACTACTCGTCCTCGCTCATCAGCGGTTCGTTCGGCAGCATCATCACCAAGCTGCGCAACCTGATGCCCGCCGGCAAACTCATCACCGTATTCCAGTACGGCAATTACGGCTCTTCGCAGATCAATGCGACCGCCGGCGCCCAGATCGACCATGCTTATGCCAATTTCGGTTACTACCCCTATATCGGAATTTCCGGCGTGACCAAGGATCGTTATGCTCCGCTGTCGATCAATCTGGGTTCCATCGGCGGAAATGTAACACGTTACGGTGACTATGCCTATGAATTGGCCGAAGCCGGTTACGGTTCGATCATGCATTTCAACCTGCGTACGAGAAACGATTCCGATCCGCTGCCGCTGTTCAAGGCGATCGCCGACGGTGCCTGGGGTGAGACCAACGTCACCTGCGACAACGGTAACCGTCCGCAGGACTGGACTTTCGTACCGTCGGGGTATGAAATCACCATGGACGAAGTGGAATAACACGATGGCGATGCCTTCGTATTGGCCGGTTTGAATCGGTTATATACCCGAAGGTGACTTGTTTCGGACCCGCACGCCTGCCAGGCGTGCGGGTCGTTTTTTGCCGGCGAAGGGGGGCCATCCGGAAACGATGGAAAATATGTTTCCCCATCCGGAGACCGAATGGGGAAACAGGAACTACCGCAAATGCGCCCTGTGCGATTTATGCCCGGCGGGCTCAGAGGTGTATGGCCTCCCCCGATGCCGCCTCGGCGGCCTCCATGACCCCTTCGTTCATCGTCGGGTGGGCGTGTATCGTGCGGGCGATCCGGTGTGCCGTGGCGCCCAGCATGCGTGCCAGCGTTGGCTCGGCGATCATCTCGGTGACGTTCTGTCCGACCATGTGCGCCCCCAGCAGGGTGTCGTCCTCGCCGAAGAGGAGCTTCACGAAGCCGTCGCGGTCGCCCGCGGCGGTCGCCTTGCCCGATGCCGTGAACGGGAAACGCCCTACCTTATAGGCGATGCCCCGCTCCTGCGCCTGCTGCTCGGTCATGCCGACCGATGCCACCTCGGGCGAGGTGAATACGCACGACGGGATGGCCGAATAATCCACCGGTGCGGGATCCAGCCCGCAGATGGCCTCTACGCAGCAGATACCCTCGGCCGAGGCCACGTGCGCCAGCGCCGGGCCGCCCACGATGTCGCCGATGGCGTATACGCCCGGAACATTGGTGCGGTAGAACCGGTCGACGAGCACTTTGTCGCGCTCCACGGCGATACCCAGCTCTTCGAGGCCGATCCCCTCGATGTTGGACTTGATCCCCACGGCCGAGAGCACGATGTCCGCCGTCAGGGTTTCGGGGCCCTTTTTGCCCTCGATCTCGACCTCGCAGCGCCCTTCGGCGTTGACCCTGACCGATTTCACGGTCGTCGAGGTCATCACCGCCGCCCGCAGTTTGCGGAATGCGCGTTCCATCGCCTTCGACACTTCCTCGTCCTCGAGCGGCATCATGCGGGGCATGTACTCCACCACGGTGACCTTCACGCCCAGCGCGGCGTAGAACCACGCGAACTCGCTGCCGATGGCGCCCGAGCCTACGACGACCATCGTTTCGGGCAGCCGGGTGAGCGTCAGCGCCTGGCGCGACGAAATCACGTGCCGGCCGTCGATGGGCATGAACGCCATTTCGCGCGGGCGCGCTCCCGTGGCGAGGATGATATGGTCGGCTTCGTAGTGCGTGCCGTCGACCTCGAGCCTGCCTGCCGCCGTCAGGCGCCCGAAGCCCTGTATGAGGTCTATGTTGTTTTTTTTCAGCAGGAAGGCCACGCCCTTGGACATGGTTTCGGCCACGCCGCGCGAGCGCGCCACGATCTTCTCCAGGTCGGGCGCTGCCTCGCCCGTGAGCGAGATCCCGTAATGTTCGGCCGATTTGCAGTAGGTGTATACCTGCGCGCTTTTCAGCAGCGCCTTGGTCGGGATGCAGCCCCAGTTGAGGCATACGCCGCCCGTCTCGGCACGCTCCACGAGCGCCGTTTTGCGCCCCAGCTGCGAAGCCCGGATTGCGGCCACATAGCCGCCCGGGCCGCTTCCCACGACGATGATATCGTATTTCATAGCTCTATTTTATCACTTTGAGTATTTCTCCGTTGTCTTTGGCCACGGCACGTTTCCACTTCTCGCCGTAACCCGGGAACTGGATCTTGTCGGGGATCTGTTTGCCGTTGCCGTTGTCCACGAAATGCGCCGGGCCGCCCTTGCCGTCGAGGTATTCCAGCACGCCTGCATGTTCGCTTTTCACGTTGCCGTCCATGTATTTCACCAGCAGGTACTTGTCGAGCTTCGACCAGCGGTCGAACAACTGCTGCGCCGAGGCGATGCTGAACTCCGAGAGGAATTTGCCGCGGGCCTTGGGCGAGAGCGTCATCGCCTCGGCATCGACGTCGCGCACCAGGCGGAGCGCCTCGTTTTCCCATTTGTCCACGACCTTGCGGATGTCGCCCGCGATCATGTCGTAACGCATGTAGGCGAAGTTCGAAACGCGGTTGAAGAGCCAGAACGCCGACGTCGGCGAATATTCGAGCATCGAGCCGTTGCCTTCGCTCAGGCACTCGGGAACGCCCTGCGTGCAGCAGTAGATGGGCGTCAGGCACGACGTGGCCGCATCGTCCACGCCGAACCAAAGGATGCCCATGTTGTCGGGCACGTCGGGGCGTGCCTGCGCCACGAACCAGAAGCCGGTCTGCTGCGTGGCCGTCGCACGTTCGTTGCAGTATTCCACGCCGTCGACCTCGAAATACATCGGACGCCAGCGGTAGGGGCAGGCGCTGCCCCCGGCGCCTATGTCGGTGGTCATGTCCATCGGCGTGCCTTCGTAGTGGTCGCGCATGCAGTCGAAGACTACCTTGGGCGACACCTTCGTGCGGGGTTTCACCCACAGGGGCATGCGGTTTTCGGCATTGTGCCCCATCGCATAGTCCACGTATTTGTCCATTCCGTCGGCCACCGTGCGGAAGAATGCCCACACGCGGGCCTCGCAGCCTCGCAGCGCGCCGAAATCGGCCGGGGCGTAGGCTTCGCAGAAACTGAAATCCTCGTCCGTGCCGTCGTAGTAACCCATCTCGCGGGCGAACGCCACCACGTCGGGCGAATAGAGGCAGTTCTCGGGGTCGTCCTTCGGGAAGGTCGTGATACGCGCCTGGTTGGCGTGCGCCGAGACATAGCCGTCGGGGATGCGGCGGGCCACCCATACGATGCCCTTGCGGGCGTTGCCGCCCTTGCCGTCGTCCTTGTAGCCCTTGCCGATCAGCTCCATGATCCACGCCTCTTCGGGGTCGACGATCGAGAACGACTCGCCGCTCGAGGCATATCCGTAGGTGTTCGCCAGCTCGGCGATCGTGAGGATCGCCTCGCGGGCGGTCTTGGCGCGCTGGAGCGTGATGTAGATCAGCGACCCGTAGTCGATCAGTCCGGTCGAGTCCTCCAGCTCCGGGCGGCCTCCGTAGGTCGTTTCGCCGATGATGAGCGAATGTTCGTTCATGTTGCCGACGGTCGAATAGGTTTCGCCCGCCTGCGGGATGTCCGTCAGGTAGCGTCCCGTGTCCCACTCGTAGACGGGCAGCATGGCCCCGGCCCTGAATTTCCCGCCGGGTGTGTGGTACAGGGCGCCGTAGAGCGCGTGCGAATCGGCGGCATAGGAGACCATGGCCGAGCCGTCGGTCGATGCCCCTTTGGTTACGATGAAATTGGTACAGGCTGCGGCTGCGCCATAGGTGAAGAGGGCTGCCGCCGCGAGGCAATACTGGAGTTTTCTCATAGGTTTTCCGGTTTTGATCCCAAATGTACGAAACAAATCCTAAACGGCAAAACGCAGCGGGTACGATATGTCGCATTTTATTTGGATATTAGGGCTTTATGTCATATCTTTACGACGTATGCAAGCGCATTGCATTCCGGCGGATACCCCCCCCCGGTGCGGAGGTATGTAATTGTTATATAGTAGGTTATATGAAGAAACTATTGTTTTTATCCTTTTTCGGGCTTTTCCTGCTGGCATGTACCACGGACGAGGGCGATGGTACGCCGTTCGTCACCGACGTGGTGATGCCCCCGTCATCGCAGCTTTTCGTGCCCGGCGACGAGGTGACCGTTGCGGCGCGCGGCTTCGAGGCCGACGACGACATCATGCTGCGGATCGCGTGGCCCCTGTCGCAGGCGGCTCTCCCGGAAGGATATGCCGACGGTGTCTGGGCCGTCGTGACGGAACGTACGGAATCGGACATTACGTTCCTGGCCCCCGGAGGCTACCCCGCCTCTACGACTGAGGTGAAGCTCTTCCGCCGCGGCAAGGCCATGACGCTGGGTAAAATATCCGTATCCGACGGCCGCCCGCCCGAGGAGCCGTCGCTCTACGGCATCACCCAGTACGATTGCGACGAAACCGGGATCGACCGGATTGACCTGACGACGGGCGACCTGACCCGCATTGAGACCTTGGGCGTTTTGCGCCGCATGCACTGCGTGGTGAATACCCCCGGTTCGAACCGTATCTACGGCCTGGCGCCCGGCGGCAATATCGGCGCCGCGGCGTTCTACGACCTCACGATGCGTTATTTCCGGGATTCGGGCTACGACAATGTCGCCGTGGCGGGTACGCTCGGCAATTCCGCAGCGTTCCTGCGCTGTGAGGACGGGCGGCTCGTGCTGATGGAGCTGAATATGACCCGTACCAACGTCGCACCTGTGCCCCCGTCGTGGATGCTGCCTTCGGACATTGCGCCCGAGATGCTGGGCGAAAATCCTTTCGTGACCGTCTACGGCGGTTACCTCCTGCTCGCGGCGCGCACTGCCCCGGATACCTGTACCCCGTTGGTGCTTACCGGCCTCATCGACGGCGGGGGATACGCCGTAAAAACGGGCGATGCCGAACAGGCCGACGCGATGGTGCCGTTCGGAGTGCTGGACAAAGGGCAGGACGGCGAGACCTATTACGCCGTCGGCGGCTATGCCGTGGCGAAGGGCGGTGTGACCGAACTGCGTCTGTATAATCCCGTGTCGATGGAGTTCGACAGGACGCTGGCGACGGTGCAGGCCACCGTCCGCTCGATCGCCGTTCGTCATGACGGCGGGAAGACCGAGGAGATATTCATGCTCTGCGACACCGGCGACGGCGGCAACCGGATCCGGGTCTACGACATGGAGTCCGGCTCGGAGAAGGTGTTGAACGGGGATGTCCCTTGTTCCGAGATCGTGCTGGCACGATAGCCCGTCCGGGATTCCGGCCGGATAAAACGGTATGCAGGCCCGGATTTTTTCCGGGCTTGTTTCGTCTTGTACGAATTTTGCGTATTTTTACACACCAAAACCGAACAGATTATGTCGATAGCATACCAATTATCCTTCGTGCGCGGTACGCTGCCCGAGGATGTCACGCTGGTCGCCGTGTCGAAGACCCACCCTGCCGGGGCGATCCGCGAGGCCTACGATGCCGGGCACCGCATTTTCGGCGAGAGCCGTCCGCAGGAGCTGCGTGAAAAATACGACCTGCTGCCCAAGGATATCGAGTGGCACATGATCGGCCACCTCCAGACCAACAAGGTGAAGTATATCGCCCCGTTCGTGTCGCTGATCCATTCGGTCGACAGCGCGCGGCTGGCCGGGACTATCCAGCGCGAAGCCGCCAAATGCGGCCGCACGATCGAGATACTGCTCGAAATCCGCGTCGCCGACGAGGAGAGCAAATCGGGCTGGGAACTGGACGACCTGATGCACTACCTCCGCACGGCGCCGTTCGCGCAGATGCCGAACATCTGCGTACGCGGCGTGATGGGCATTGCGACCAATACCGACGACGGGGAGGTGATACGCCGCGATTTCAGGGAACTGAAACGCTGTTTCGACCTGTTGCAGCCCAATTTCGGGGCGCGGTTCAACACCCTGTCGATGGGCATGTCGCACGACTACCCCATTGCCGTCGAGTGCGGCTCGACGATGGTGCGCGTCGGGTCGTTGATATTCGGGGAGAGAGATTATTCCAAACAATGATGATATGAAGGTAGGATTTATCGGATTCGGAAACATGGCGCAGGCCCTGGCCGCGGGACTTGCCGCATCGGGGGCCTTGCAGCCCGGGCAGATCGGCGCATGCGCCCGCGACCGGGCGAAGCTGCACCGTAATACGGAACCCCACGGGTTCCTCGCTTTCGACGATGCCGCAGGAGTCGCGGGGTTCGCCGACGTGGTGGTCGTGGCGGTGAAACCGTACCAGGTCGAAGCCGTGCTGGCCCCCGTCAAAGGGATGCTGGCGGGCAAGGTCGTCGTCTCGGTAGCCGCCGGGATGACGTTCGACCGCTACGAGGAGATCCTCGCGCCCGGGACGCATCACCTCAGCACGATTCCCAATACGCCCGTGGCGGTCTGCGAGGGTATCGTCGTCTGCGAACGCCGCCATTCGCTGTCCGAAGCCGAGTGGCAGTCGGTGCAGGCGTTGCTGTCGCATGTGGGGCTCGTGGTGACGGTGGATACCGTCCAGCTCGGCATTGCAGGGACGGTCTGCGGTTGCGGCCCGGCCTTCGTGGCGATGTTCATCGAGGCGCTGGCCGACGCTGCCGTCAAGCACGGCATCGTGCGTGCCGATGCCTACCGCATGGCCAGCCAGATGGTCGTCGGTACGGGAAAGCTGCAACTCGCCACGGGGCAGCATCCCGCCGTGATGAAGGATGCCGTCTGCTCGCCCGGCGGCACGACCATCGTCGGTGTGGCGGAGCTGGAGCGCAAGCGTTTCCGGGGAGCCGTGATCGACGCCATCGACGCCATCCAGGACAAGAAATAGATTCCCGCGGGAGGGGCATACGCCGGGGCGTGAGCTGTCCCGGGAACTCCGCGCCCCGCGCCTTATGTCCGGCATTGTCCGGCAAAAATATCGGCAGG
>ERZ857521.1477-NODE-1477-length-27620-cov-3.706367_pt1 | contig 27620 bp, 27 predicted proteins | sample MGYA00519701_ERZ857521 | MGnify/ENA primary metagenome ERZ857521 (study PRJEB31778, sample SAMEA3449346) | human gut metagenome | biome: human gut; feature: human-associated habitat; material: faeces | place: United Kingdom | collected 2010/2012 ...
GTAGCCGCCCTCGTCGCCCACGCCGGCGGCGGGGGTGCCGTTCTCCTTCAGGGTGTTCTTCAAAGTGTGGAACACCTCAGTGCACATGCGCAGAGCCTCATGGAAACTGGGGGCCCCCACGGGCATGATCATGAATTCCTGGATCTCCACGTTGTTGGTGGCATGGGCACCGCCGTTTAGGATGTTCATCATGGGCACAGGCAGCATCTTAGCGTTGGTCCCGCCGATGTAGCTGTACAGGGAGACACCCAGGCTCTCTGCTGCGGCCTTGGCGCAGGCCAGGGAGGCGCCAAGGATAGCGTTGGCGCCCAGGCGGCTCTTGTTGGGAGTGCCATCCAGGTCGATGAGCATCTTGTCGATGGCCACCTGGTCCAGCACGTTGGTGCCGATGAGGGCCTCAGCGATCTCGGTATTCACGTTGTTCACCGCGGTCACCACGCCCTTGCCCTGGTAACGGCCCTTGTCGCCGTCCCGCAGCTCGCAGGCCTCATAGATGCCGGTAGAGGCGCCGGAAGGGACCGCGGCGCGGCCCACAGTGCCGTCCTCCAGGTAGACCTCCACCTCCACGGTGGGGTTGCCCCGGCTGTCCAGGATCTCGCGGCCCAAAACGTCTACGATCTCAATGATCTGCTTCATGATAATCAGTCTCCTTTTTTCTTTTATGGGCGGGTCCTCCCGCCCGGAGCGTATATGCCCTGTGCAGCAGCTCCGCACCGGTGCATCGGTCCAGCGGGGGCCCAGTCCGTCAGTTGACGATCAGAGTCTCCCCGTCCATCTCCTTGGGCTTTTCCAGGCCCATCAGGTCCAGCATGGTGGGGGCGATATCGGCCAGGCGGCCGTCCCGCAGGCGGACGCTGGCCCCCACGATATAGAACGGCACCAGGTTGGTGGTGTGGGCGGTGAAGGGCTCCCCATCCTCGTCCGCCATCCGCTCGGCATTGCCGTGGTCGGCGGTAATGAGAGAGACGCCGCCCATGCGGGAGGTGGCTTCCACCACCCGGCCCACGCACTCGTCCACGGCAGTCACCGCCCTGCAGGCAGCCTCATACACGCCGGTGTGGCCCACCATGTCGCAGTTGGCAAAGTTCAGGATGATGACATCATAGGCTCCGCTCTCGATGCGCTTGACCGCCTCCTCCGTCACCTGATAGGCGCTCATCTCCGGCTGGAGGTCGTAGGTAGCCACCTTGGGGGAAGCGATGAGCACCCGGTCCTCCCCGGGAAAGACCGTCTCAACGCCGCCGTTGAAGAAGAAGGTGACGTGGGCATACTTCTCCGTCTCAGCGATGCGCAGCTGGGTCAGCCCCAGCTTGCTGATATACTCGCCGAAGATGTTCTCCAGCTTCTGCCGGGGGTAGGCCACCGTCACATTGGGCATGGTAGCGTCGTACTCGGTGGTACAGACAAAATCCACCGGGACGAAGCCCTTTTTCCGCTCCACATCCTGAAAGTCCTCATCCACAAAGCAGCGGGTGATCTCCCGGGCCCGGTCGGGGCGGAAGTTGTAGAAGATGATGGAGTCGTTGTCCCGGACCTGAGCCCCTTTGGCGCAGACCACCGGCTCCATGAACTCGTCGGTGACGCCGGAGTCATAGGACTTCTGGACAGCGGCGGCGGGGTCCTCCTCAAAGATCCCCTCCCCCAGGGCGATGGCATCATAGGCCCGCTGCACCCGGTCCCACCGCTTGTCCCGGTCCATGGCGTAGTAGCGGCCCATGACGGTGGCGATCCTGCCGGTGCCCAGCTCATCCAGCTTGGCCTGGAGCTGCTCCACATAGCTCTTTCCAGAGCTGGGGGGCACGTCGCGGCCATCCAGGAAGCAGTGGACATACACCTTCTCCAGCCCCTGCTCCTTGGCCATCTTTACCAGGGCGAACAGGTGGGTGATGTGGCTGTGGACGCCGCCGTCGGACAGCAGGCCCATCAGGTGCAGGGCGGTCCCCCATTCCCGGCAGTGCTCCATGGCCTCCAAATAGGCAGGATTCTTGAAGAACTCCCCGCTGTCGATGTCCCGGCTGATGTGGGGCAGGTCCTGGAATACCACCCGGCCCGCGCCGATGTTGGTGTGGCCCACCTCGCTGTTGCCCATCTGCCCCTCAGGCAGGCCCACGTCCAGGCCGGAGGCAGACAGGCGGCACCCGGGACACTCCTTGAAGATATTCTCCAGATGGGGCTTCGGCGTATTTTCCACCGCATTGCCCGGATATTTGGGGCCCAGGCCAAAGCCGTCCATGATGATCAAAGTTGTTGGTGTTTTCATAGAAACCCTTTCTTGAGAGAATCCAGAGGGAAGGGGCATGAAGAGCGGGCTCCCGCTCCGCGTTCCGTGTCTTCCTCTCCGTGTGTTTCGATGGTGCGGGATGGGGAGAGGCAAAATGCCTGCCGCTCCCCCGCTCCGCCTCTCCCAACAAAACCCGCTGCGCTGGGCTTTCGTTGGGGACCCATCCGGCGTGGACGGCTCGCTTACTCCTGGTTTGCCGCGTTGATGATCTCCACGAAGTCCGCAGGCTTCAGGGAGGCTCCGCCAATCAGGCCGCCATCCACGTCGGGCTGGGCCAGCAGCTCGGCGGCGTTCTTGGCGTTCATGGAGCCGCCGTACTGGATGGTGACGGAGCGGGCCACATGGGCGCCGTACAGCTTGCGGATGACAGCACGGATAGCCTGGCACACCTCACCAGCCTGCTCGGCGGTGGCGGTCTTGCCAGTGCCGATGGCCCACAGAGGCTCATAGGCGATGACCACATGGCGCATCTTGTCGGCGGGCACGCCGGCCAAGGCAGCCTTCACCTGATAGGCGATCAGCTCCATGGTCACTCCCAGCTCCCGCTGCTCCAGGCTCTCGCCCACACAGACGATGGGGTTCAGCCCCACCTCCAGGGCGGCGTGGACCTTCTTATTGACGGTGAAGTCGGTCTCGTTGTAGTACTGGCGGCGCTCAGAGTGGCCAATGATAACATACTTGGCCCCCGCCTCCTTGATCATCTCCGCAGTGATCTCACCGGTATAGGCGCCGTGGTCCTCATAGTGGCAGGTCTCCGCGCCAATGGCGATGTGGCAGTCCTTGAACAGGCGGACGGCGGTGGTGATATTGACGGCCGGGACACACAGGACCACGTTGCACCACTTTCCCCGGGGCATAATGGGCTTGATCTCCTCGGCGAACTGCTTGGTCTGGGAGAGGGTGTTGTTCATCTTCCAGTTTCCGGCAATAATGGTCTTGCGATATCTTCTGTTCATGGCGGTAAAGCCCCTTTCTATTTTTCCTTCTCTTCCTAGTTTGTTACACACTTGAGCCTAGTCTGCCCGGATCTTGGCTTCCCAGCTGTGATTTGTCCCGCACTACGCCGCAAAACTTAAAAGCATCACTACAAGAAGGACCCCCAGAATGGTCAGAAGGATATTTCTCATTTTTTTGTTCATGCACGATCCCTCTTTCCTGTATCTCAGCGTCGTCAAAGCATGCGCCATATTTTTCACTTTCGCCTGCCGGTGAAAGCCCATCCCCATTTCGCTGGGCTCGCGCGGGTCCTCGGAGCTGCCCGGGCAGTTCTTTATTTATCCAGCAGGCAGGCTACGCCGGGCAGCTCTTTGCCCTCCATGAATTCCAGGCTGGCGCCGCCGCCGGTGCTGATGTGGGTCATCTTGTCGGCATAGCCCAGCTGCTGTACTGCGGCCGCGGAGTCGCCGCCGCCGATGATGGTGATGGCGTCCGTCTTTGACAGAGCCTCGGCCACCGCCTCAGTCCCCTTGGCAAAGGCGGGGAACTCGAACACACCCATAGGGCCGTTCCAGATCACTGTGCCCGCGCCGGCTACGGCGCCGCAGTACAGCTTCACGGTCTCGGGTCCGATGTCCAGGCCCTGCCAGCCGTCGGGAATCTCCCCGGCCTTGACCACCTGGCTGTTGGCGTCGGGTGCAAAGGCGTCGGCGCACACGGTGTCCACCGGCAGAAGCAGCTTCACGCCCTTAGACGCCGCTTTCTGGACCATCTCATTGGCGTAGCTCTCCCAATCGGCCTCCAGCAGGGAGTCCCCCACCTTGCCGCCCTGGGCGGCGGAGAAGGTGTAGGCCATGCCGCCGCCGATGATGATGGTGTCGGCGATCTCCAGCAGGTTGTTGATGACCCCGATCTTGCTGGATACCTTGGAGCCGCCCAGGATGGCCACCAGGGGGCGCTTGGGATCGGCCAGGGCGCCGCCGATAACTTCCAGCTCCTTCTGGATGAGAAAGCCGGACACAGCGGGCAGGTAGTCGGCCACGCCGGCGGTGGAGGCATGGGCGCGGTGGACCGCGCCGAAGGCGTCGGACACGTACACGTCGGCCAGAGAGGCCATGGCCTTGGCCAGGGCGGGGTCGTTCTTGGTCTCGCCGGGCTCAAATCTGGTATTTTCCAGCAGCAGGATCTCGCCGGGCTTCAGGGCGGCGGCCTTGGCCTGGGCATCGGGGCCCACCACGTCCTCCGCCATGATGACCGGCTTGCCCAGCAGCTCGCTCAGGCGGGCGGCCACCGGCTTCAGAGACAGCTCGGGCTTGACCTCGCCCTTGGGCTTGCCCATGTGGGAGCAGGCGACCACCGCAGCGTTCTGCTCCAGCAGATACTGGATGGTGGGCAGGGCGGCACGGATGCGCTTGTCGTCGGTGATGACGCCGCTGCCGTCCTTGGCCATGGGCACGTTGAAGTCGCACCGCAGCAGCACCTTTTTGCCCGCCACATCGATGTCGCGCACTGTCTTCTTGTTGTAGTTCATTCTTCTATGAGCTCCTTTCTTTCTCGTCAGGCGTGGGAAAGGGAAATAAACAGGTCACAGCCCCTCCGCCATCTCGCCCTGCCCGGACAGCCCGGGAAAGCCCAGCTGGCGCAGGGCCTCGTAGGCCACCACTGCCACAGAGTTGGCCAAGTTCAGGCTGCGGGCGTCAGGGCGCATAGGGATGCGGATGCACCGCTCCCTGTGCTCCTCCCGAAAGCCCAGTGGGAGGCCCGCAGTCTCCTTGCCAAAGAACAGGTAGCAGCCATCCCGGAACTGGGCCTGGTCATAGCTTCGGGGCGCCTTGGTGGTGGCCAGCCAGAGGTCGGGAGCGGGATGCTCGGTAAAAAACTGCTCCAGTCCGTCGTAGACCCGCAGGTCCACCATGGGCCAGTAATCCAGCCCGGCCCGGCGCACCGCCTTCTCACTGATGTCGAACCCCAGAGGGCGGATCAGGTGGAGGCGGCTGCGGGTGGCGGCGCAGGTCCGGGCAATGTTCCCGCAGTTCTGGGGGATCTCCGGCTCTACCAATACGATGTTCAGCAATGGGTCCACCTCGCGTTTCGGCTATCATTGTATTCCAATTCGCCCGGAAATTCAACTGTAATTTGGTCGAAAAAATGCAAAAAAATCAAAATTTCCCCCAAAATAGCTTCAAGTGCAATTTTGAAGTTCTTCTATGCGCATTTTCGTTCTCTTTTTCCCGATTCTCTGTTTTTTCCTCTCCTTGTTTTCCTTTCCTTTCCCTCAACCTGCCGCTTCTCCTGCCCATCCACCCATCAGCAGCTGCCTTCCCGCCTTTTTCCGCCTTCAAAGAATGGCCTCCTGGATTTTCTGTTTTCAAACGGAGAAAAGCGTGCTATAATTTTATTATTCCTCTCCATATTTTGCCCATCCAAACCCATATCAGGAGGTATTTTGAAATGAAATTGATCTGGAACGGCCACTCCTGCTTCACCCTGGCCACTGAGGCGGGCACCCTTGTCATCGACCCCTATGAGGACGGCTCCGTCCCCGGTCTGTCCCCCCTCCATCTGGAGGCTGACGCCGTCTATTGCAGCCACGAGCACCGGGACCACGGCAACCGGGCCGCGGTGGCCCTCAGCGGGAAGCCCTGTGCCGTGGAGGTGGAAGAGCTGGCCACCTGGCACGACGAGGTTCAGGGCGCCAAGCGGGGCCCGAACACCATGCGCATCTTTTCCGCCGAGGGGCTTCGGGTGGCCCATCTAGGAGACTTGGGCTGCGGCCTGACACCGGAGCAGGCAGAGGCCCTGTCCGGTCTGGACGCTCTGCTCATCCCGGTGGGCGGCTTCTACACCATCGATGCCGGCCAGGCCAAGGCGGTAGTGGACCAGCTCAAGCCCCGGGTGGTCGTTCCCATGCACTACCGCGGCAAGGACTTCGGCTACGAGGTCATCGGTCCGGTGGAGGATTTCCTTGCCCTTCAGAGCGGCGTGGTGCGCTATGAGGGCAACGTCCTGGAGCTGACCCAAGACACCCCCGCCCAGACGGCGGTGCTCACCTATCTGGGCTGAGCCTGCCTGGACAGCCCCTTCCCGCTCTCAGCGCGTCCTGGGACACTTTCGTTCCGGGACGCGCCCTTTTTGTTCCCAAAATGTTTACAAAATTTCGGCCAGCCTTTCAGGTTTCTTTCAGCTTTGGGTGTTATCCTGTTTCTGATCTTTGATTTGGAACGGGAGGTTAGACCGTGATCGAAGTAGAAAATCTGGTGAAGCGGTACGGCGGCCATCTGGCGGTGGATCACCTGAGCTTCACAGTGGAGAAGGGCTGCGTCTGCGGCTTCCTGGGCCCAAACGGCGCCGGGAAATCCACCACCATGAATATTATGACCGGCTATCTCGCCCCCACTGAAGGGGAGGTCCGGGTGGACGGCCACAGCGTGACTCAGGACCCGGCGGGGGCCAAGGCCTGCATCGGCTATCTGCCGGAGCAGCCGCCCCTCTATGTGGACATGACGGTGCGGGAGTATCTGGAGTTCGCCGCCGGGCTCAAGCGGATCCCCGGGGGGGAGCGGGCCGCTCAGCTGGACCGCATCCTGGAGATGACCCGGACCGCCGACGTGTCCGGCCGGCTGATCCGCAACCTGTCCAAGGGCTACCGCCAGCGGGTGGGGCTGGCCCAGGCGCTGATCGGCTTCCCACACATCCTGATCCTGGATGAGCCCACTGTAGGCCTGGACCCCAAGCAGATCCTGGAGATCCGCGCCCTGATCCGGGAGCTGGCCCAGGAGCACACTGTGATCCTCAGCTCCCACATCCTCTCCGAGGTCCAGGAGGTCTGCGACCACATCTTTATCATCCACCACGGCCGGCTGGTGGCCCAAGGCACTCCGGCCCAACTAGAGCGGGAGCTGACAGGCACCCCTGCCATCACCCTGCTGCTCAAGGCCGCCCCGGAGGAAGGCCGGGTCCTGCTCTCCGGCGTCCCCGGCGTAGCGGAGGTGGCGCCGCTGCCCTGCGGGGAGGCGGGCGCCGCCCTGCTGCGCCTGACTCCCGCGGAGGGGGCCGATCCCAGGGAGGCCGTCTTCCGCGCCTGTGCGGGGGCGGACCTGCCGATCCTGGAGATGAGGCGGGAGTCCCTGTCCCTGGAGCAGATCTTCCTGGAGCTGACCTCCGACGCCTCCGCCGCCGGACAGGCTGGCGGCCGCAGGCGCCCCTTCGGGCGCAGAGATTCGGCGGAGCCGGAGCCCGCTCCGGAGACAGCCATCACGGAACACGGAGAGGAGGCGGAGCCATGACTGCGGTCTACAAGCGGGAGCTGCGCTCCTATTTCACCTCCATGGTGGGGTATGTGTTCATCGCCATCCTCATCTTTTTTGTAGGCATCTACTTCATGGCCTACAACCTGTTCGGCGGCTACCCCTCCTTCGGCTATGTCCTGCTCAGCTGCACCATCATCTTCATGGTGGCCGTTCCCATCCTCACCATGCGCTCTATGGCGGAGGACCGGCGGGGCAAGACCGACCAGCTGCTGCTCACCTCCCCCGTCTCCCTCACCGGCATCGTCCTGGGCAAATATCTGGCCATGGTCACCGTGCTGCTGGTCCCCATCCTGCTGATCTGCTTCTGCCCGCTCATCATCGCCATGAACGGCTCCGCCACTCTGACGGCGGACTACGCCGCTATCCTGGCCTTCTTCTGCATGGGCTGCGTGTACATCGCCGTAGGCATGTTCGTCTCCGCCCTCACCGAGAGCCAGATCATCGCCGCCGTGGGCACCTTTGCCGCGCTGCTGGTCCTCTACCTGTGGACCGATCTGGTGTCCTTTCTCCCCGACTCCCTGGCCCAGCTCCTCTCCAGCTTCGACTTCCAGGGCGTGCTGGACAACTTCGCCTATTACAGCGTGTTCGATCTGGGGGGACTGCTGCTCTATCTGTCCATGGCGGCCGTCTTCGTCTTCCTCACCGTGCAGGTCCTCCAGCGCCGGAAGGGGATCACCTCCGCCGCTACCACTGCGGTGGTGCTGGCCATCGCCGTGGTGGTCAACCTGGTGGTGGGGCAGCTGCCCTCTGACCTGGTGGAGCGGGACATCTCGGACAACAGTCTCTACACCGTCAGCGACACTTCTGTGGACTACCTCTCCGCCCTGGAGCGGGACGTGGAGCTGGTCGTCCTGGCCAGCGAGGACACCACGGACCAGCGCATCACCAAATTTCTGCACAACTATGCCGCCCTGTCCGGCCATCTCTCCCTCTCCTTCGTGGACCCCGTGGAGCACCCCTCCGCCCTGACGGAGTATGAGGCAGACCAGAACACTGTCGTGGTCCGCTGTGCCGACACCGGCAGGCAGCGGGTGGTCCCCTTCTCCGACATTTTGGTGGCCGATCTCATGTCCTACTACACCTATGGCACCTATACCTATTCCGAGTTCGACGCCGAGGGGCAGCTCACTTCCGCGGTGGACTACGTCACCTCAGACAACAGCCACATCCTCTATCTCGCCGAAAACCACGGGGAGAGCGCCTTGGGCGGCTCGGTCACCGACGCCATCAGCAAGGCCAACCTGTCTACCTCCACCGTCAGCCTCCTGCTGGACAACGGGGTGCCTGACGACTGCTCCCTGCTGGTCTTCAACCAGCCCCAGACCGACCTGTCCGCCGGCGAGGCCCAGATGGTCCGGGACTACCTGGAGGGGGGCGGCCAGGTGATGATCCTGCTGACCCGCACGGACCTGGCCAACTTCAATGCCATCCTCGCCGACTACGGCCTCGCCATGGCCCAGGGCTATATCGGGGACACCGCCCGGTACTATGCCCAATACGGCCGCTTCTACTTCAGCGCCACCCTGTCCGCCTCCAGCCCCATCACTGCTCAGTTCGGGGACGACGACCTGACTCTGATCTACGGCGCCCACGGCATGACCCAGTGCGATCCGGTCCGTGACACCATCACCGTGACCCCCTTCATGACCACCACGGAGAGCGGCTACTCCGACGCCGGCGGGCAGACCGGCACCTATATCCTGGGCGCCCAGGCGGAGGAGGAGACCGACGGCGGCACCGCCCGCCTCACCGTCTTCACCACCGAGAGCGTGGTGGACCAGAGCATCCTCACCTTCAACCCCAGCATGGTGAACCTGGACATCTTCCTCAACGCGGCCACCTCCGGCATGGAGGACATCTCCGCCATCTCCATCCCCGCCAAGAGCCTGGAGATCACCTATAACACCGTTCTCAACCCGGGCATGTGGAGCACCCTCTATCTGGCCGTCATCCCCCTGGGGGTCCTGATCGGCGGCCTGGCCTACTGGATCAAGCGGAGGAAACTGTGATGAACCGACAGACAAAACAGCTTTTGGCTCTCGCCGGTGTCCTCGCCGTCGGCTTCCGCGCTCTTTAGGGTCTTAGCCTTCTTCGAGGCGCTCTCCTGCGGAGCCTCGCCGTCGGGCTGGGCGCCTACGCCGCCCTGCGGGTCTGGAACGCGGGGGAGGAGGAGCGGGAGGCCGCCCAGGCCGACTATGTGCTCCAGCTCAGCGATGTCACCGCCCTCTCCTTTGATTCCGGGGACGGCCCCCTCTCCTTCACCCTGGAGGAGACGGGCTGGACCTGGGACGGGGACAGCGAGTTCCCGGTGAACGGCACGGAGCTGGACGCCCTCCGAGAGGACCTGGCCGCCCTGAAGGCGGAGCGGATCATTCTGGAACCCGACGCACTGGCTGACTACGGCCTGGAGGAGCCCGCCTACACCCTCACCGCCCGCACTGATTCCGGGGAGTCCACCACCCTGCTTCTGGGCAGCCTGGACCCTGGGGGCAGCCACCGGTACGCCATGCTCGACGGGGGGACGGAGGTCTACACGGTGGACGGCTCCATCACCTCCTCCCTGGACAGCGAACTGCTGGACCTGATGGAGCTGCCCCAGCTGCCTGACCTGGACGAGAAGAACATCACCTCCGCCCAGCTGGAGCTGACCGACGGCACTGTCCGCCAGCTGACTTCCGCTGTGGAGACCCGGGAGACGGAGGTGGAGACCGAAACCGGCGAGCCCGACGAGAACAGGGAGCCCATCTATGAGACCACCACGGAGACGGAGGAGATCACCCTATGGTCGCTGGACGGGCAGCCGCTGCCCGAGGGGGCCGTCGGGCTGGAGGACTGGCTGTACGACCTGTCCACCCTATACCTGGACAGCTGCTCCGCTTTTAAGGCGGACCAGGAGGAGCTGTCCGCCTGCGGCATGGACGGCGCCTCCCTTCTCACCGTCTCCCTGACCTCCGGCGAGACCTTCACCCTGGCCATCGGCGGCCAGACCGAGGATGGCAGCTACGTCTACGCCGCCCTGGAGGCACCCGCCCCCGGCTGCGACCTCTTCCTCATCTCAGCCGATAAGGCCCGGACCCTGTCGGATCTGAACTATGAGTCCCTGTCCGCCGATGAAGAGGCGGAATAAGAAAGTGCCCTCTTCCCGCCATGGGAAGAGGACACTTTTTTCGTTTAGAGCTGAAGTAAAATGCCGGCTGCCGCTCCTGCCGCAATAAAGGCGATAGGGTGAAGTTTTTTCAGGGGCGTCCACTTCATTGCCGCGAACATCGCCAGCGTCAGCACCACCGCTGTCCACTGAATGGCCGGAAAGCTGTTCGGTGAGAGGGCGTCTGATGCCGTAAAAACTGAATACGCCACACTCAGGCCCGCTGCCGCGATCAGCGCAGTGGAGGCGGGACGCAGCCCGGCAAACACCGCCTCCACGCTCCGGTTGCTCCGAAACTTCTGCAAAAATCCCGCAATTATCAGGATCAGTATGGCCCCCGGCGTGATCACCCCCAGCGTTGCCACAAGCGCTCCGGGGACTCCAGCGGTCTGGTAGCCAACATAGGTGGCCATGTTCACCCCCAGCGGGCCCGGTGTGGACTCGGAAACCGCGATCATAGTAGTCAGATCCTGATTGGTGAACCAGCCGGTGGTCTCCCCCATATGCTGCAGAAAGGGAATCGTAGCCATACCCCCGCCCACAGAGAACAGACCAGTCTTAAAAAACTCATAAAAGAGGCGCAGCAGGATCATGTATCCTCACCTCCTTGGGATGGGAGCTTCACCCGGCCCAGCAGCCAGCCTGTCGCTCCGGCTGCCACCACAAGGAATGCAGGATTGGAGAGGAGATCCAGCACCGCTCCCAGCGGGGTGGCCGGGTCCACAGCCAGCAGCCCGGACAGCTCTCCCAGCACCAGAACTCCCAAAAAGATGCATACTGCGGGTCTCCCCCTCAAATTTGTCTTTCCCAGCTTGAGCACGCTGACTGCAATCAGTGCCACCACTGCGGCATTGATGCCCGCCAGGGCGTGCTGAACCACCGGATAGGTCGCAAATTTTGTGAGGAATGCGGCTATGATGGTGATGACCACAAAGCTGGGAAACACCACTCCCAGGGCGGCGGCAATTCCTCCTGGGACCCCCCGCTGACGGTGGCCGATAAAAACCGATGTGTTGACGGCGATGATGCCCGGAGTGCACTGTCCGATGGCAAAGTAGTCAGTGACTTCCTCCTCTGTGACCCAGCCCTTTTTCTCCACCACCTCCCGCTGGAGGATGGGCAGCATGGCGTAGCCACCGCCGAAGGTACATACTCCCACCTTGGCAAAGGTCAGAAACAGGTCCAAATAAAGGTTCAACAGATCAACGTCCTCTCCATAAATTTTTCAGCAAAGTGCGGCCCGCCCGGCCCGACCCCCGCGGTGCCCCGGCCGCGGCGGCCGGCGGATCGGGAGAGCTCTTACTCCAGGCCCTCCAATTCCTCCAGCCACAGCGCCGCCACCGCATCGCTGGGCATCCGCCAGTCGCCCCGGGGGGACAGGGTGACAGAGCCCACCTTGGGGCCGTCTGGCAGGCAGGAACGTTTAAACTGCTGAGTGAAGAACCGGCGGTAGAAGCTGTTCAGCCACTTCAGGATGGTGGCCCGGTCGTAGGTCCGGCCCAAGGCGTGCTCCGCCAGACGGAACACCTTCCTGGGAGGGAAGCCCCAGCGGATGGCGTAGTACAGGAAGAAGTCGTGGAGCTCATAGGGGCCCACCAGGTCCTCCGTCTTTTGACTGATCTTCCCCTCGATGGCGGGTAGCAGCTCTGGGGAGACTGGGGTGTCCAGGATGTCGTCCAGTACGGCGGACAGGCGTGGGTCCTCGCTGCCCTTGTCGTCGGAGACGAAGGCCACCAGATGGCGCACCAGAGTCTTTGGGATGCCTGCGTTGACCCCATACATGGACATGTGATCCCCGTTGTAGGTGGCCCAGCCCAAGGCCAGCTCGGACAGGTCGCCGGTGCCGATGACCAGTCCGCCGTTCTGATTGGCGATGTCCATGAGCACCTGGGTCCGCTCCCGGGCCTGGCCGTTCTCGAAGGTCACCGAGTGGTCCTCCATGGACTGGCCGATGTCCTTGAAGTGGACCTTTACCGCGCTGCCGATGTCGATGCGCTTCAGGGTGGCCCCCAGGCGCTCGGCCAGCTCCACGGCGTTATCCCGGGTACGGTCGGTGGTTCCGAAGCAGGGCATGGTCACCGCGATGATATCGCTGGCCGGGCGGTCCAGCAGCTTCATAGCCACTGCGGTGATCAGAATGGCCAGGGTGGAGTCCAGCCCGCCGGACAGGCCCACCACCGCCGTCCTGGCCCCGGTATGCTCCAAACGCTTTTTCAGGCCCAGGGCCGCAATTTTCAAAATTTCATTGCACCGCTCCGCCCGGTCCTCCGCATCAGCGGGGACGAAGGGGGCGGGAGAGACCGCCCGGGTGAGCCGTGTCTCCTCCAGGGGCAGGGAGAAGGAGGCCCGCCAGAGATCCGCCTGTCTCTGGCCGTTGAAGGTGGTCATCCGGCGGCGTTCATAGGCCAGCCGGTCCACATCGATCTCGCTGATGGTGAGCCCCGTGGCAAAGCGCCGCTCCGCCAGCAGGGCACCGTTCTCGGCAATCATGTTGTGGCCGGTGAACACCAGGTCGGTGGTGGACTCTCCTTCCCCAGCATCGGCGTACACATATCCGCACACCAGGCGCCCTGACTGCCCCACCACCAGATTGCGGCGGTATCCAGACTTGCCCACCAGCTCGTTGGAGGCCGACAGGTTCAGGATCACCGTAGCCCCGCCCCGGGCCAGCCGGGCGGAGGGGGGCTCGGTGGCCCACAGGTCCTCACAGATCTCCACGCCCAGGACCAGGTTGGGCACTGTCTCACAGGCAAAGAGCCCCGCGGCATCCATGTCCACGGTCTCCCCGCACAGGTCCACACTGGTCTCCACACCCGCTCCGGAGGCAAACCACCGCTCTTCATAAAACTCCCCGTAATTGGGCAGATAGGTCTTGGGCACCAGTCCCAGGATCTCGCCGCTCTGGATGACTGCGGCGCAGTTATACAGCTTGTTGTCCCATTTGCACCGCACCGGCAGGCCCAGCACGGTCACCATATCCAAGTTTCGAGTGGCCTCCAGGATGGTCTGAAGCCCCTCCTCCGCCCCACACAGCAGGGTGTCCTGCAAAAACAGGTCCCCACAGGTATAGCCGGTGAGGCACAGCTCCGGCAGGCAGAGGACCTTGACGCCCTGCTTGTCCGCCTCCCGCATCATGGTAAAGATCTGTTCCGCGTTATAGCGGCAGTCCGCCACCCGGATCTTCGGGGTGCCCGCTGCCACTTTGATAAATCCGTCCCGCATAAAAAACCCTCCTTTGTGGTCTTTGCATCAAGGGATATCATACCGTAATTTGGGGGCAAATACAAGGGGAGGGCCCCCGTCCAGGGCCCTCCCCTTAAAAATTTTGTGTTATTCCAGGGGGTAGAGCACCATCCCCCAGGGCGGTGCCGCTGTGAACGCCCGCAGGGAGGGGGAGAACTCCAGCACCGCCGTCAGCTCACCCAGGCTGTTCCCGTACAGGACCGGCGGGCCCTCCAGCGTCAGGGAGGCGGTCCACTCCAGCGCATCCCCCGTTTCGTTCATCCGGATCAGGCTGATCTGCCCCAGGGCTGGTCCCCCTTCCGGCTCCTGGTCAGACTCGGGGCACCACAGGGCTGCTTCCCCCGACTGACCGCCGGGGCCGGTGACCTGATAAATGAGATGATCTTCCCGCCGTTCCAGCCGCTCCGCCCGCACCTGGGAGAGCATCAGCTCCGGGTCCAGGATGATGGGGTACTCCTCCCCGGTAGACAGGTCGAATACCCGGCAGTTGTCCTCCCAGGCGCCGGTCCCGCCGCCGCCCCAGATGTACACCAGCTCCGGGACGCCGTCTCCCGTCAGGTCGGCCAGGGACAAAGAGGCACTCCCCTCTGCGCCGCCCTGGGCCAGCGGAAGGACTGGCATGTCGAAGTCAAAGCTCCGCCTCTGGAACAGGACCTCCGCAGGAAAGGGGTCCCCCTTCCCCGGGCTGAGTCCGACCAGCACCTCCACCCCCTGCTCCTGGTCGGCAAAGCGGTAGCGGACCTCTCCAGCCCACTCCCCCCGGGAAACAGGGAGGGAGCGTCCTCTTTCCCGGTTGTAGGACTCAAACCGCTCTTCCAAGGGCAGCATCTCCCCGGGTCCCGCGTCCGCTCCCGACAGTTCCAACGCGCCTCCGCTGCTCTCTGCCGCGGCAGGCGCACAGCTTACCAGTCCCCCGGTCAGGAGGATCAGGATGGAGGCAGAGGCCAGCAGCAGGCGTCCCCTCCTCTTTGGCGTGGTGTCCATGATGGCCCGAAACCGGAGAAAGATCCCTCCCCGGTCCCCAGTAAAGCCGGTAGTCAGACCGGTCCTCCCCCCTTTTCCGGCGGTCATCTGGTCCAGGATCGCCCGGCCGTAGGCCCGGCGGGCCTCCTGGTCCCGGCCCGCCAGCAGATCATCGTCACAGCACAGCTCCATGTCCCGCCGGGCCGTCCGGACCATGTTCCACACCAGTGGGTTAAACCAATGGATGCACCGGACACAGGTCAGCAGGAGCAGATAGCCTGTATCCCTCCGCTTCAGGTGGGTCAGCTCGTGGGCCAGGGCGGCCTCCCGTCCCCCCTCCTGCAGAGTCTCAGGCAGAAGGATCACCGGGTGGGCAAAGCCCAGCAGCAGGGGGGAGCCTGCCTTGGGGCAGCGGTACAGGGACGCCTTTTTCCGGCAGCCCGTCTCCTGCCTGGCCTGCTCCAGCGCGGCCAGATCCTCCTCCCCCGCCGGGGTGCTCCACCGCAGCAGTCGCCGGCGGCCCAGTCCATAGCCCGCAGCCATCCACAGGAGAAAGAGGACGGTCACCCCCCGATATGCTCCATAGATCACCCCCGTCCAGTGGACGGTGTAAGAGGTCACCCCCTCCACAGTGACGGTGCGGAGGTAGTCGTTGTCCCGGATGCTCACCTCCCTGCCCTGCCGGTCTGTATAGTGGACGTGATGACTGTACCACATTGGTTCTCCGTCCACGTAGGTATTTGTCCCTCCTGCTCCCCCTGCTCCGGCCTCCACGATCCGCTGGTTATCCAAATGATAGGCGTTGTACCGGTCATAGGCGCCATGAGCCACCATCTGGGGGACATCCAGCTGAATGGGAGCGGGAAAGAGGGCCCCCAATACGGGGCCGAGAATGGGATAGGCCATCAGGCTGACAGCCACCACGGCCCAGGCCCAATACCGCCAGTGCGGTGAGACCTTCCGCGTCAGCAGGGGGCCCAGGGTCAGCAGCACCAGGATGGCTGCCCCACCCCCCAGGCTGGCCGCTAGCAGGGCCGTCAGTTGCTCCAGCACCTCATTTTCCCCCTTTCTCCAGGATGCGTTCCAGCTCGGCGATGTCCTCCCGGCTCAGCTCCTTCTCTGGGTACAGGGCAGCCATCAGGCTGGACAGGGAACCGCCGTGGACCCGCTCCAGGAAGGATCGGCTCTCCGCAGCCAGATAGTCCGGCCGGTTCACCAGAGGGGTGTAGCCGTTGGACCGCCCCTCCTTCTCTCCCCGGACAAAGCCCCGCTCCTCCAGCCGGGACAGGAGCTTGAGCAGGGTGGGCGCTTTCCAGTCCCGGTCCAGCCGAGCCGCAAGATCGCTGGTGCGGGCCGGATACTCTGGGACGGCCCACAGGGCCTGCATCACCTCCAGCTCCGCGTCGGGCAGACGTGAGATCTGCTTCATGTCATCTCCCCCTTTATTAGACGTTTGTCTTTTTGAATTTTACAACTGTCTAATTATTTTGTCAAGCCGAAAACTGCAAAAATTCCGGGCCGTCCCCTGGGGGACGGCCCGGAACACAGCAGTTCAGGAGACCTTGATATAATCTTTGGACACGTAGCCCTCTGTGGCTCTGTCGCCGCTTCCGATAAAGCTGATCCGGTACCAGCCGTTGCCCATGTCCTCCAGAATGGTAACGGTGTTTCCCTCCAGAATGGTGGCGATGGCCTCATTGCCGCTGCCCGGTCCGGAGCGGACGAACAGGCCGCTGCCTGCGCCGGTCACTGTTCCGGTGGTACCGGAGGAGGACGACCCGGCCCCGCCGCCGGCGCGGCAGAAGACGACACATTCCGCCGTCTTGTCCCCGGCGGTGGCGGTGATAGTCACCTTCACCTGGGAGGAGCCGGTGTTCACGTTGGACACCACGCCCTCCGGGCTGACGGTGGCCGCAGACTCGTCGCTGCTGCTCCAGGTGATCTCTGCGTCGGCGGGGACCACGGCGGCCTGGATGGTGGCGGACTCCCCGGCCTGAAGGGTGAAGTCGCTCTTATCCAGCGTCAGGGAGGTCACATCCACCGTCACCGGGGGCTCGGGCTCAGGCTGGGAGATGTCTCCCTGGGAGCCGCTGGGGGTGCTGGAGGCATCAGGACCGGTCTGGCTGGTGGAGGCGCCGGGGTCTGCCTGGCTCCCGCCGGGATCATCCTCTCCCTTGCTGAACAGGGGAGCCAGGGAGGTGAAGACAATATACATGGCCACGATGATGAGCACCAGGGAGCCCACCAGCGCCGCCACCTGAAGGGGGTTGGCCGGCCGGCCGCTCCGGCCTCCACCGGCCACTCTGCGGCCACCCGCCGTTCTGGGGCGCCCGTTTTTGGCCGGCCGCTCGTCGCAGAACGGGCACCGCTTATATGTGACGGAGTAGTCCTCGCCACAGTTTTCACAGTGGATCACGTCGTTGCGCCGAATGGGCTTCGTCTTCTGCTGCTTGGGATCTTTGGGGCTGCTGGCCATGGCACGCACCTCCGCCTTAATCTTGGATCAGGATGGCCCGGCCTGCGGCCTGGCAGCCGGGTACTTGTCTCTATTTTAGCGTGAATTTACAGGTGCGTCAACGGAAAACCATGAAATAATTGTTTTTCTCCGTTTTTATGTCTACTTCTTTCTTCCCTCACCCTTGACCGCCGGGGCCCGGCCTCTTATAATGAAATCTGTCAGCCCGCTGGGGCCCCGGCCCCGCACCACTAACCCTGAAGAGGTGACCGCTATGAAAGGAACCATGTCCGCAGCTACCGTCCACAAGCAGTACAATGAGGTGGTCTCCGCATTCCGCAGGCTCATCGCGGACCCGGCCCTGCGTGCGCGGTTCGATGGGGAGGCGGACGGCTATTTCCGCCGCTGCGCCCTGGGGGTGTGGCAGGCGGACAACGCCAGCTCCATCACCCCCCGTCATGTGGAGTTCTACAACGCCATCTATACCAACGGCTCCTCCGCCCCCTCCGCCCTGTACTGGGAGGTGGCCACCGGGGTGGCCGGCTTTGACCAGTTTCAGCCCCCCGCCTTTTTTGACCGTCTCCGGGAGTATGACCGCCTCACCCACAGCCGTCTGTCCCGCACCTTCATTGACCAGCTGACACTGCTCCTGCTGCTCTTTGCTGCGGTGGATGACGTGGTCAGCGAGCCGGAGGCCGGCTTTGTCAATGCCTGCTCCGACCTCCTGCTGGCCCTGTGCGGAGGCCTGGAGGGGGACCGGCCCGCCCTGAAAGCGGACGAGTTTGTCACCCGGCCCCGGACCAGCGCTCCACCGGAAGAGGAGCCCGCCCCGGCGGAGGACAAGCCTCTCCCTCCCCCGGACCTGGACCAGGTGCTGGCCGAGCTGGACGCCCTGTGCGGCCTGGAGCGGGTGAAGAAGGATGTCAAGAGTCTCATCAACCTGGTGAAGGTGCAGAAGCTGCGCCAGGAGCAGGGCCTGCCCGTCTCGCCCATGTCTCTCCATCTGGTCTTTCTGGGCAACCCGGGCACCGGCAAGACCACCGTAGCCCGTCTGCTGGCCAGGATCTACCACGCCATCGGCATCCTCTCCAAGGGCCAGCTGGTGGAGGTGGACCGCTCCGGCCTGGTAGCCGGCTTCGTGGGCCAGACCGCCATCAAGACCCAGGAGGCCGTCCAGAAGGCTCTGGGGGGTGTGCTGTTCATCGACGAGGCCTACGCTCTGGTCAACCAGGAGAACGGCAACGACTTCGGCCGTGAGGCCATCGAGGTCCTGCTGAAAAACATGGAGGACCACCGGGATGACCTGATCGTCATTGCGGCGGGCTACTCCGGTCTGATGGAGAAGTTCATCCACTCCAACCCCGGCCTGGAGTCCCGCTTCAACAAATATTTTTATTTCGAGGATTACACCGGTCCCCAGCTCATGGAGATCTTTCAGTCCATGTGCCAAAAAAACGGGTATGTCCTCTCCCCGGAGGCCGCCCAATGGGCGGAGCAGGACTTTCTCTCCCTCTATGAAGGCCGGGACGAGAACTTCGGCAATGCCCGGGACGTACGCAACCTGTTCGAGAAGGCGGTGTCCCGCCAGTCCGACCGGGTGGCCCAGCTGGAGTCCCCCACCCGGGAGCAGCTGATGGAGTTGCGGGTGGAGGACCTGAACGAGACAGAGACGGCGTGATGGGCGCGGCCGCCCCGCTCCGCCGGAACATGAGGTGCCCTGACCATGAAGATCGCGTTTTATACCCTTGGATGCAAGGTGAATCAATATGAGACCCAGGCCCTGGAACAGGTGCTCACCGGCCGGGGCCACACCCTGGTCCCCTTCGACGGGGAGGCCGACGCCTATATTATCAATACCTGCACTGTCACCGCCGTCAGTGACAAGAAATCCCGGCAGATGATCCGCCGGGCCCGCAAGGCCGCCCCCGACGCTGTCATCGCTGTGTGCGGCTGCTATCCCCAGACCCACCCGGACGCCATGGACGGCCTGGGGGTGGATCTGGTGTCCGGCACCGGGGACCGGCTGGGCTTCGCCGGTCTGCTGGAGCGCACCTGGCAGGAGCGCCAGCCCGTCACCGCCCTGGACAACGCCTTCGACCGCCGCTCCTTTGAGATCCTGCCCGCCGGCGGCCTGGAGGGCCGCACTCGGGCCATGCTGAAGATCGAGGACGGCTGCGTCAACTTCTGCTCCTACTGCATCATCCCTTACGCCCGGGGGCGGGTGCGCTCCCTCTCCCCCCAGGACACCCGGCGGGAGCTGGAGCGGCTGCTGGAGGCGGGGTATCGGGAGATCGTCCTCACCGGCATTGAGATCTCCTCCTGGGGACAGGACCTGCCAGGGGAGCAGACCCTTATCGACCTGCTGGAAACCGTCTGCCGGGACCTGCCCGGAGAGGTCCGCATCCGCCTGGGCAGCCTGGAGCCCCGCACCATCACCCCTGACTTCTGCCGCCGGGCGGCCGCCCTGCCCAATCTGTGCCCCCACTTCCATCTGTCCATGCAGTCCGGCTGTGACGCCGTTCTGGCCCGGATGAATCGGAAATATGATTCCGCGCGGTATTATGAGAGCGTCCAATTGCTCCATGGATACTTTGACCGCCCCGCCATTACCACAGACCTGATCGTGGGCTTTCCCGGTGAGACGGAGGAGGAGTTCCAACAGACCCTGACATTCCTCCATAGGTGCGCCTTCGCCGCCATGCATATCTTTCCCTACTCCAAGCGCCCCGACACTCCGGCGGCCAAAATGCCCGGCCAGGTCCTCAACGCCGTGAAGGAAGAGCGGGCCCGCCGGGCCGCTGAGACAGCCGGAGAGATGGAGCACACCTATCTGTCCCAGTGGGTGGGGCAGACCGTTCCGGTGCTTTTCGAGGAGGAGCAGGGCGGTCTCTGGCGGGGCCATACCGCCCACTACTGCGCTGTGGCCGCTCCCAGTCCCCGGGATCTTCACAACTGCCTGGTGCAGGTACAGCTGGAGGGGCTGGAGGGGAACACCCTCAAGGGGGTGGTCCTGTGAGGGGCATCCGCCGCATCCCCTGCGGCAATGTGAACTGCTATCTGGTGCAGGGGGAGGAGGGCGCCGTCCTGGTGGACACCGGCTACACCGGCTACGTGGAGCGCCTGCTGGATACCTGCTTGGGGGCCGGGGTGCGGCTGATCGTGCTGACCCACGGCCACTTGGACCACATTCAGAACACCGCCCTGCTCATGGAGCGGCTGGGCGTTCCCGCCGCCCTCCATCCGGCGGATCTGGGCCTGCTCACCGATCAGCAATCTCAGCCCCTGTCCGCCCAGGGACCGGCGGGCCGGCTCCTGCTGTCTCTCTCCCGTCACAGCTTCCAGACCCAGGCGTTCCTCCCTTTTACACCCACAGTGGAGCTGCGGGAAGGGGACAGCCTGGCCCCCTGGGGTGTGGACGCCCGGGTTCTGGAGCTGCCCGGCCATACGGCGGGCTCCATCGGCTTGGAGGTGGAGGGGCACTCCCTCATTGTGGGGGACGCCATGATGAACCTGTTCCGCCCGGGCCCCTCCTGCCTCTGCTCCGACCCCGCCGCCCAGCGGGACAGCATCGCCCGCATCCGCTCTCTCGGTCCCAGATCCCTCTATTTCGGCCATGGCCGTCCAGCTCACCTCCCTGGATAAGGAAACCGCCTTTTCGAGAATATCGCAGTCTGCCGCGCGCGGGCGCGAACTCTGTGAGGCTTTTTCTACAAGCTGAAAAGTCCCGGTGCAGAAAATGCACCGGGACTTTTCCCATCTTACATCCGCCGCTCAAAGTAGCGGTTGGCCGCCATCGTCACAAAAAACAGTGTAAGGATCACGGCACACAGCGTGATGCCCACTGTCTGGAACAGGGCCCTGCGGGTGATGGCGTAGCAGAGCAGCGCGGTCATTGCGCCGCCGAACAGCAGGCCGTTCATCACCTGCAGGGTGATCTGGCAGCTCCGCATGGCTACCAGCCGGTCCCGCTCGTCTGTCCAGCGCAGCAGCTCCTGCTCCGCCCCGCCCTTCAGCGCGCCGTGAAAGTTCACAGCGCCCAGAGCCAGCAGCAGGACGGCGCTGATGAGATATTTGGGCGCAGATCCGCCTGCCGCCCCCACCGCGAGACAGATCACCGCCAGCACCAGGCAGATGATCCCCAGCATCAGGTGCCGGATGTTTTTGACCTTCAATTCGATCCCTTCCTTTCCCGCTTAACAGATCGGGCCAGAGCGCCCCACAGGCCCCATACGGCCCTCTTTTCCGTCCGGAGGGGCACTCACTGCTCCGTGACGCCCTTCCGCCCCCCGGGGAGCTTCAGCCGGAGCAGCTTCCGCACCAGCTCGTCCCGCTCCTGGCTCAGCTTGCGGAACAGGTCCGCGCCCCCGATCAAAAAGAACAGCAGGGCCAGCCGCTCCGGCATGGGGAAGCCCAGCAGGGCGAACAGCGGCCAGCTCAGCAGGGCGGTCAGCCCCAGGGCCAACAGCAGCAGCACGCCGCCCCGCAGCAGGAGCCCCACCGTGGACACGGACTGGAAATAGTGCTCCCACGCCTCCCCATCCATATGGCCCACCTTATACTTGAGCCATACGGCCCCCAGCAGAAGGGGGACAAATATCAGGCCGGACAGGCTGGTCAGCAGGCTGATCAGCAGGGCAAAGGCCGCCAGCCGCCCCAGGGACGGCCCTGTCCCCGGGTCCTGGAGCAGATACCAGCATCCCAGCGCCGCGCCGCAGGCCGACGCGGCCAAGCCGCAGATCAGGAAAAACCTCTCCCTATCCTCCCAGAACCGATGAAGGCACTGCGCCCCGCCCCCCACGAAGGTGAGGGACAGGAAGGCGGCCCAGGCCGGGTCCCCCCTCAGGAGACAGGCCGCCGCAAACAGCTGGGAGGCAGCCAGCACCGCATCCCCCGCCCGGCCTTTGGCCGCGGCCCCCACCTCCCGGTCCCGCTCGTCCCGGACCAGGTGGAGCGCCCGGACCTGCTTCCACTCCTCTTCACGGGTATGGCTCATATGGAATTCCTCGCTTTCCTTTTCATCCGGATCTTCCGTGATCCGATCCCTATATCCTGCCTTCATAATAGAAGCTGCATGCCAGCTCAATGAACAGGGAGAGGGTGTACAGCACGCCGGATACGACCATCATCCCGCCGTACACCAGCTCGCCCTCCGGGTTGGCCAGGGCGCCGATCAGGCTGAGGATCAGCACCGCCATCAGGGTGCCCCGCAGCAGGGAGAGCGTCCGGCTCCTGGCCCGCAGCTCCACCTGGATGTTGCGCTCGTCCAGTGCCTCCACCTTGTCCTGGTAAGACAGGCGTCTGGAGAGGCTGCGGACCAATGCGTCTGCCCCGATGACCAGGGCTATGAGGGCAAGCACCACACTCTTTCCATCTATCTCCCGCTTCCAGATCATGGCCCCAGCCAGGGCCGCTCCAAGGACCAGGAAAAAACATCCGTCCGCAAACTTTTTCTTATTGTAGATCTTCATACTGCCGGTCCTCCAATTCCCTATTTTCTTTCAGGCAGTACAGGTCCTCCACCGTCACGCCGAAGAGCTCCGCGATGCGATAGGCCAGCAGCAGCGAGGGGTTGTACAGCTCCTTTTCCAGGGAAATAATGGTGCGGGAAGAGACGTGGACCCGGTCGGCCAGCTGCTGCTGCGTCATCCCCGCGGCGGTGCGCAGCTCCTTCACCCGGTTCTTCATGTCCCTCTCCCCCTTTCACTTCACTCCAAAACATGAAGTTAGCTTCACGTGAAGTGTACTTCATATTATACACAGGTCCGCCCGTCTGTCAAGCCCCGCCTGAAAGAATATTTTTTCTTGTACAAAAAGGCGGCGGAGAGGACACGCGTCCTCTCCGCCGCAATTTACCTGTTTTCAATATTTTCTTCCGCAGCTGCGGACCTTTTGGCCGAATGGCCGTTGTCCCATCAAAAGGCTCCGGCCTTTCCACCCGGCTCAGAGAGTCTCGTCCCCCAGGGACTGGATAAGGAGGTTGCGCAGAGAAATGGCACTCTGCCGGTTCATAACGATGGAGGCCACGTGAGCCGCATTGGGCGTAGAGACGTTCTCCAGCCCGTTGGAGGTGACGGTGAGGGCATTCTCCATATACTTATAGGAGATATCCAGGGTGACCTCCAGGATCTGGCCCTGGGGGTCAGCGACCTTGCGCAGGCCGAAGGTGTTGGCGTATTCCGGTTTCATGGGATCTTCTCCTTCCGATTCACTGAAATGTGGTGGTATAGGTCAGGACATGGACGCCCCCCGGCTCCAGCCGGCGGATGCCCGCCTTGTCCTCCAGGCCCCGGCCCACAAAGACCGCGTCGGGGAGGGCAGACCAGGGCTCAATACAGAAGTAGCCGGTATCAAAGGGCTTGTCCGCCGTCCACAGTCCCAGATAGGGAAAATCGGGGCACTCCACCACCACCCGCTCCCGGCCGGAGCGGTCCACCAGGGCAGCCCGGCGCTCCCCCTCCAGGTCCAGGACAATGGTGTCCAGCCCGAAGACCCTGGGGCACAGGGGGATGCGCCCTCCCTCCAGGGGAAAGCGGGCCTCTCCGATGGTCAGCATACACCTGCTGTCCATGCCGTAGGGACGGAGCTCCTCCACCCCGGAGATGGTAACGGCGTAGTCCGCCATAGTCTCTCCGGGCTCCAGGGGGGTCCGGAAGCCGTCGTGTCCGCCCAGCTCATAGAGCATGGGAACGGCGGAGCGGTTCTCTACCCGGTGCGCCTTGGTCAGGCGGCTGCCCTCCAGTGTGTAGGTGACGGTGAGGACAAAGGAGAACGGGTACACCCGCCGGGTCTCCTCGCTGTCCTCCAGCTGGAAGGAGAGGGCGGTGGGGCCCTGCTCTGACACCTGGAACTGAGCGTCCCGGGCAAACCCATGGGTGGAGATGGACCAGGCCCGGCCGTCCAGGGTGTACTGGCTGTCCTGGAGCCGGCCGATCAGGGGGAATAGCAGCGGGGCATGCCTGCCCCAGACGGCGGGGTCGGCCTGCCACAGGTACTCAGTGCCCCCAGCGCTCCGGACGGAGCAGAGCTGGGCACCGGCGTCCTGGATGGAGACGGTGAGCAGGTCGTTGGAGAGCGTATATGTCATAACTGGGGCCCTCCCTTCACATGCCGGCCGTTGAGGACAGCCTCTTCCAGTATGTCCCCCCGGTAACGCAGCTTCAGAGAGAAGAAGGGGACATCCTCCTCAATGAGCCTCAGAAAGATCTCGTCCCCCTCCCAGTGGGGGATGGTGCACAGCTGTGTCCAGGGCAGCCACTCCAGGTCGCCCTCCGGGCAGTCGGCCCTCAGGGTTCCGGTAAAGCGGTCGATGGTGAACAGATGCATGTACTCCGTGGGCCAGCGGTCGGAGACAAAAGTGACCAGCCCCCGATAGCGGTATTCCGCTGGGGTGAGTCCGGTCTCCTCATTCACTTCCCGGAACATGCAGTCCTCGGGGCTCTCCCCGTCCTCGAACTTGCCGCCGATGCCGATCCACTTGCCCTGATTCAGATCATTCTCCTTCTTGACCCGGTGGAGCATCAGACACTGACCGCCCTGACGGATGTAGCAGAGGGTGGTGTTGATCATGGCAGGATACCGCCTTTCCATAATAGTGCTGCCCTCAGTATAGCACGGCGGGAAGAAGGGCGCAAGGGAGGCGCCTATCCCGGCAGGGACATGCAGAGGAGAGGGAAGGGATTGCCCTGCTCGTCTGTCTCCGTGCGGCTGCGGACCTGAAAACCCATGTGGAGATAGAAATCGAGGGCTTGAGGGTTCTGCTCATTGACGCACAAAGAGGTGACACCGTACCGCCGGATGCCCCGCTGGAGCAGCTGCCGGCCCAGACCGGTCCCCCGCACGTCTGGGGAGAGGAAGAGCATCTCCAGCCTGGTGCCGTCGATGCCCATAAATCCCACGGGGATGCCCTGATCGGAGAAGGCTACCACCAGCACCGGGACCTGGGCCAGAGCCTGGGGGACGTAGACAGCCAGGGAACGGATGTTCTCTTCGGACAGGAAGTGGTGGGTGGCCCGGACGGAGGACTCCCACACCTGGCACAGGCAGGTGAGCAGCTCCTGAGAGCGGGCATTGATTTCCAAAAGTTTCAAGGCAAAAGGCTCCTTTCGGGAAAAACGGTCCGGGCCCCTTCGGGGCCCGGACCGAGCTTAAATGGGTGCAGATCAGAATATAGCGGGATGCTGGTCATACATTGAACCGGAACAGGATGATATCGCCATCCTGGACGATGTATTCCTTGCCCTCGGAGCGGATCAGGCCCTTCTCCCGGGCGGCGGCCATGGAGCCGCAGGCCATCAGGTCGTCGTAGGAGACCACCTCAGCCCGGATAAAGCCCCGTTCGAAGTCGGAGTGGATCTTGCCGGCGGCCTGAGGGGCCTTGGTCCCCCTGCGGATGGTCCAGGCCCGGCACTCGTCCTCGCCGCTGGTGAGGTAGGAGATCAGGCCCAGCAGGGTGTAGCTGGCCTTCACCAGGCGGTCCAGGCCGGACTCGGCCACCCCCAGATCGTCCAGGAACATCTTCTTCTCCTCCGCATCCAGCTCGGCGATCTCCGCCTCCAGCTTGGCGCAGACCGGGATGACCTGGGCGCCCTGGGCGGCGGCCCGCTCCTCCACCAGCCGGTAGTAGGGGACGGCCTCCGGGTCGGAGAAGCCATCCTCATCCAGATTGGCGGCGTAGATCACCGGCTTGAGGGAGAGCAGCTCGCTGGTGGCAATGAGGGCGGCATCATCCTCCGGCACCTGGGGCAGATAGCCCCGGGCAGACTTGCCCTGGTCGAGCCACTCCCGCAGGCCCTGGAACACCTCCGCCTCATGGAGAAACTTCTTGTCCCCCTTGGCGGCCTTCTGTGCCTTGTCAATGCGCCTGTCCACCATCTCCATATCGGACATGACCAGCTCCAGGTCAATAGTGTCCATGTCCCGGATGGGGTCGGTGGAGCCCGCCACGTGGATGACGTTCTCGTCGTCAAAGCAGCGGACCACATGGACGATGGCATCGGTCATACGGATGTTGGACAGGAACTTGTTGCCCAGTCCCTCGCCCTTGGAGGCGCCCTTTACCAGACCGGCGATGTCCACAAACTCAATGACTGCGGGGGTGGTCTTTTTGGGGTGGTACATCTCGGAAAGCTTGTCCAGCCGGTGGTCAGGGACAGCCACCATGCCCACATTGGGGTCGATGGTGCAGAAGGGGTAATTGGCACTCTCGGCGCCGGCGTTGGTGATCGCGTTGAACAGGGTGCTCTTGCCCACGTTGGGCAGACCCACGATACCTAATTTCATAGTTTTCTCTATCTCCTTAAAATGTCTTGATTTTCAAGGGCTTCCGGAATCCGGCGCGTTTGATTTACGCCATTTTTACGCCATTTTCGCATGGACTTATATGCTAGGAAACCCTGCCTGATTCAAATTGCCGCACAGCCTGATCCAAGGATTCAGATGTGACATGGACGTATCTGTCCATCGTTGTTTTTATACTTGCGTGACCAAGCAGCTTTTGCAGCACCTTGGGCTGTACACCGCATTCAATCGCTCTTGTGGCGTAGGTGTGGCGCAAAGCGTGCATACAGAATTTTTCAATTCCTGCTTCGTCACATAGCTTGTAAAGGTGGGTATCATAGGAACTGTTCTTTGCCGGTTCCCCGGTACGCCAGTTGATAAAGACAAGATCACGCATGACCAGCCGGGAGATTGCCCCCGTTCGCCGGTCGATATATTCCAGTGTTTGTGAGAGCAGCGGAGATTCCTTTTGCCAAGGGCGCTTATCCTTGATTTCTTTCAGAATTTCATAGGCCCGATCTGTCAGCGGGATGGTGCGATAGCTTTGCTGCGTTTTCGGAGGTCCTGCACGCCAAAAGTGCTGCTTGTGGCGGTACTCCAAGGTTTTGTTGACCGTCAGCGTCCGATTCTGGAAATCTATCGCATCCCACGTCAGTCCGATCATCTCGCCGGTGCGCAAACCGGTTTCAAGGATCAGCGCGTACTGATTGTAGTTGTGGGAGCGTTTCGCAACTTCAAGAAATCTGATTTGCTCATCCCGCGTTAAAAAGTGAATGTCGTCCGGCGCTCGGACCGGCTTTGTGTAGCGAACGCCGTCCATTGGGTGCTTGGTAATCAGGTCATTCATCTTCGCAGCCTTGAACATCGTACCCATTGTGATATAGGTCTGCCGGATGGTAGAACCTGCATAATCCGCATCCATGGAAAGCAGCACTTTTTTGCAGTGCATGGGCTTCACATCGGAAAGGAGCATTTTGCCGATGATGGGCTGGATGTTCTGCTTGTATCGCT
>ERZ857521.1478-NODE-1478-length-27613-cov-4.131033_pt1 | contig 27613 bp, 31 predicted proteins | sample MGYA00519701_ERZ857521 | MGnify/ENA primary metagenome ERZ857521 (study PRJEB31778, sample SAMEA3449346) | human gut metagenome | biome: human gut; feature: human-associated habitat; material: faeces | place: United Kingdom | collected 2010/2012 ...
AGGGACGATGGAGGGAATACCGTCCGGCACCACAATGTCCCGGTAGGTATATTCCCCGGTATAGCGGCGATTGTTCAAAAGATGCTGAATGCTGTTGTAAGTCATTTTCTGGCCTCGTGTGTTTTTCACGCCCTGCTCGTTGAGCCAATCCCGTATCTGCGTCATGGTGGCTCCTTCATCGTAACGCTGGAACGCTTCACGGACAAAAGGGGCGGTAAGCGGGTCAAGCTGGAAGTGCTGGTCGCTGTCGATTTGATAGCCGATAGGCAGAGTGCCGCCATTGAATTTACATTTCAATGCGTTCTCCGTCATGCCCCGGACCACCTTTTCGGACAGGTCGGCGGAGTAGTATTCTGCGTAGCCTTCCAGCACGCTTTCCAAAATGATACCCTCGGCCCCGTCAGAAATAACCTCGGTAGCAGACACCACCTTAACCCCGTTCTTTTTCAGAGCAGTTTTGTAGCGGGCGCTGTCGTAGCGGTTGCGGGCAAACCTGTCCAGCTTCCAAACGATAATCATATCGAACAGGCGCTTGCCGCTGTCTTTAATCATGTTCTGAAATTCCGGGCGGTTGTCGGTCTTGGCGGAAAAGGCTCGATCTATGTAATGGCGCAAAATGGTGATATTGTTCTTTTCAGCAAAGGCGGTACACTCCCGGATTTGGCCTTCAATGCTTTCTTCTCGCTGATTATCGGAGGAATAACGGGCGTAAATAACTGCTTTCATTTTCTTTAACCTCCTTGTTTCTACGCATTTTAAAGCCGTTCTAACGGTCAGCGCAAGGAATTATATTACCGTAGTGCTGACACACCGCCAGAAGCCGCATAGTACTTTGCCTTTTGCGTCTGAAATGCGTAGATATGATACTGATTGGTGGGCGCAAGCAGCTTTCTGCTTGCACCCACTTGGTTACTGCACAGCAAAGTCGGGGAATGACGTCAAGGGCGCGAAGCATTCATCTTGACCCTTGTACGGCATTCCCCGGCTTTGCTATTTCTTCGTAATGGCCTGCATCAACTTACTTTGCAAACGGCCTTTCATATATGGGTCTACTTGCTTATGAGTCTGCCCGCTTTCATCGACCATTGTCCGCAAACACAACTTGTTGATATAAGCATCATAGTGCTGCAAAATCTGTTCCATCGCATCGGCCTCTCCTGCGCGGTCTGCCTCGATAACGGATAGAAGCGGTGGGGGCTTGTATTTGCCGCTTGATTTTTTCATGGAAGATTCCCCGTAAGTTGTTCCCGCATATTCCGCAAAATACTTGTACGGCGGCGCTGAATGGCACTTCTGGAACAGCACATCCTCTTGCCGATTTCCCGGTCGTTCAGTTCCAACACAAAGCGCAAAATCAAAAGTCGTCGCTCTGACTGCGGTAGCTTCTCAATGATATTTGCCAACTGCTCATTGCTGATTTGCAGGGTATAACCATCTGCTGAAAAGGCTATGTAATCGCTGGGATACTGATCTGTTGTGCAGATTCCGTCCATAATCGGCTGCGGCAAATGATTCAGAGATACCAGCCATTTGTTTTGACAGGAAAATTCCCGAAAACAGTCCAGCATTGCATGGCGCAGGACAACTTTGCAGAAGGAATCAAAGCGGTGGCGCTCCGCAGTATCTTCATAAACCATCATGGGACTCTCCTTTGCATAACGGCTGCAAACGGTCAATTCTCCCGGCCTGAATATCTGAAATATGCTGCTTTATTTTTTCTTCAGGCCAGTCCCACCAGTTAATTGGCAGTAAAGCCGCGATGGTATCATCCGAGAAGCGTTTGCGGATTGTTTTGGCGGGAACGCCGCCGACAATCGTATACGGCGGCACGTCTTTTGTTACGACGGCTCGAGTACCGATGATTGCTCCATCTCCAATGGTAACACCAGACAGAATCACCGCTTCATATCCAATCCACACATCGTTGCCGATGATAATATCGCCTTTATTGTCCCATGCGCTTGTTATGTTCTGGACATCCAGTCCCCATTCCTCAAAAAAGATTGGAAACGGATAGGTGGACAAGGATGCTTGTGTATGGTTGGCGCTGGTGAACAAAAACTTTGCCCCGCAGGCGATGGAACAAAATTTTCCGATGATAAGTTTGTCATGGTTGATCGGATAGTGGTACAGTACATTGTTCTTCTCAAACTGCTGCGGGTCATAGACGAAGTCGTTATACATGGTAAAGTCCCCGACAAGGATGTTGGGATTTTTGATGACATTTTTCAGATATACGGTTGCGTGGTCGTTGGTGCGAGGATAAATGTTCTCTGGATTCATGACGTTCCCCCCTCTTGAAGTTATGAGAACTCGTATCTCTCAATCCGTGAAAAATGGTTGTTCTCCACATAGTAAACAGCGTGTTCTTTTGCCGAATAAACGAAAGAAACTCTGGTGGCCCAGATTCCTTCCTGCCGGACGGCTTGAAGTACAGAAAACGCATCGGTGACAGTAAACTGCTTTCCGTAAGTGTTCAGAAGTTGAGCAGCCCTTTCGTATCGGTCATCTCCCGGCACAAGAAAGGGCATTGTGCTTTCGGGGGCAAGGACAGAGTAATTGGTAATCAGCGAGTAGCGTCTATCATCTTCCCGCCAGCCAATACCCGGTTCAACGATCAGGGTACGTCCCTGCCTGTCGGACAGCATGGCCTGCATGGTGGCATCCGGGGCATAGACAATCTTTCGTCCCTGCACAATTTGCAGTGCATCGTCAAAGCTGATTTTTGCCTGCACAAACTGTTCTGTCAGGTTTGCGATTGTCATGCAGTTTTTGGAATCCTGATAGGCCCCCTCCGGGTTTCCGTGAACGTACAACAGGGTTCCGACATTTCCGTTGCGGTTCACGCCGTGATAGGAATGACGCACCCCATCGGGCCGTAAGATGCCGATATAAAAGCGGTCTTTTTCTGTTATGATTTTGTGATCCCATACGGCAAGGTCAATCTCAAAATTGAAGCCGGTGATAGTATCGTCACCTCGGTAGACAAATCGAGTACACATGGTCTTTTCCTCTCTTGTGATGTATTTGTTGTTTTTATCGTACTGCCGATGCGAACACTTTTCCATCCACCAGACAATACCGAATCAATCTGTATCAAACAAAAAGCAGGAGTTGCATTTCTGCAACCCCTGCCGGTTCATTTCTGATAAATGATTTTACGAATGGCCGATACGGACAGGAAGTATTTTTCCGCTAACGCCTCCATAGAGGTTCCATTCTGAAACTCCTCTACGATTTGGCGGTTTCGTTGCTGTAATTCCTGCCGGTAGCCCGAAGCTTCTCCCCATCGTTTTTGCTGCGCTTGATCGGCGGGAACATAAAGATAGCCTCCTTGAATATAGCTTTGCAATTCCTTGACCAGCGCATCGGGAAGAAGATTTTTTGCATTGATGTATTTCATGCAGGCTTCCTCCTTGAGATAATCGTCAAGCAGCAAAGCCAGCATATTGATTATGCGACGATTTTTACTCCATGCAAACGTCGCAATCCACTGGCTTTGCATGGAGCCGCACTTCGTTGAGTTTTGTCATTCGACACCACTTCTTTCTGTTTCATAGCATCTTTATAATACCACGCAACTTGAAATCGCTCAACGATTTTTTGTAAATAGCGGGTAGAAACGTCTAGTTTGAACGTATTATTAGCGAAGCAATCAAGAGAGGGTTTGGGATACTCCCAACAAGAAAAAATCTCCGCTCCGGCAGCAGGTCGAAAACGGAGATTTTATGGGAGTGTAGCCACACTCCCTATGCTTGCTCTCTTTTAGTTCACCCGGAATGGAAAGGAAGGGGATGTGGGATTTTGTAGCGGAATTTGAAGGAGTATGGTGGAAGGCGCAAAGCCTCCGACGGATTGACAGCAGTAATGTGACCAGTAACTTGAAGCTGACAGACCGGATGGAGTGATTCTTTGAGCCGAAGGAAAAAGCTAATCAATAACACCACCATACCACAACATCAGATCGAGGCCATCGCTCGTTGTATTCTGCCTGATATTTTCGCGTTCTATAAGAGTGAGGAAGGGCAGAGGGAATTTGCAGAGTGGCAGGAGCAACATCTGACAGAAGAAACGGCAAAAGACCAAACAGCAAAAACGGCATAGGAACATAACGAAAGGCAGGACGTCCCTACAAAAATGGTTACGCCCTGCCTTTACAATCGGTTCCAGATAAGCAACTACAAGAGTTGTTCATATATAGAATTTTTTCTTGATATATTTAGCCGTATATTCCAACTCTGGATATATAAAGGGTTCATTGATACCTATGACATCTAATTCGTTCAAAATAGACTTTTTATATTTAGGTTCTATTAGAATGCTGCAAAAATAATTTTCTATTGAGAAATCGCTGATTGGCTGAATGCAATTTTCAACACTGAAACGTCTTTTGAAAGGATCAACTTCATTTTCCAAAGTGGGTACACCATGACAGTCGACAATTTTTTGTCTTGATATATACGAAACTGTGCCGAAAGGCTTTCTGGAGTTACTTCAAAATCTAGCATTTCCTGATGAATCTTTAAGTCTTTGACTTTCAGATTAATCTGAATACGAGGGTAGATTTTTTCGAACGGTTCATGCTCCTTGACATAATCAATTATTTTTCTATCACTTGAAGTAGGCTCAAAGCCGTAATTTATATTGTTTTTATCTGAAATGATGTTTTCTAAATACGCAGCTCTTCCTATTCTATCATAAAGTTGGTTAGGGAAAATCATAAAAACTGCGGACTGATGCTTAATGCGATTATCAAAATACGGGGGTTTTTTCAGAATAGGAAATTTAGATTGCGTCTTATATTTCCATAACATTTCTCTAGTTGAAAAAATGTCATCGGCCATAACTGATGTTACATCAGAGTATTTGTGCAGATTGCAAAATGCTTCAATAAGGTCACTTGAATCAGTAGTTTCAGAGTATGCAGTGCAAACGACTCTCCCTATTTTCTTGACATGATCTGAGCAAGCAAAGTACAAGGCTACTAATGGATTAAGAGAAAAATCAAGTAGCCTTGTTGGAATACCGAAATGCTGCATTTTTGCCAGCAGATCAAAACTTGATGTGATGCTTGCAAACTCTTCTGGTCGCAGGGTAACCATTTCTCTCGCCATACAATATTCGGCATTATCTTGCAAAACTAAATCTCCACGAGCCAAACTGGGAACCAATTTGAATTTATAATCAGACATCCCTCGAAAGACATATGTGGGCTTAAATGTGTTTGACGATTTGATAACGCGAATCACATCCATATAGTCGGAGACAGAATGCACAGTAAATGTAATGTGGTTATAGTGCTTATCAATTAATTCAGACGAAGCCTTTAATTGACAGGGTAGGTTTATATATGCACTTTTCTTTTTTAATCCTTTATTCAGGTCATAGTACGGATCGACTAATTTCCTCATAACTTTACCTCTATTGTCTATTTAGAACATCTGTCCCTCTTGTCTAAATTAAAATTACTCATGACATTGTTCTCGCTTTTGCTTGTTACATATTTGATTATATCACTAACTAGAATGACTTGCATATATATAATGCGGGGTTGTCCTCGTTGTGCTTGTAATGGAGTGACACTATACCTTCAAGTATTCTTGTATTATGGAGACAGTTTCTTATGTCGTGGCCCCCTTGGCTTGGAAGTGGGCTTGCGCTGCACCCCGTTGCGGAAATGAGTGTTCTCATAACGTTCGAAAAAAACAAATAATCCGAACCCATTTCCTATCGGAAACAAGTTCGGATTATATTGATTTGGTGCGGAAGATGGGACTCGAACCCACACACCGAAGTACTGGCTTCTAAGACCAGAGCGTCTACCATTCCGCCACTTCCGCTTATTTCACTTTGGCCCTGCACATTCACAAAACAGCAGGCCGACAAGTACCCGTATTATACCATTTTTAGCCTTGCCTTGTCAATTCCCCGGCCTGTCCCCACCGTTCGGGGGTTGCCTGTCTACCGGCGTTGTGTTAGGATAGAATCATAGTATAGGAGGTGCTGTATGTCCACTGTCTTTTTCACTGCCGATCCCCATTTCGGCCATACCAATATCATTCGCTATGAGAACCGTCCCTTTGCCTCGGCTGAAGAGATGGATCAGGAACTCATCCGCCGCTGGAATGAAACTGTTTCCCCGGAGGATACCGTCTATCTGCTGGGGGATTTCTCCTTCTACGGCAAGGAAAAATCCACTGAGATCCTCTCCGCTCTCCAGGGACATATCCGTCTGGTCATGGGCAACCACGACACCCGCAGCACCCAATGGTACCGGGACTGCGGCTTTGAAGAGGTCTATGACTGTCCCATCCTCTTTGAATCCTTCTGGCTGCTCTCCCATGAGCCCCTCTACCTCAACAGCAATATGCCCTATGGCAATCTCTTCGGACATGTCCACGGCAATCCCGCCTATGCCGACGCCAGTTCCCAATCCTGCTGCGTCTGTGTGGAACGCACCGACTACCGTCCCATCTCCTTTGAGGAAGTCAAACGCCGCATGGGCCTCATTCTCTGATCCCAGATCCTGAAAGGTGGTTTTTTGTATGAATATCCTGCTCATCTCCGGAAGCCCCCGCAAAAATGGCAATACCAATACCCTCCTGGAAGAACTCACTGCCGGTATCCTCGAAGCCGGAAAGCATTCGGTCAAAACAGTGGATGTCACCCGCATGAAGATCGCCCCCTGTCTGGGCTGCGATGGCTGCAAACGAGGTGAAAAGATCTGTGTCCAGAAGGACGATTCCCAGCTCCTGATGAATGAAATGCGTCAGGCAGACTATATTGTCTTTGCCACCCCTGTCTACTGGTGGGGTATGACCGCACAGCTCAAACTTGCCATCGACCGTCTGTATGCCGATTCCAGTGTCCTCAAAGGCAAGCCCATCGGTCTGATCGTCACCGGCGCCGATGCCCTCGACAGTCCCCAGTACCGTCTGATCCGGGAACAGTTCCAGTGCATGGCAGATTATGTGGGCTTTACTCTGGCCTTCTCCAAATCCATTTCCGCCGGCAAACCCGGCGAAGTCCGCAGCCAGCCCGATCTGCTCCAGGAGATCCGGGACCTGGGCAAATCCCTGTAAACAACGCATATCTTCCCGGTCAGAAAGACTATACTGATCTGGAATACCCCGATTCATAAAAGGAGGTTTTATCCTTTGAGAACCCTGCCCAAACGCCTGAGTGCCCTTTTGCTGGCACTCAGCCTGACCCTTCCCCTTGCGGCCTGTTCCTCCGGTGACCCCGCTGTGGTCCAGAGCCGGTTCGATGACTTCACTCAGGAAATGTTCCTGGGTACCATGCAGAGTGACTTCACCAGTTCGGTCTATTTTGTGGAAAACCCCGAAGCCTATGGCTTTGACCGCAGTGAAATGGAAGTCACCGTGGGTGTGGAGGAATCGGACGAAAACTTCCGGGAAGCTGCCAAACAGAATGAAGCTACCCTGGATGCCCTGCATCGGTTTGACCGGTCGCTGCTCACAGCGGAACAGCAGGACACCTATGACCTGCTGGAATGGAGCAGTGAACTCAGCCAGAAAAGCTATGAGGACCGGTTCCGGTATTATGGAAGTTACTTCTCCAATCTCAGCGGTGTGCATACCAGTCTGCTCACCACCCTGAGCGAACTGCAGGTACAGTCGGAAGAGGATCTCCAGAAGATCCCCGATCTGCTCCGGAGCATTCCTGACTATATCGACAGCCTGCTGGAATACACCCGCAAACAGCAGGAGGAAGAAGTGCTGACCATTGATTTTGATTCGGTGATCGATGTCTGTGATTCCACCGTCGATCAGGGAGGGGACAGCACTGTCCTTCTGAACCTGCTGGCCCAGGCTGAGGGACTGGGACTTTCGGATGAGGCGGTAGCCCGCTATCAGTCCGAGATCCGGGAAGCCTATCTGGAATGCTTTATCCCCAGCTATGAAAAGATTGCCGACACCATGCGGGAACTGGAAAACGGCTTCAACAACACCGAAGGCATGGCAGCTCTGCCCGAAGGCAAGGACTACTATGAGATCCTCTTTGCCGCTGCCACCGCTCTGGACGAATCCCCGGATGAGATCCGGCAGATGGCAGAGGAACGCCTGGATAAGACCATCTCCCGGATGGGAGGACTGGCCTTCCTCTATCCCGATGCCTACAACGGCTGGCTGGAAGGCAATTACAAGACTGCCTTTGCCAGCTATGAGGAGATGCTCACCTTCCTGGACAGTGCCACCGATGCCAGTTTCCCGGATGTGGGAGAACTCTCCTATGTGATCGATCCCATTCCCGCTGATGTTGCCAACAGCGGTGTGGCTGCCTACTTCATCAATCCCGCTGTGGACGAGAGCGGTCCGCTGCGCATCCGGGTCAACACCCAGAACACGGTGGATATGAATGCCCTGTCCACCTTCTCCACCCTGGCCCATGAGGGAATCCCCGGGCACATGTATGCTTCGGCATACAGCTATCAGAACCTCAGTTCCGATTTCCGCAAGGTACTGGCCTCCCAGACCGGTTACAATGAGGGATATGCCACCTATGTGGAACTGCTCAGTCTGGGATACCTGGAGGAGCAGGGAATCCCTGCCGAAGTGCTGGAAATGGAACGGCTCAATGCGGAACTCTCCAACTGTCTGGTGACCATCATGGACATCTCGGTCAACTATGACGGCATGAGCCGGGAGGAATTCGCTGACGCCTTCAACATATATATCGATCCGTCCTTTGCGGATTACTACTATGACATGATGCGTCTGGAACCCACTGCCTATCTGTCCTACTATGCGGGCTGGCTCAAGCTGGAAAGCCTGCGGGACTATGCCGAAAAGGAACTGGACGACAGCTTTACCGAGATGGGCTTCCATACTGCCATTCTAAAGAGCGGCAGCGTGCCCTACTTCATCGTGGAGCGCAATGTGAACGCCTGGATTGAAGAGATCAAGGAGGCCATGAGCGGTGTGCCCGCCGCTGAGAGCGAACCGGAAAGCGAGCCGGCAAAGGCGGCATAACAGAACCAGAGCCGGGGAGTCTTTCTTCCCGGCTTTGTTTCTTTACAGAGAGGAGGAAGATGCATGGCATCCACACAGGAATACCGGGATTATATTCTGGATCAGCTCACCGGCCTGGAGGGGATCTCCTGCCGGGCCATGATGGGGGAATATCTGCTCTACTGTCAGGGGAAGCTGGTGGGCGGTATCTATGACAACCGTCTGCTGGTCAAACCCACAGCCTCGGCTGTCCGGCTGCTGCCCGATGCGCCCCGGGAACTGCCCTATGAGGGGGCAAAGGAGATGCTGCTGGTGCGCGATCCCGAGAACCGGGAACTGCTGACAGAACTGATACAGGCATTGTACGAGGAACTTCCAGCTCCCAAGCCCAAGAGAGCAAAGAAAGCCTGACGATTCTGAAAAGGAGAGAAAAGCATGAAAACAGACCCGAACACGCTCCATGAAATGGAACGGCTGTATCAGCTGTGGGAAGCTGAGGTCACTTCTGCCCAGGAACAGGGACGGCTGACCGAAAAAACAGCCAGGACTTATCTGCTCCATTCGTCAAACTTTCTGCGGTGGTGCAAAGGGGAATTTGAGCCAGGCAGCCGGAAACGGTAAACTCTGACTTCCGCTCAGTCCGAAAAATCCGTGTCCTCTGCACTCCATGCAATATAAAAAGCGACGGCAATGCCATCGCTTTTTTTGCGTTTCGATTCTGTGCCGCTTGCGGTACACCGAAACTATTCACTCTTCACTCTTCACTTTTCCCTATTCACTCACCCCAAAGGGGGCGCTCCCCGTTGGGGTCAGACAATCTCCGGCTTGAAGACACCCTCGGGCACCTTTGCCGGGGCGAACTTCGGGTACTGGGCCAGCATCTTCTCGATCTGACGGTCGGTGGCTTCGCCGCAGTAGCGGGCAATCAGGAACTTGGTCTTGATGCCCTGGGCTGTGAACATCTCCTCATGCTCAGTGGAGGGGCTGTCGGTGCGTCCGCTCTCATGGAGATCCCAGGTCACATAGGTCACCGGGAAGCCCCACTGGGTAAAGTACTCCAGGCTGTCCCGGAACAGATCATCATCATCGGTCTTGAAGTGGATCTCCGCACCGTCCCGCAGGAAGCTGGCATACAGCACCAGCTGCTTGGGATGGGTCAGCCGCTTCTTCCGGTGTCCGGTATGGGGCCATGGATTGCAGAAATTGATGCAGATCCGGTCCACTGTATCCTCCGGCGCCAGCAGCGTATGGATAATGCCGATCTCATAGGCAGTCAGGCGCAGATTATCCACCGGACGCCCTGCCTCTGCATAGACAGCCTGGATATTCCGCCGGGCTACTGCCAGAATATCGCTCTTGATGTCAATGGCAAGGAGATTGATCTCCGGGTGATCCGCTGCCACCCGGGCTGCATAGGTTCCCTTGCCGCAGCCCAGTTCCAGCCAGAATGGCTGCTCCGGACGCTCAAACTGCTCTGCCCAATGTCCCCGGTTCTTGCTCGGGTCCTTCATGAAATACGGGCAGACCGACAGTTCCGGACGTGCCCATTTTTTCCGCCGCATTCGCACGATGTACCGCTCCTTCTCTTACCAGTCGCTGATATGCGCCCGCCGCATGGCACCGAATATCTGCGATTTGATGTCCCGCTTCTGGTGCTCCATCTCCCGCACCCACTGCTTGGCCCATTCCCGTTCGGTATGTCCGTCCACCGGACAGCTCGACTTGATAATCGGGAATTTCTCCCGCCGTACTGCCTGCTTGACTTCCTTTTCCTCCGCCAGAATCAAAGGACGGATCACAGTCAGATCCTTCCGGCTCAGATAGGAGACCGGCGAAAAACACCCGATCCGTCCCTGATCGAACAGGTTCATGATAAAGGTCTCTACCGCATCGTCCTTGTGATGGCCCAGAGCCAGTTTATTGCAGCCCAGCTCCTTGGCTGTGTCATGCAAGGCACCCCGGCGCATCTTGGCACACAGACTGCAGGGATTTGTCTCCTCCCGGACATCAAATACCACCCGTCCGATATTGGTGCGCTTGATGACATACTCGATGCCTTCCCGTTCAAACAGCTCCGCCAGCGGGGAATAATCACATTCCACCCCGCCAAAGCACGGGTCCAGTGTGATGGCAACTACCTCATAGTCAATGCCGATGAACCGCCGCAGCCAGTGCAGCGCCATGGTCAGTGCCACCGAATCCTTGCCGCCGCTGACACCCACTGCCACACGGTCGCCATTTTGGATCATATCATATTCTGTAATGGCCTTCCGGGCCATACCCATAATTCTCTGCATAAATGGTTCTCTTTCGCTCCAGACTTGTTAGTGTAAAATCGCGCTCCGACCGCTCCGGCACTTATTTTATCATATCCCCATGAAATAGGGAAGCCCCCTGCCCCTGCGGGGAGCAATTCCTTGGCAATCCCGGGGAGTAGGGTGGGGAATGCCGGGGTGTGAGATTCCTCCGGGGCAGAACTGTGAGAGGGTAAAAGGTGCCCGCATGCCCGCTCAGCCACCGGGGGTCGCCAGAGAACTGATTCCCCCGCCCCTGCGGGGAGCAATTCTCTGGCGTTCCCGGGAAGTGGAGTGGGTTTGCCGGGGTGCGGTATGCCGCCGGGCGGGGCGAGTGGAAGGAGAATAGTGAATAGGGAAGAGTGAATAGTTGCGGTGTGCCGCTCTGCGGCACGGATTCAGAACAAACTTATGCCCGGCAGGCGGGGCTGTGAGAGGGAAAAAGGTGCCCGCATACCCGCTCAGCCACCGGGGGTCGCCAGGGAACTGATCCCCCCGCAGGGGGGGCGGCAGGCCGGATGGCATCTGCCGCACTTCCTCTAAGGGGGTGACAGCTGTTTTTTGTGAGCCGGAGGCGGAGAAAAACAGCGTCAAGAGGGGGATAATCCCCCTATGAAAAAACGCGGCTGCACAAACTGAGCCAATCACAAACCCCTGCACCGCGTTTTTGGAGGGGGCGTTTGTGGGGGAACCGCAGGTTCCTGCCACATTTGAGCGGAGCGTCCCTGCGGGGAGCAATTCTCTGGCGTTCCCAGGAAGTGGGGCGGGTTTGCCGGGGTGTGAGATTCCTCCGGGGCAGAACTGTGAGAGGGTAAAAGATGCCCGCCTGCCCGCTCAGCCACCGGGGGTCGCCAGGGAACTGATCCCCCCGCAGGGGGTTTGGCTTATTTACTGAAAGTTTCGGGGTTCGGTTGATGAATTTGTTAAGTTTTTGACACTTTACAGACCGCCCGATTTCCTGTATCATGGTATCAGGCAGGATTCGCCGTTTTTGGCGGGTCTGCATGGAATCAAAAGGTTTGCCATGACAGTGGGTAAGCTGTCATGTCCGTTACGAGTAAAAAAAGAGGTGTCTGTTTTATGAGAGGCGTTGAGACCCGTATTCAGGAAATACGCCACCGGATCTTTACCGAAGTGGCCCGTATGGCTTATCATACCGAATGGTCGGTTGCCAAGCGCATTGAGGAACTCCCGTACAAGATTATCCCCGGTGAAGTGGGTAACTTCCGCAACGATGTCTTCCTGGAGCGTGCCATCGTAGGTGAACGCCTGCGTCTGGCTATGGGCCTGCCCAACCGCGGCGCCGGTGAACATGCCCCCATTTCTGATAACATCGAAGCTGCGGACCGGGACGAAACTTATTATACCCCTCCGCTGATCAATATCATCAAGTTCGCCTGCAATGGCTGTGCTGAAAAGCGCGTCCTGGTTACCGAAGGCTGTCAGGGCTGTCTGGCTCACCCCTGCGTAGAGGTCTGCCCCAAGGGTGCCATCACCCTCGACCGCTACAACGGCCGCAGCCATATCGACCCCGAAAAGTGCATCAAGTGCGGTCGCTGTGCTGAAGTATGCTCCTATCATGCCATCATTACCCAGGAGCGTCCCTGTGCCGCTGCCTGCGGTATGGACGCTATCCATACCGACATCAACGGCAAGGCTGAAATCGACTACGACAAGTGTGTATCCTGCGGTCAGTGCCTGGTCAACTGTCCCTTCGGCGCCATCGCTGACAAGAGCCAGATCTTCCAGACCATCCGGGCAATCCAGTCGGGTGAGCGCGTCTATGCCGCTGTGGCTCCCGCTTTCGTCGGTCAGTTCGGACCCAAGGTAACCCCCGGCAACCTCCGTGCTGCCATGAAGAAGCTCGGCTTTGCCGATGTCTTTGAGGTTGCCATCGGCGCTGACCTCTGTGCCACCCAGGAAGCTGAGGACTTCATTGCCGAAGTTCCTGAAAAGCTGCCCTTCATGGGTACTTCCTGCTGCCCCGCCTGGTCGGTAATGGCTAAGAAGCGCTTCCCGGAGTATGCCAACTGCATCTCCATGGCCCTCACTCCCATGGTGCTCACCGCCCGTCTGATCAAGAAGGAACACCCCAACGGCAAGGTTGTATTCATCGGCCCCTGCGCTGCCAAGAAGCTGGAAGCCATGCGCCGCAGTGTCCGCAGTGAAGTGGACTTCGTCCTCACCTTCGAGGAGATGACCGGTATCTTCGCTGCCAAGGAACTGGATCTCGCCACCATTGAGGAAGATCCCGACGGCGTAAACGATGCCTCCACCGACGGCCGTGACTTTGCGGTAGCCGGCGGCGTTGCCAAGGCTGTGGTCAATGTCATCAAGGAGCGTTACCCCGACCGTGAGATCAAGGTTGCCAATGCCGAAGGTCTCCGGGACTGCTATAAGATGCTCCGGGACGCTGTGGCTGGCAAGTATCCGGGCTATCTGCTGGAAGGCATGGCCTGTCCCGGCGGCTGTGTTGCCGGTGCCGGTACCATGCAGTCCATCAAGAAGAGCCAGGCTCAGGTTCACCTGTATGCCAAGCAGGCCAAGCACAAGACCTCCAACGAAACCGAACACATCAAGGAACTGGAAAAGCTGGTGGACTAAGTCCTGCCGCTTCCCTTCAGAACCGGTTTACAGCAGGGAATCTCTCCCTGCTGTTTTTTGTGCGGAGAACCGGGTTTCCCCTCTTGCATTCCGCCGGGTTTCATGTTATAACAGAGAAACAGCCGCCGCCCGGGAAAAATTTTCCTCCCCGGCGGACGGAACTGCATTCATTATGACTGAAAGGAGAAAACCCATGATTTCCATCAAACCGATCCATTATGGTTCCCCGGCCTACCTGGAAACGCTGGAACTGCGCAACCGGGTCATGCGTCTGCCGCTGGGACTGAACATTCACGACGAGGACTTCAGCTTTGAACAGAACTGCGTGCTGTATGCCGCCTTTGATGGGGAACAGGTGATCGGCATGGGTTCCATGTCCCGGGAGGGGGACACCTGCAAGGTGGAATACCTCTGTGTGGACACCGCGATCCAGAGCCGGGGACTGGGCCGTCAGCTGCTCGAAGCCCTGGAAGGCGCTGCCCGGGAACAGGGTGCCGCCCATATCTGTCTGGATGCCCGGGTTACAGCCCAGCACTTCTATGAGCGGGCCGGGTACCATACTGTGGGGGAAATCTTCCTGCTGAGCTATGCCCCGGTGGAACATATCCTCATGGAAAAGGATCTCTGATGCATTAAAAAAAGCCCTCTGCTCCGGAATATCCCGGAACAGAGGTTTTTTTGCACACCCGGCAGGGGAAAATTATACCGGGCGTTAAGTTTTCCACACTTTCAACGGAGTTTTCCACAGGGTTTGGGGAAAGGCTGGGAAAACCCGGCGCGTTTCTCCCCAGGACGAGGGAAACCCTCCGATTCATGGGATTTCCCGGGACAGCACCTCTGTTTTCTGAACAGATGCTGGGGGAAAAGTCCCTTTGCTGCCCCGGACTGCCGGTGCAAAACTCCCCGGGGGCAGCAAAAAACCGGGGCGGAAACCCGCTCCGGCTGGTCAGAAATATAGCAAAGCGTAATATTTTCCCCGGTCCGCCCGGAGAAATGCTTTCCCCGGAATCCTGCCCACCGCCGATGGGGCAGAGTCTCCCGGAGATGGGGAGATCCGGTTACTTCCGGCACAGGTGCAGCTTTTCACCTACGCCCCGGCAGCACAGATACCCCAGTCCCACCAGCACCCCGATGCCGGTGAGAAGTTTGGCGATCAGTTTCATTTTCTCATGCCTCCCGATCAGAAATCACAGACCACAAATACCCCGTCATTTTCCGCTGCCAGCGGCTCCATGGGATTTGCCATGGGATAGAAACTGCCGGTATGGGGGCGTTTGCCGTCACTGCGTTTATAGAGATTTCCCCGGAGCTGCCGGCCTGGAGTGAGTTCCCCCAGCAGATCTGCCGGGAGTTCTGCCAGCCAGCCCCAGTATTTGCCCTGAAGATCTTCCCCGGTAAAGGGGTGTGCAAGCAGCGCTTCGATGGGTTTGCCGTCCAGCGTGATCTCCAGCGCCTGAGGACCTGCCTCGATCCGCAGCTCCTGCTGATCCCGCAGGACACAGATGATCCGGCTCTCCGGTTCCGGCGGCGTTTCAAACGCCCACAACCGGATATACAGCCGCTGAGGGTCCACTGCCAGGAGCCCCTGGGCAAAGGGTTTGTAATCCCGCGGCTCCAATGGATACTGGGTGACCTTCATCACCGGCAGAGTATCGAACTGGGGCCGGGTCTTCAGCCGGCAAATGGGAAATTCTGTCATGCATACACCGCCTTTCAGACCGAATCCTGTCGGTCTGTACCGATTTCTATATAGATACAGTATAACACAATCGCACTATTTCGTGCGCCATAAAATGTAAAAAATTATGATGTTTTTTTGTCATAAAAATCAGTATAATGAAAGTATGTCCATTTATTTTTCCAGAAGGAGGTTCTGTGTATGAAAGCTGACCGTTACCGCTATGATGACCATGACCGTCCCGATCTCCGGGATCTGCCCACCCATGCCGGAGTGGACAAGGACTGCCGGGAGGAAATCGAGGAGAAAACCGCCGAAAACATCGAAACCATGAAGGAACTTCAGGACGCCCTCTATGCCGATGGGCGGGAGGGGATTGTGATTGTGCTCCAGGCCATGGACGCCGCCGGTAAGGACAGCACCATCAAGCATGTGATGAGCGGACTCAATCCTCAGGGTGTGATGGTGCACAGCTTCAAACAGCCGGGCGCCGAAGAACTCGCCCATGACTACCTCTGGCGGGTGGTACAGCATCTGCCGCCCCGGGGCAGCATTGCCATCTTCAACCGCAGCCATTATGAAGATGTACTGGCAGTGCAGATCCTGGACCTCTGGAAGAACTATCAGATGCCCGACCGGGTCCTCCGGGACAGCCGGGAGGAATTCTTCCACAAGCGCTACCGTCAGATCCGGCAGTTCGAGGAATACCTCTATGAAAACGGCTACCGGGTGGTGAAGATCTTCCTGCATGTATCCAAGGAGGAACAGGGCAAACGCTTCCTGGAACGCATCGAAGAGCCGGAAAAGAACTGGAAGTTCTCCTCGTCGGATCTGGAGACCCGGGAACGGTTCGAGGAATATACCGACCTCTATGAAGAGGTGATCCGGGAGACTGCCAGTGACCATGCCCCCTGGTATGTCCTGCCCGCCGACCAGAAGTGGTACACCCGCTACCTGGTCAGCGAGATCCTGGTGGATCTGCTCCGGCAGTGCGATCCCCGGTATCCCGAGCTCTCGGAAACCGAACGCTCCCGTCTGGCTGAGGCCCGGGAAGTTCTCCTCCGGGAACAGAACAAGAAAGACTGATCCTCTCAGGCGAAGGGTATCCCCAAGCGGGGCCCTTCGCTTTTTTGTGTCTGTCCCCGGAGAACTCACAGTATTTTTATGAAAATTGTCCAGTTTCTTCCTATGTTTCCTGTGTATTCCGCCAAAGTGTGGGATTTTTATTTTTTTGCTGCAACAAAACTTCCCGCTGACGCATATTACAGGCGAAACCAAAACACAAAAGATCTCCGGCTCCCCCGCCGGTTTTACTGAAACACAAGGAGGAAATGACCATGACCAAGACCCTGACCCGTACCATTACCGCTGCCCTGCTCATCGCCGCTCTGGCGGTTCCCGCTGCCGCTGCCACCACCACCGACATCGGTGTCGAAAAGGCCAAGGAAGCTGCCCTGAGCCATGCCGGTGTTGCCGAGAGCGACACTGTCTTCCTCATTGCCGAGGCGGACTACGACGACGGACGCAAGGAATATGAGGTGGAATTCTACGCCGGCGGCACCGAATATGACTACACCATTGACGCCGCTTCGGGCCGGGTGCTCAAGTTCGATACCGAGCTGGAATGGTATTCGGCAGACGATGACGCCGGATACGGCTGGCAGAATGTCATCGGCAAGCAGAAGGCTCAGGAGATCGCCCTGGCAGATGCCGGTGTTGCCGCCGAGGACGCCCTGCACCTCATTGTAAAGCCCGACTGGGACGATGGCGCGCGCATCTATGAGGTGGAGTTCTACACCGCCAGCCAGGAGTATGACTATGAGATCCACGCCGAAACCGGCGACATTCTGAGCCGGGACAGAGAGGCTGAATGGAACGGCACCGCCGCTTCCGGCAGCTCCAATACTGGCAGCACAAGCAGCACTGGCAGCACTGGCACTGCCTCCGCTTCCAGCACCAGCAGCACCGCTTCCGCCAGCACAACAGACATCGGCGAAGCCAAGGCCAAGAGCGTTGCTCTGAACCACGCCGGCATCTCCGAGAGCAGCACCAGCTACATCTATGCCAAGAAGGACTGGGACGATGGGCGCTGGGTCTATGATGTGGAGTTCTGGGCTGACGGCAAGGAGTATGACTATGAGATCCTGGCTTCGAACGGCACCATTCTCAGCTATGACTATGACGCCGAGTACCAGTGGAGCGGCTCGACCGGCACTGGCAGCACTTCCAGCACCGCAGACATCGGCGAAGCCAAGGCCAAGAGCGTTTCCCTGAACCACGCCGGCATCTCTGAGAGCGACACCAGCTACATCTATGCCAAGAAGGACTGGGACGATGGGCGCTCGGTCTACGATGTGGAGTTCTGGGCCGACGGCAAGGAATATGACTATGAGATCCTGGCTTCGGACGGCACCATTCTCAGCTACGACTATGACGCCGAGTACCAGTGGAGCGGCTCGTCCAGCACTTCGGGCGATACCATCAGCACCGAGAAGGTCAAGAGCATTGTCACCGACCGGGCGGGTGTCAGCGGCACCTTCCGGGAACTGAAGCTGGAGCGGGACGACGGACGCACTGTCTATGAAGGCGAGATGCGCTCCGGACGCACCGACTATGAGTTCACCATCGATGCCTATACCGGCGCTGTGCTGGAATGGGATACCGACTGGGACGACTGAGTTTTCCCCTCATTACCCCCCAATATAAAAAACAGAGCGGAACTGGTTCCGCTCTGTTTTTTTGCTGTGTACGGGTGGGTTACGGGGTGTCGGTCCGCCCGGTGAGATAGTCCAGCGTTACCCCGTAATAATCCGCCAGCTGCACCGCCCGGTCCAGCGGCAGCAGCCGTTCGCCCCGCTCATATTTGGAATAGAGGGACTGGTCACAGTGCAGGTAGGCGGCAACCTCCTTCTGAGTGAGGTCCCGGTCCTCCCGCAGGTCCCGGATGCGCAGTTTCATCTTTCATCACCAGTGCCACTATAACAAAGGACAGATTGTCCTACAAGCAGAATGGACTATTTGTCCTAAACCCATTTGCCGGGGCGGAAAACGGGGAGGGGCGGAAATGCCCAGGAATAAGACAGTGCGCCCACCCTGCCGGAAGCCGCTGCCCCGGACCCCCTTGTATTTCCCGGTGAATTGCGGTACGCTGAAAGGGGAAGCTCTGGTCCCGCGCCTTAAAACCACCGAAAGAAGGGAAGATTATGCAGCCTTTTGCAGCGCTGCTCTGCACCCTTGCGGCTCTGGTCTCTGCCGCTGCCCTGCCCCGGCAGGCGGACACTGCCCTGACCAGCCTCCAGCGCCGGGAATACTATGGCGATGTCTTGGAGGAAGGGGCTTACTTCGACAACGCACTCATTGACTATGTGGGAACAGAGACCTATGAACAGTGGGTGACTGCCCAGCTGCGGCCCGGTGTGTATCAGTTTCTCGGGGACTTCGGCATCTCCCGGGAAGAACTGGCAGAGATTGTCCAACCGGACATCTATGAGCAGTATATCCGGTACTGGCCTGATGAGGAGCTTCTCAGAGGGCGTCCCGGCTGGACCCAATGGCTCTGGCTGCTGGGAAAGGGCGCCAATGCCGACCTGGCATCGCTCCTGCCCCCGGAGGAGGACACCGCCGGACTGATACAGGCTCTGCTGGAGGAAAACCGAATGATGCTCTATGCTGCCTTCTGCCGGTATCTTGGCAGCGAGGAGGTGGAGGCCTGGATTCAGACCCAGGAAAACGCCTGGGACGCGGTAGCCTGGAGCAATCCCTGGAGTGAGGACTGGGTGGTACCTGACCTGATCGAGGACTTCGGCATCACCGACCAGGAACTGCTGGAATTCATCATACCCTATGCCCAGGAGGCTGCCACGGACCCCAATTCCTTCCTGGCCTGGCGTGTTCCCAGCGATCAGGAGATCATCGAGCACGGCGGCTATGTGGATATCCGACTGATCAACTATATCGGCGGTGATGCCTTTGAAGCCTGGCTCCGGGGAGAGAACCGCTCCGGAGGAAAAACAGTCTATGACCTTCTCCGGGACTTCGGCATCTCCCGGGAGGAACTGGCGGAGATTGTCCGCCCGGACATCTATGAACAATATATCCGGTACTGGCCGGAGGAATAAAAAGGAGGCTGGAATCCAGCCTCCTTTTATTTTGCGCGGTATGGGGGTCAGAAGGTGAGATCCATCAGACCTGCCATCGCCAGAATATAGATCTTCAGAGCACTCAGCATGAACTCGGTGTTCACGCCCTCATTGGCACCGTGCATGCTGCCCACAAAGTCGGGCTTCTCGGCATCGTCGTCCGGGCCGAAGCTCACCGCATTGGCAAAATGACGGGCATAGGTGCCGCCGCCCATGGTAAAGGGCTTCTTGTCACTGCCGGTCACGCTGCGATAGGCATTCATCAGCACATCAATCGCCGGGGACTCGGGGTGAATATAGAAGGGCTTGTTCACCCGGCTGGGAATAAACTCCGCCTCGCCGGTGGCTGCCAGGGCTTTGCTCTTTTCGATGAGCTCCTCCCCGGTGATGCAGGTGGGGAACCGCACATCAATGGTCTGGCGCAGGACGCCATCGGTCATGGAAATGGTGCCGCCGATGCAGGTCAGCGGGTCAAAGACCTCGTCCTGACAGGCAATGCCAAAGGACGAACCATCGGTGCAGGACAGCAGTGTGCGCAGCATCGAGAGATAGGTCTCCTCCTCCGGAGTGCAGAGGTGATTGTCCAGCAGATAGTTTACCACCAGGCCGATGGCATTCACGGTACCCTGAGGCTTGGAGGCATGTCCGCCAATGCCATAACCGGTGATGCGTACACAGTCACCCTCGGCAGCGATCTTCACATTCTCGGTTTCCTGAAGAGCGGCGATGTCTGCCTTCACCAGCGCCGAAGCACGGTCGGGCACCACATTGCCGGCTACACCGCCCGCAAAGTCCCGGAGATTGCCCGAGAGCTTCCGGCTCACAAAGGCACCGCCAAAGCCGCCCTTTTCACCATAGCCCACCGGGAAGTCGGCATCGGGTGTGAAACAGAAGGCCGGCATGGGGTTCCGCTCCAGATAGTAATCCACATCGGTCATGCCGGTTTCCTCACTGCAGCCCAGCAGCACCCGCAGGGTATAGGGAAGAGTCTCACCGGTCTGGTCGCAGTACTCCTTAAAGAACTTTGCCATATACAAAGTCAGCAGAGCCGGGCCCTTATCATCACTGACGCCCCGTCCGATCAGCCAGCCGTCCTTTTCGATCATACCAAAGGGATCGCTGTTCCAGCCATTGCCCGCAGGCACTACATCCAGATGCGCAATGGTGGCAAGCTGGGTTTCGCTCACACCCTTCACATCGGCATAACCCATATATCCATCGCATTCTCCGGCTTCAAGCCCCAGGTTCCGGGCAATCTCCAGAGCGGCATCCAGTGCCTTGCGCACGCCCGGGCCATAGGGGGCATTCGGCTCTGCCGGCGCCTCTACGCTGTCAATGTCAATGACTGTCTTGAGATCCCGGATCAGTGCCTCCCGGTTGTCGGCAATAAAAGCATCCACATGCTCTTCGATCCATCTGTGATTCATCATATTCTGTCCCTCCTTGAAGGATTGTTTCTTACCTTCCATTATAGGGGGATTTTCCCGGGGAATCAACTGCCCCCACTCAAAATACAGAAAACCGCCCAAATTTTCGGCCTGCGCCCCGGCGGTTCTGCCGAAAAATCCCCGGTGCGCTTGTAAATCCCTTCCAGACATGCCATACTGAAACTGTACTACTGTCAGGAGGTGCTGTTTTATGAAACTCTGCCGTCTGATGCTTGGTCTGGCGCTCTGCCTGACCCTCTGTGCCTGTGCCCCGGAACCGGGTCCCGCTGCCGGAGATCCCGACCCCAAATCCGCTGTGGGTCAGGAACAGCCGGAAGAACCCCCGGTACAGCCTGTTTCCCCGGAAAAGCCCATGCCGGAGGAGGAGGGAACCAAGCCCGTTGAACCCACCGGTCCTGTGCCGGAAAAGCCCTCTGAGCCGGAGGAGCCGGAACTCCCGGCGGAACCTGCGGAGGACGGGGAGGAGATCCTGTACTACCGCAGCACAGGCAAAACCCCGCCGGATGGGGCGGAACTGCCGGAAATCCCCGCCTGGGACGCTCTGCCCAAAGAGGACAGGAATGACTATGTCCACCGGGACTATGGCTTCCAGGTGGTGGACAGCGAAGGGAATCCTCTGCCGGGGTTCCGGCTGACCTTGACGGGAAACAATACTGAAACCGAATACATCGCCGGATACAAAGCCCAGGACTGCACCAATCCGGATGGAAGCGGCGGCTTTACAAAGGCGCCCATTACCGATCTGCGGCTGCAGGTGGAGGGACCCGGACGGACGGTGGAATACACCTGGTCCGGAGCGGAAGCGGATGTGCTGCCCGATACCACCCAGCTGGTCTGGCGGTATGATACACTGGACAGCCTGATGCGGGAAGCACCGGTGCTGGATTTGCAGTTTGTGCCGTCAGACGGGGAAGAACCCCACCGGACCGATCTGAAAATCTGGTGTGAAAATGCCCCGGAGGAGATGAGCGGTCTGCTGGCTTCCTCAGAGGATACCTCCTGGGTCAGCACCGATAGCAACGCCCGGTTCCGGCTGGTGTTTCCCCGGATGGATGCAGACGCGATGAAGGGGCTTCGGTTCTGCTATCAGGCGGAGTACCGGGTCAAGCTGCCGGAGGGCGGCGGCTATGCCTATCGGGCAGAGGGCACCCTCACCGCCGACAGCCGGACGCTCACCGCTCAGATCCCGCTGGAGCGGGAGGACTGACCCCCAAGCCTCTATACAGAATGCAAAAAACGCAGAGGATATTCCTCTGCGTTTTCTTATTCTGGCTATTCCACGGCACATTCTGCCAGATAGCTCATCATAATCCCCTGATCCATCAGCGACTCGTCCAGGGTATAGACCCCGGTGACCGTCACCTCGGCGCCGTCCGCGGGCAGGGTAACCCCCTCCGCCGGCTGGAACTGGAACCCCTGGGCACAGCAGGCCAGGGCGTCCTTGACGATGACCGCATGGCAGTCCTCCCCGGTGAAGGGGTGAGGGTAGCTCACCAGCTCCCCTTGCATGCGCACCGTTTTGCCCTCATAGCTCTCCGGCTCCACCATCATATTGTAGACCTCCGCAAAAACCATGGTACTGCTCATGCCGGTGAGATCCACCTCCGCAGTCTCTGTATCAGAGGAGGCTTCGGACTGGCTCTCCGGCTGGGAAGAAGGCTCTTCCGCTGCCGGTACGGACTGGGAGGAACTCTGGGCGGAAGGCTCTGGCTGACTGCCGGAGAGCGGCTCTTCCCGGGCACAGCCGGTGAGCAGCAGGACGGTCAGCAGCAGGGCCCCGATAACCCGGCCCATGGACTAAGCCCTCCGGATGCGGCCTGCCAGGGAGAACAGCCCGAAGGCTGCCAGATCCACTGCCACAATGGTGGACCCCACCGGGGTACCGAACAGAATGGAGAGGATCAGGCCCAGGAAGGCGCACACCACCGACAGCACTGCCGCGCAGAGGGTAACTGCCCTGAAGCTGCGGTAGACCCGCATGGCGGACACAGCCGGGAAGATGACCAGTGCCGAAATGAGCAGCGAGCCCACCAGGTTCATAGCCAGGACGATGACCACGGCGGTGACCACTGCCAGCAGCAGGTTGACCATACCGGTGCGCACCCCGGTGGCGGCGGCGAAGTTCTCATCAAAGGTGACCGCAAAGATCTGATGATAGAACAGCACAAAGAGCAGGGTGACCGCCACTGCCAGACCCACACAGAGCCAGACCTCCCACTCGGTGAGGGTGAGAATGGAGGTGGAGCCGAACAGGGTGGTACACACATCGCCGGCGAGGTTGGTGGAGGAGGAGAAGATATTCATCAGCAGGTAGCCGATGGCCAGTGCCCCCACCGACACCATTGCCATGGCGGCATCACCCATGATCTTTGCGTTCTGACCGGTGCGCAGCAGCAGGACGGCACAGATCACCGTCACTGCCAGCACCAGGGGCAGTTCACTGGCGAGGTTCAGCACTGCCGCCACTGCCATGGCGCCGAACGCCACATGGGAAAGGCCGTCCCCGATAAAGGAAAACCGCCGCAGCACCAGGGTCACGCCCAGCAGCGCCGAACAGAGTGCCACCAGCACGGTGACGATCATCGCCCGCTGCACAAAGCTGTACTGAAGATAGAGGCTGAGAAAATCCCACATTTCAGGCAGGGTCATCAGCATGGACGGTTCCCCCTTCCGGAATAGATCTGTCCGGCCCCGGTGGCAAGGAAGCCCTCCCGGGTGCCGTAATACACCGGCTCTCCCAGATAGAGGATATGGCTGGCATACCGCAGGGCTGCCGCCGGATCATGGGAGATCATCACCACGGTCATGCCGTCCCTGCGGTTGAGCTCGTCCATCACATGGTAGAGCTCCTCGGTGGCTGCCGGGTCCAGGCCGGTGACCGGCTCATCACAGAGCAGCATGGAATCTGCCGCACAGAGCGCCCGTGCCAGCAAAACCCGCTGCTGCTGTCCGCCCGAAAGCTCCCGGTAACACCGGTCCGCCAGCGGAGTGATGCCCATGCGTTCCATAGCCTGTGCCGCCCGGGCTTTTTCCCCGGCGGAATAGAACGCGCGCAGTCCCCGGCGTCTGCCCAGACAGCCCGACTGCACTACCTCCCGCACCGACGCCGGAAAATCCCGCTGGGCCCGGGTCTGCTGGGGCAGATACCCGATCTTCCCCGCCGAGAGTCCCTCGCCCCGGGTGATCTTCCCCGCCAGCGGCGGAATCAGTCCCAGGACTGTTTTCATCAGGGTGCTTTTGCCTGCACCGTTTTCCCCGAGGATAAACAGATAATCCCCGGCATTTACCTCAAAGCTCAGTCCCGTCAGAATCGGACGGTCATAGCCCAGGGTCAGCTCCTCACAGACAAGCTGTGCCATTGTATCATTCCTTCCCTTGTCTGCGGGATCAGGCCAGTGCCTGCCGCAGTACCTCCAGATTTTCCTTCATAATATCCAGGTAGTTGTCCCCTGTCCCTGCCGACTGCATCGAATCCAGCTGCAGGATCGTCTGATCGCCCGATGCCGTATTGGAACGGATGGTCTCCGCTACCCCCGGCTGGGGACTCTCGGTGGTGAGAATACAGGGCAGCGCCAGTTCCTCGGTCTTGCCCGACAGAAAAGCGATGGTTTCAAAGCTGGCTTCGGTCTCCGCCGAACAGCCCGAAAAAGCCGCATAATACTCCAGGCCATAGTCGTCCATCAGGTACCGGAACGGGAAACGATCCCCTACCAGCACCGTCCTGCGGGCCGCATTCTCCGCCAGAGCGGCATATTCCCCGTCCAGCGCCTCCAGCTTTGCCATATAGTTCTCGGCGTTGGTCTGGTACTCAGCCGCATGGTCCGGGTCCAGTTCGCCCAGCACCCGGGCAATCTCCGCACAGGCGGTCCGGGCATTGCGCAGCGAAAGCCATACATGCTCGTCCGCTTCCTCCTCATGGGCTTCGCCTTCGGCATGGTCGTGGTCCTCTGCCTCCTGCATACCCTCCACGACTTCCTCCTCCAGCACCGAATCCCCCAGCACTTCCATCACACTGAGGGTGCGGCGGTCGGGATTGGCGGCGGTGGCAAGCACCCGTTCCACCCAGGCATCCGATTCCCCGCCGTTGTAGAGAAACAGGTCACACTCCCCGATGGTGAGCATATCCGCCGCTGTGGGCTGATAGCTGTGCAGGTCCGTACCGCTGTCGAGCAGCAGGGTGAGCTCTACCTCCCCGGCCCGGTCGCCGAGCACCTGACGCACCCAGTCGTATTCCGGGAAGATGGTGGCAACAATCTTCAGACTGTCCGAACCCGAAGCCGTCTCGGCCTTCGGGGAACAGCCGGTGAACAGTCCCAGGACGGTGAGCAGGCTCAGTCCCAGGGCCAACATATACTTTTTCATAAAAATTCTCCTTGCCTGATGGTTGGTCCTCGCCCGGCCCTCCCCGCAAAAGACAGAAAAAGGCCGGGGTCCTGCCGCATGGCGTCCCTTCCGGGAACTTGCGGCAGGCCTCTTGGCTGGCGTATGGGCCAGCACTCAGCAGGAGAGCTTGTCCCGGAGCATCACCGGCGACAGGGCAGCCCGGCTCCCGTCGGACAGGAGAGAGACCGCTGTCCGCCGGGGACAGGGCAATGCCGGAGGTTCCGCTGCCGGAGCCGGAGCGGCTCCGGTGCTCTGGCGCAGCTGCTGATACTGGGCACAGATGGCACAGTGTTCCCGGGCACAGGCATGGTTCTGTTCAGCGGCGGCAAAGAGGGGCAGGGTCACCAGCGAGAGGGTGAGCAGTACCGCTGCCAGCACAGCCGCCAACCGCTTGGAACGGACAGACAGTCGATCCAGCCGGCAAAGGCGGGGCAGCTGGGACGACAGCCGGGTCATGGCTGCACCTCCTGCCGGCACTGGGGACAGAGCCCATAGAGCGCCGTGCGGGTGAGATCCAGCGAAAAGCCCTCCCCGGCAGCCATGCCGGTGAGCAGGCTGGCGGCAGCTGAACTGAGATGCACGGTGCGTCCGCAGCGGGTACAGGTCAGGTGCAGATGGCCCCGGCAGTTCTCGGCGCCCACATACTGCACCACCGCCTCCCGGCTGCCCGGACGGCTCTCCCGGCGGATCAGCCCGGCGGCTTCCAGTTCGGCAAGGTTCCGGTATACCGCGCTCAGGCTCACGCCGTCCGGCTCCACACCGGCGGCGATCTCCCGGACCGTGAGCGGCTGGTCCGGGTGACGGCTCAGATAATCCAGCAGGGCTTCCCGCTGACGGGTGGTATAACGCGGCATATCCGTTTCCTCCTCAATTTGCGAATCATTCGCAAATTAGCATACCAGAATCCACCCGGTCTGTCAAGCCGGAGGCGGTGTTTTTGCACATCTGTCCCGGTTGTGATATACTATACTTATCCGTTTTCCACCCGATTGAGAAAGGAGTGTTTTTATGCCTCAGGTCATTGTCAAGGGTATTTCCCGGGAAAAAACCGCCGCTCTGGCTCCCCGGATCGCTGAAACTGTGGCGTCCATTATCGCCGTTCCGGAGGAATGGATCGTGGTCGAACACAATGAGGTCGCCTTCTTCCGGGGCGGCAAGGCCGATGCCCAGTCCGCTATGGTGGTGATCCAGTGGAAACAGCGTCCCAAGGAGCTCCAGGAAAAGGTTGCCAAAGCTCTGGCTGACCTGCTGCTGGCTGAGGGCTCCAGACCGGTGGAGATCATCTATCAGAATCTGGATATGGACGATTTCTATGAGTACAAGGGGGAATAACCCATGTCGAAATGCCGGATCACTGTGGTGAAAAAGGATCTCTATGCCGATCTCATCGCCCGGTACTGCGACCCCGCTACCGTCCCCTGTGAGGTGTTCGAAGTGGGGGACGAGTTCCTTGTGGACCGGGAGAGTTTCTTCAATCTCCGCTTCCGGAAGCCCTTCTGCTCCGAAGCCTGGAACGCCATCAGCACCTATGTATTCACCATGGTGCAGGGCGGCGAACCCTCCTGGGCGGTGAACCACACCATTCTGACCTGCTGCAATGACGGCGCCCGTCCGGTGGTGTTCAAGCTGGAACGCATCGACGACTGATCCCTTCCCACACAGAAAAAAGGACTGTCTGCAAAAGCAGACAGTCCTTTTTTGGTATCATCTGAAATCACAGCCGGACAGCTGTATGGCGGGCGATCTCCCAGTCAAAATCTTTGCACATGACGCTCTCATTGCGCTGTCCGGGCTGGATCTCCGCACTTCCGGTACAGGCACACCACAGTCCGCCGCCGCTGAGAAGTTCTCCCTCCGCCGAAATCACCATGCTGGCACCACGGAATTCCGCATCAATCCCCGCAAGCTGTTCCGCTCCAATCCGATTGCAGAGCAGCAGCGGCGTAAGGTTTTCCATAGCCCGCACCGGTGCGATCCGAGCAGTGGCTTCTCCGCCGAAGTTCGCCGGAAAACAGAGAAGCTCCGCTCCCTGCCGCCGCAGTTCCCGGGTAAATTCAGGGAACCACAGGTCAAAACAGATCCCCAGCCCCAGCTT
>ERZ857521.1484-NODE-1484-length-27486-cov-3.471328_pt1 | contig 27486 bp, 23 predicted proteins | sample MGYA00519701_ERZ857521 | MGnify/ENA primary metagenome ERZ857521 (study PRJEB31778, sample SAMEA3449346) | human gut metagenome | biome: human gut; feature: human-associated habitat; material: faeces | place: United Kingdom | collected 2010/2012 ...
GACAAGCCCTATACCTATACTGTGCCAGATGCCCTGGAGCCAGTCCTGGAGCGCGGTATGCGGGTGCTTGTTCCCTTTGGCCGGGGCAACCGCCGCCGGCTGGGACTGGTGCTGTCCCTGAGCGAATCGGAGGACACTGCCCGGCTCAAGAAGATCGCCTCACTGGTGGACCGTCAGCCGCTCATCGGGGAGGAACAGCTCGGCCTGATGCGCTGGCTGCGGGAGCACACCTTCTGCAGCTGGTTTGACGCGGTGCGGGTGCTGATCCCGGCGGGACTGGGCATGGATCTGGAGGATCAGTTCCTGGCGGAGCCGGGAGCGGAGCTTCCCGCCGATGCCCCCAAGGGAGCGGAAAAGCTGCTGGAGGCCATCCGGGCCGGACAGGGCAAGACCCCGGAGCAGCTGGCAGAGGAGACAGGTGAAAAGGATCTGCACCGGCTGCTGCGGTACCTGATGGAGTGCGGAGCGGTGCGCAGTGAGATCAACGACCGCCGCCGGGTCCTGGATGAGCGGGTGACCATGGTGCGCCCGGCGCCGGACTTTGAGCCGCGGAAGCCCCTGACCAAAAAGCAGGAACTGGTGCTGGCAGTGCTGGAGGAATTCGGCAGTGTTTCGGTGAAGGAGCTGTGCTATTACAGCGGCGTCACCCGGATCGTGGTGGAGAACCTGCGGAAAGCCGGGGCGGTGGAGCTCTATGAGCAGATCGTCTACCGGGACCCCTATGCCGGACGGGACGAAGAACCCCAGGCGGAGCCCATTCTGCTCACTGACGCCCAGCAGGCCGCCTATGATACCATCCTGGCAGGGGACCCGGGCAAGCCGGCGCTGCTCTATGGCGTCACCGGCAGCGGCAAGACCCAGGTGTTCCTGCGGCTCATCGACCAGACCCTTGCCGAAGGGCGGCGGGCCATTGTCATGGTGCCGGAAATCAGCCTGACCCCCCAGGTCATCGAGCGGTTCCGCTCCCGGTATGGCAGCCGCACGGCGGTGCTGCACAGCTCCCTCACCATGGCGCAGCGCACCGATGAGTGGCGGCGCATCCGGGACGGCGGGGCGGATATTATCATCGGCACCCGCAGCGCTGTGTTTGCCCCGGTGGAAAACCTCGGCCTCATCGTTATTGACGAGGAACAGGAGCGCACCTATCAGTCCGAGTCCTCTCCGCGGTTCCGCACGGCGGAGGTGGCCCGGGTGCGCTGCCGGTACCACGGGGCACGGCTGCTGCTCTGCTCGGCTACGCCGTCGGTGGAGAGCTATCATGCCGCCCGCACCGGGCGCTATACCCTGGCCCGGCTCACCGAACGGTATTCGGGCCAGCTCCCCGATGTCACCATCGTGGACACCACCCGCACCGAACGGGTGGGGGAGATTTTCAGCGAACCCCTCTGCGCCGAGCTGCTCAAGAATCTGGAGATGGGCCAGCAGTCCATTCTGCTGCTCAACCGCCGGGGCTATCATACGGTGATGAAATGCTCCTCCTGCGGCGAGGCAGTCACCTGCCCCAACTGCTCGGTGGCCATGACCTACCATCGTCAGAACGGACGCCTCATGTGCCACTACTGCGGTCATACCCAGGAGGTCCCGGCGGTCTGTCCCCACTGCGGCAGTTCGCTGGTGCGGTTCAGCGGCATCGGCACTCAGAAGGCCGAGGAGGAGCTCCAGCGGCTCTTTCCCCAGGCCCGCATCCTGCGCATGGATGTGGATACCACCATGTCCCGGTTCGCCTATGAGGAGAAGTTCGGCGACTTTGCCGCCGGGAAGTACGACATCATGGTGGGTACCCAGATGGTCTCCAAGGGGCTCAACTTCCCCCAGGTGACGCTGGTGGGGGTGCTGGGCACTGATATGTCCCTCTATTCGGACGACTTCCGCAGCTTTGAGCGCACCTTTTCGCTGCTCACCCAGGTGGTGGGCCGCAGCGGACGCTTTGACCTCCCGGGCCGGGCCTTCATCGAAACCGCCCAGCCCCACAATCCGGTCTTTGCGCTGGCATCGGCACAGGACTATGAGGCCTTCTACCGGGAGGAGATCCTCTTCCGGAAGGTGAACCTCTATCCGCCCTTCTGCAGCCTGCTCACGGTGCAGTTTACCTCGGTGTCCGAGGCGGATTCCCACTCCGGAGCCAGGCTCTTTGCCCGGCTGTTCACCCGGCTGGCCCAGGCGGAATATGCCGACCTGCCCATCCGGATGCTGGGCCCTGCCGGGGATACCCTCTACCGGGTGGCAGGCAAGTACCGCTGCCATCTGATCCTCAAATGCCGCAATGACCGCCGGATGCGGGAGCTGACCCGCCGGGTGCTGGAACAGTTCTATGCCCAGGCGCCGGCAGGGGTGCAGGCCATCCCCGATCTGGATTGACTGCCCCAAATGTTTGACAACAGCCCCCTTTTTCTTCCGGGAAAACTGTGGTAAAATAAAATATATATGACCTGTCTGACCGACAGCAGCAATACAAACTGACCGATAAGAAGGGATTAACGATATGGCAATTCGAGAAATTCGCAAGTATGACGATCCGGCGCTGTATAAAGTCTGCCGCCCGGTGGAAAAATTTGATGAGCGGCTGGGCGAACTGCTGGACGATATGGCAGAGACCATGTATCAGGCCAACGGTGTAGGACTGGCTGCGCCCCAGGTGGGCATTCTGCGCCGGGTGGTCGTCATTGATGTGGGCGACGGCATCATCGAGCTGGTGAACCCCCGCATCCTGCGCACCGCCGGCAGTGAGACCACCAGTGAGGGCTGTCTTTCCTTCCCTGGGGAGTATGGCCTGGTGGAGCGCCCCACCGAGGTGGAGATCGAGGCTGAGGACCGGCATGGCAAGACCTTCCGCATGACCGGACATGATCTGCTGGCCCGTGCCTTCTGCCATGAAACCGACCATCTGGACGGCAAGGTATTCAAGACCATCGCCATCGAGATGCTGGACGAAGAGGATCTGTGAGCATGAAGATCGTATTTATGGGAACCCCGGATTTTGCAGTGCCGTCGCTGCAGGGGCTCATTGACGACGGTCATGAGATCCTGGCGGTCTACACCCAGCCCGATAAGCCGGTGGGCCGCAAGCAGGTACTGACCCCGCCGCCGGTCAAGGCACTGGCGCTGGAACACGGCCTGCCGGTCTACCAGCCCACCAAGATGCGGGACGGCACCGTAGCGGCCCAGCTGCGGGAACTGGCTCCCGATCTCATTGCGGTGGTGGCCTATGGGCGCATCCTCCCCAAGGAGATCCTGGAGATTCCGCCCTATGGCTGCATCAATGTGCACGGTTCGCTGCTGCCCAAGTACCGGGGCGCCGGCCCGATCCAGTGGTCGGTAATCAACGGCGAAGCGGAAACCGGCATCACCACCATGTATATGGGCGAGGGGCTGGATACCGGCGATATTCTGCTGGTGCAGCGCACCCCCATTGGCCCGGAGGAAACCGCCGGGGAACTCTTTGACCGGCTGGCTCCCATGGGTGCGGACTGTCTGAAGAAGACCGTCCGGGCTCTGGAGGAAAAGCGCATCACCCCGGTGAAGCAGGACGAACAGAAGGCCACCTATGCCCCCATGCTGGACAAGACCATGGCAGAGCTGGACTTCACCCGTCCAGCAGCCGAGCTGCACAACCTGATCCGGGGACTCAACCCCTGGCCCGTGGCCTATACCCACTATGGCGACAAGAAGCTCAAGGTCTTTGCCGCCCGGGTGGAACAGGGCAGCGGGGAACCCGGCACGGTACTGGATGCCGACCGGTTTGTCATTGCCTGCGGCGAAGGAGCCCTGCGTTTTACCGAAGTACAGCTCGAGGGCAGCCGCCGTATGAGTGCCGAGGAATTTCTCCGGGGCAAGAAAATTTTTGTTGGCAGATCGTTAACAGCCAATTAATATCCGCACGGTATGATGATTCCATTCCCCTGGAACTGGAAATTCCCCGCCCTCTGCGGGACCAGCCATGCGGGAGGAACTATTTTACTGGGAGGAAATCTTCTATATGTTCTGGTACATTGACCCCTATTATTTCATGCTGATTGTTCCGGCTATGCTCATTGCACTTCTGGCACAGGCCCGGGTCAGCAGCACTTTTAACCGGTATAGCCGGGTATACAGCCACCGCGGCATCACCGCCGCCCAGGTGGCACGCAATATCCTCGATGAAAACGGCCTGTATGATGTACAGGTCCAGCGGGTAGCGGGCAGCCTCACCGACCATTACGATCCCCGTTCCAATGTGGTACGGCTTTCGGATTCGGTGTATACTTCCACTTCCATTGCTGCCATCGGTGTTGCCGCCCATGAGGTGGGCCATGCCATCCAGCATGCAACGGATTATGCCCCGCTTACCCTCCGCAATGCCATTATTCCCGTCACCAATCTCGGCTCCCGGCTGTCCATTCCGCTGATCATTGCGGGTCTGCTCTTCTCGGCACAGCCGCTGGTACAGATCGGAATTCTGGCCTTTTCGCTGATGGTGGTGTTCCAGCTGGTAACACTGCCTGTGGAATTCAATGCAAGCAACCGCGCCATCCGAACTCTGGCTGCGGACGGTTATCTGGATCGGGACGAGCTCGCCGGTGCCAAAAGCGTACTGGGAGCTGCTGCCATGACCTATGTGGCTGCCCTGATCACAGCTGTGGCTCAGCTGCTCCGTCTGATCCTGCTGTTCGGCCGGCGGGACAGGGACTGACATGAACGCAAATCAATCAAAGCAACAATCGAATACCCAGGCGAAAGCGACCCGGGGTGCGCGGAAGGGAAAACCGTCTGCGCGCCTTGTGGTCGCTTACGCTCTTTTACAGATGATGCGCCAGTCTGCCTACTCCAATCTGGTGGCAGAATCCCGGTTCGATACCCTGGATTCCCCCAGGGACCGGGCCTTTGCCTCCACGCTGTTCTATGGCGTGCTGGAACGGCAGATCACCCTGCGGCGCATTGTGGCCTCCTATTGCCGCAAACCCGTGGACAAGCTCGACCCCGAGGTATTGTGTGCCCTTGAGATGGGGCTCTATCAGCTGCTCTTCCTGGACAGTGTGCCCGAACGGGCCGCTGTGAATGAGAGCGTCCTGCTCACCCGCAAGCTGGGCAAGCAGAGTGCCAGCGGCTTTGTTAACGGTGTACTGCGGGCCTTTATCCGGGACGGCAAACCCCTCTGTCCGGGTGCGGAGAAACTCTCGCCCCTGGAACGGCTCTCGGCGGAGGCTTCGGCTCCCGCGGAGCTGTGCCGGCTGCTTATGGAGCAGTACGGCGAGAAGACAGCCCGGCAGTTCCTGCTGGATTCGCTGGAACCGGCGCCGGTCTTTGTCCGGGCCAATACCACACGTGTCACCCCGGAGGACCTCCGGTCAGAACTGGAACAGGCCGGCACCGGTGTGGAGGAAACGGTCCTCCCGGCCTGCCTGCGGCTGGAAAAGCCCGGCGATGTCACCGCCTATGCCGCATTCGGCGAGGGACGGTTCCATGTGCAGGACCTCTCCAGCCAGCTCTGCTGCCAGGCACTGGATGTCCGTCCGGGCATGCGGGTGCTGGACGCCTGTTCGGCCCCCGGCGGCAAGACCTTCACTCTGGCGGAACAGATGGAAAACCAGGGCGAAGTGGTGGCCTGCGACCTCTATCCTGCCCGGGTGGGTCTGATCCAGTCGGGTGCGGAACGGCTGGGGCTCTCTATTGTCCATCCCCGGGTGATGGACGCCTCGGCGCCTGATGAGGGCATCGGCACCTTTGACCGGGTGCTGTGTGATGTGCCCTGTTCCGGACTGGGCATTATCCGCCGCAAGCCGGAGCTCAAGTACAAGCCGGTGGCGGAGTTTGAAGGGCTGCCCGGAGTGCAGTATGGCATTCTCACCGCCTGTGCCCGGCTGGTAAAGCCCGGAGGTGTGCTGGTCTATTCCACCTGCACCCTCAACCGGAAGGAAAACGAAGAGGTGATCCGGCGCTTCCTGGGGGAGCATCCGGAGTTCGAACCCTATGCAGTGACGAAAGACGGAGGATTTTTCCGTACTCTGCTGCCTGAGACAGACGGCAGTGACGGATTCTTCTTCTCCGCAGTAAGGAGGATCTCGTGAGCGAGGAGCTGCGCATCGACATCAAATCCATGACTTTGCCGGAACTGACTGCCCTGATGAAGGATTGGGGAGAACCGGGGTTCCGGGCCGGGCAGCTCTTTTCCTGGCTGCATGAAAAACGGGTGCGGGACTGGTCGGAGATGACCAACCTCTCGGCAGCTTTGCGTCAGAAGCTGGCGGAGCGGTGCACCCTGACCCAGCTGACCGTGCTGCACCGGCTGGTATCGTCCATTGACGGCACCCAGAAGTACCTCTACCGGCTGGCGGACGGCAACTGCATCGAAACGGTGCTGATGAAATACAAGCACGGCAACAGCCTGTGCATCTCCACCCAGGTGGGATGCCGTATGGGCTGCAACTTCTGCGCTTCCACCCTGGGCGGCCTGGTACGGCATCTCACGCCTTCGGAAATGCTCGAGCAGGTCTATGAAACCGTGCGTCAGAGCGGCGAGCGGGTGGACAGTCTGGTACTTATGGGCATCGGCGAACCCCTGGACAACTATGACAATGTCATCCGGTTCCTGCGGCTGCTCACCGACCCCAAGGGATACAATCTGGGACAGCGGCACATCTCCCTTTCCACCTGCGGACTGGTGGACCGCATCTACGATCTTGCCAAGGAGGATCTGGGCATTACCCTGTCCATTTCCCTGCATGCGCCGGACAACGAAACCCGCAACAAGACCATGCCGGTGAACCGCCGCTGGCCGGTGGAACAGCTCATGCAGGCCTGCCGGGATTACTTCAGAACTACCGGACGGCGCATCTCCTTTGAGTATGCGCTCATCAAGGGGGTCAACGACAGCCCGGCAGATGCCCAGAAGCTGGCAAAGCTGCTGGACGGTATGATCTGCCATGTGAACCTGATCCCGGTGAACCCGGTCAAGGAACGGGGGTATGACCGCACAGCCCAGCAGGATATCCGCCGGTTTGTGGATACGCTGGGGCGGCTGGGAGTCAATGCCACAGTGCGCCGGGAGCTGGGAAGCGACATCAATGCCGCCTGCGGACAGCTGCGGCGGCAGTATGAACAGGGAGAGGAGGCAAAGGCGTGAGGGGATTCGGAAAAACAGACCGGGGACTCTGCCGGGAGATCAATCAGGACAGCTTCAGCTTCTGCCAGATCTCGGATACGCTCTGTTATGCAGTGCTCTGTGACGGAATGGGCGGCGAAAATGGAGGCAATGTAGCCAGTGAACTGACCGTTCGGGACATTGGCCGGGAGCTTTCCGCCGCTCTGGGTTCCGATGCAGAGCAGAAGGATCTGCGAACCATTATGGAACAGGCCATCTCCCATGCCAATCTGGTGGTGAACCGGGCTGCCCGGGATACCGAAGCGCTCCGGGGAATGGGCACTACGGTGGTGCTGGCAGTGGCAGAGGGCAATACTGTGACCATTGCCCATGCCGGAGACAGCCGGGCCTATCTGATCCATGGGGAGGAGCTCTCCCAGCTCACCCATGACCACACTGTTGTGCAGATGCTCATGGAACGGGGCGAGATCACCGAGGAGGAGGCGCTCAGCCATCCCCAGCGGCACTATATCACCCGTGCTGTGGGAGTGGACTGCGAGATCCGGGTGGAATTTTCCCAGGCAGAACTGGGCGAAGGGGACGCAGTGCTGCTGTGCAGCGATGGCCTTTACAACTATGCCGACCCGAACGATTTCCCCCGGCTGGTGCGGGAAGCACTGGAATCGGGGGACGCTTCCGGATTCATAGACGCTGCCAATGCCGGCGGCGGAGGCGACAATATCACCGCCGTGATCCTGTCCGGCGATGCAAAGGAGAAGATCGATGGATAAGTATATCGGCAAGCGTCTGGATGGACGGTACCTGGTGGATGAACTGGTGGGCATCGGCGGTATGGCAAATGTCTACAAGGCCACCGATGTATCCAATGGACGCATTGTGGCGGTGAAGATCCTCCGGGACGAATATGTACAGAATGGAGAACTGCTCCGCCGCTTCAAGAATGAATCCAAGGCAGTGGCACTGCTCTCTCATCCCAATATTGTCCGGGTGTATGATGTCAACTTCTCTGACCGGGTGAATTACATTGTGATGGAGTATATCGACGGCATCACCCTCAAAGAATATATCGAACACAAGGGTGTGCTGGACTGGAAGGAAGCTGTTTACTTCACCATCCAGATCCTGCGGGCTCTGCAGCATGCCCATGACAACGGCATTGTCCACCGGGACATCAAGCCCCAGAACATCATGCTGCTCAAGGACGGTTCCATCAAGGTGACCGACTTCGGCATTGCACGGTTTGCCCGCAGCGGCATGCACACCATGACCGACAAGGCCATCGGCTCGGTGCACTACATAAGCCCCGAGCAGGCCAAGGGCGATGTCACCGACAACCGGGCGGATCTCTATTCGGTGGGCGTCATGCTCTATGAGATGCTCACAGGCCGGCTTCCCTTTGAAGCGGAATCGGCAGTGGCAGTGGCGATCAAGCACATCGAGGAGGTTCCGAAACCGCCCCGGGAATGGAACCCGGATATTCCGGCGGGCCTGGAATCCATTGTGATGCGGGCCATGCAGAAGGACGCCGCAGACCGGTATGCCTCGGCAGCGGAAATGCTCCGGGACATCGACTCCTTCAAGAAGGACCCGTCCATATCGTTTGAATACAAGTACCGCACCCCTTCGGAATCCGCCCATGAGGCACGGATTGAAAAGGAGGTCAGCGGAGTTCAGCAGGCCAGCCATGAGGAAGGCCGCCATTCGGCCCGGCAGGCCAAAGCAGGAGGGATCGCAGCCGTGTTTTCCAACCGGAAAAAGGATAAAAAATCGGAGCGGAACGGATCTTCCCGTTCCCGGAACAGTTCTTCCCAGCGCCGCAGAGTGGCACGGGAAAATGAGGAACTGACCGAAGAAGCCCGCAAGAATACCACTTCCAAACGGGGCGAGCGCCGGGGTCTGCTCACCACACTGGTGGGTGTGACCTGTGCCTTTGTCATCGGTTCGATGATCTTTGTGGGCACCATGCTGCTGCTCAATAACCCCTTCGAGCGGGTGGAGGACATCAAGGTGCCGAACCTGCTGGGTCTGGACTATGAATCCATCAAGGACAGCGCGGAGTATGCGGACTTCAATATCGTCGTCAAGGAGAGCGGCTACAATGCCGAATATCCGGTGGGACAGATCTATGACCAGTCCCCGTCCGAAGGGCGTACTGTCAAGAGCGGCGCCACCATTGAGGTCAAGGTGAGTCAGGGCACTGAACTGGGCACCATTCCGGTGGTGATGGGCAAGGACCCGGATACCGTGGAAAGTGCTCTTCGGGCAGAGGGCTTTACCCAGATCACCCGGTCGGAGGTCTACAACAATGTGGTGCCGTCCGGTCTGGTATGCGGCATCAACCCCGGCGAGGGCAGTGAGGTAGCCACCTCCACACCCATCAGCCTGCAGATCAGCCAGGGCCCCGAAACCAAGACAGCTGAAGTCCCGGATCTGGGTGGCCTGTCGCTGGAGAAGGCCAGAACCAAGCTGGAAGAGGCCGGCCTCAAGGTGGGTGAGATCACCTATCGCTCCAGTGAAAGCAGCACCGATACCGTCATCGGACAGGACCCTGTCTTTGGCTCCCAGGTCAGCGAGGGCAGCTATGTCAACCTGACCCTCAGCTCGGGTGATCGGGATATCGGCAGCGTTCAGCTCTATATCACCCTGCCGGAGAACGGCTCTGCCACTATGACTGCCACCGCGGTCCAGGATGGCAATGTGGTGATGGAGCGTCAGGTGCAGCCCAACCTCACCAATGTGTGGAAGCCCACCCTGACCGGCTATGGCACAGCTGAGGTGGAGATCCTGCTGGATGGCGAACACTACCGCACCTATGAGGTGGACTTCGATGAAGGCACCTCCACCCAGATCGACTGAGGCGGCAGAGTATGACAGAAATGACAGAGAAAACAGAAACAGCCACAGTCCAGGGACGGATCATCCGGGCCCTGGGCGGGTTCTACTATATCGATACATCGGAGGGTCTGGTGGAGTGCCGGGCCCGGGGTGTGTTCCGCAAGGAGGGCGTCACTCCCTATGTGGGGGATCTGGCCCGGGCGGAACTCACCGGGGAGGGCAAGGGCTATCTGATCGAGCTCCTGCCCCGGAAGAACTTCCTGATCCGCCCGCCGGTGGCAAATATCGACCTGCTGGTGCTGGTGGTATCCACTGTCAGCCCGGCGCCCAACCGTTTTGTGCTGGATAAGATGCTGGCTGTGGCGGAACACAAAGGCATTGAGCCCATGCTGGCAGTGACCAAGAGCGACCTGCGCCGGGACCCGGAGCTTCTTGCGGACTACCGCAAGGCAGGGTACCGCTGCCTGGAACTCTCCTCGGCTACCGGGGAGGGTGTGGCAGAGCTGCGGGAACAGCTCACCGGAGGCCGTCTGGTGGTGTTCAGCGGCAATACCGGCGCCGGCAAGAGTTCCCTGCTCAACGCGTTGGAACCCGGACTGAGCCTTGCCACCGGCGAGGTCAGTGAAAAGCTGGGGCGGGGCCGGCACACCACCCGCCATGTGGAGCTCTATCCGGTGGGCGGCGGTTTCCTGGCGGATACACCGGGCTTTTCCTCGGTGGAGCTGGAGAAATTCGCTGTGATCCGCAAGGAGGAGCTTGCCGGATGCTTCCGGGAATTCCAGCCCTATGTGGATCAGTGCCGGTTCGGGGACTGTTCCCATACCGGAGAGAAGGGCTGTGCCGTGGTGGAAGCGGTGCAGCGGGGCGAGATTGCCCGCAGCCGGTTTGAAAGCTACTGCACCCTCTATGAGGACGCAAAAAAACTCAACGACTGGGAACTGCCCGGTTATCGTCAGAAAGGGTGAGGAAGATGCCGCGCTGTGTGATTTTTACCGCAGGGGATCAGCATGGAATCGAAAAACATGAGATCGGCCTGCGCCATGATGACTTTGTGATCTGCTGTGATGCCGGTTACCGGCTGGCTCAGCGTCTGGGGGTGCGCCCCGACCTGCTGCTGGGGGATTTTGACTCCTATACCGGCGCGCTGCCCGAGGATATTCCGGTGCAGCGGTACATCCGTGACAAGGACGACACCGACACTGTGATTGCCGTCCGTATGCGCTGGAACACGGCTATGACAGCATCCTGCTGGTGGCAGCCACCGGCGGACGGCTGGATCATCTGCTGGGCAACCTGCAGATCCTGGCCTTTATTTCCGAGAAGGCCCCGGGAACAGCGGCAGAGATCCTCGGCTCCCATGAGCGGGTTTGGCTGCTGGATGGCGGGAGCCTGTCCATTCAGGGCAAGCCGGAGAGCACCTTCTCAGTGCTGTGCCACAGTGACCGGGCCGAGGGTGTGACCATCCGGGGCGCCCGGTTCGGGCTGGAAAATGCGGTGATGACCAACCGTTTCCCGCTGGGCATCAGCAACCGCATCGGAGAGGAACGCATTGCCACCATCTCGGTGGAGAAGGGCATCCTCTTTGTGATCTATCCCAAGGAGGTCTGAGCCCATGAAGCGTATGCTCTGCCTTCTTCTGGGGCTTTGCCTGCTGCTGGGCGGCTGTGCTGCCGGCAATGAGGAGAGTTCCTCTTCGGAGCCGGAGAGCCAGGTGTCCGCGGCGGAACCGACAGCCGGGGGCATCACCGAGGAAGAAGCGGTGGAACGGGTGCGGGAACTGCTCATCTCGAACAGCCAGAAGCTCTGCACCACCGATGAAAACATCGCCATGCTCCAGAACAGCCAGTTTACCTGCGAAGGGACTGTCACAGTGGAGGACACCGAGTGCTGGCTGGTGAAAAAGGGAACCGGCAGCTATGCGGTTTCCAAGGACGGGGAACATCTCTACGAGTGGCAGGAGGTCACCGGGAGCTATGCCCCGATCCAGTGAATTGCGAAAAAAAGGGAGAGAAACCATCTGGTTTCTCTCCTTTTTTGTTGTGTGTAAGACAGTCAGCGCAGGCCGGCTTCTCTGGCTGCGTCTGCCAGCGAGGGCAGACCGGCAGGGGCATCTGCACGGAAGGCATAGCGGATCTCTCCGTCCGGGGCGATGACAAACAGCCCGGGGTACTGCAGGGGATTGCCCGAGTCCTCTCCATGCACCAGACCGGCTTCCTTGGCCTTGGTGACCGTTTCAGCGACAATGGGATTGCGTCCCAGTTCTTCCCGGTCGGCAGCGCTGCCCAGGTCCAGAGCCTTGTAGAGTTTGCCCTCCACATCGCAGATCACCGGAACACCGTCAAAGCGGTCCTGGAGCGAGCGGATGTAGGCGGGATAGGACTGTACGCCCACCACCAGGTCAAAGCCGGGGTTTTCCAGGGAGCGGTACTCCCGGATCAGATTGCCCAGCTCATACTGGGAGAGGGTGCAGCCGAAGAATCGGTGCAGTGCCAGAACCAGCGCACGGCTGCCCAGCAGGTCGTAGAGATTTGATACATTGTCCCGGCCCACAATCTGGATCGGGAGATTCGGCAGTTTATTCATAATGGGTTCCTCCATTCAAAAAGACAGGGTCAGCAGGGTTTTCCGGGCGGTGCAGCACCGCCGTTTGAGTTGTCCCAAGTATAGGCTTTTTGAAGAGGAAAGTCGGTGACTGAGTCACGGAGGGGGTCAGATTCCCAGGGTGCCCAGCAGCAGGCCGGAGGCTGCGCCGATCCCCCAGAGCAGCAGGAGTACCAGCAGGGTCTGGCGCAGGCTGCGGCTGGTGCGCAGCAGGGTGACCAGTCCCACACCGGTGGCGCTGCACAGCCCTGCCAGGGCGGAGCTGAAGCGCAGGGTTCCCGAGAGATAGAGTTCGGTGAGCAGCACGCTGGAGAAGCAGCCGGGGATCAGTCCCACCAGCGAGGCGATTACTGGCTGGAAGGGGCCGGTCTGCTGCAGGAAGTCGGCAAACTGTTCTTCTCCCACCAGGGCGATGAGGATTCCGATGCCGGCACTGAACAGGAAGATATAGACAAAGATCTGCAGCGTATGGGTGAGGGCTGCCATCCAGATGCCCTGTTCCTCCTCATGCTCCTCGTGGCAGTCCACGGCGGCGGACTTGCCGGTGAACCCGCCCCGGAGCGGGGCAGGCAGCAGCCGGGTCACCACCAGATCCAGCAGGAGCCCCACTGCCAGCGCAATGCACAGCTTGATGAGGATCAGCATTGCCAGCTCAGGCCAGCGCTCCGGCACAGCCAGCAGCATGGGAATGGCCTCATCGCTGGTGGCAATAAAGACAGCCATCAGGGTTCCCAGCGTGATGACCCCGCTGCCGTAAAGGCTGGCTGCCATGGCAGAGAATCCGCACTGGGGAATGGTGCCCAGCAATGCGCCCACAGCCGCGCCCCAGCGGCTGCCCTCCGCCAGCAGGGCCTCGATCCGGCTGCCCCGGGTGCGTTCGATCCATTCGATGAGCAGATAGGCCAGGTAGAGGAAGGGCAGCATTTTGACGCTGTCCAGCCCGGCATCCAGCAGTATATCCAGCATAGTATCACTTCTCCTGTTGTTTATTCGTGCCATTCCGGCAAAAAGAACACCCTGCGTCAGACAGGGTGTTCTTTCAAGGGTTCATGTTCAGTTTTGGGGAAGTCAGACGGGATTATTCTTCGTCCTCATCGTCGCGGCTGCTGCGGCGATCGTCCTCTTCATCCTCGTCCTTCTTCTCGTCTTCGTCCTGATCCTGATCCTCCTCATCCTCGTCCTTCTTGTTGACATCGTGGTCGCCGTCACAGACAGGCGGGATATTGGAGGGTTTGTACCAGCCGGTGGCGGTGGTTTCACAGTCGTCGCCAGCCAGGTCACCAGTGATGGTGCAGTACTCCAGAACCTCTACATCCGGGTCATCCTGGAACTGGACCACTGCCAGGTTCTGATGGATCGGGCCCATGATGTTCTTGTAGATGATCGGCGGGGCGTAGGAGTAATAGCGGATCTGTTCGGGAATATCGTAGCCCAGCCAGCAGACGCCTACATAATAGGGGGTTACACCGATGAACCACTGGTTGTTATCGTTATCCGAAGTACCGGTCTTACCGGCTACCGGCATAGCGCTGAACTTCGCGGTGGTACCGGTACCATAGGTGCCGGTGGTAACGCCCTGGAGCAGGTGGTTGAGCACAGTGGCGCTCTCACTGGAGATTACCCGGTTGGAAATGGGGGTGTGTTCCAGGATCACAGTGCCGTCAGCTGTCTCCACACGGGTGTAGGAATAGGGCTCGGTATAGATACCGCCGTTGCCGAAGATCTGATAGGCTCCGGCCATTGCCAGCGGGGTGACGCCATCGGTCATTTCACCCAGTGCCATGGGAGCCAGGTTGATGTCCGAAAGAACCCGGCCGTTTTCCGTACGGCTCTCCACCAGGGTGGAGATGCCCAGCTTGTTCTTCAGGAAGTTGAAGCTCACCTGCGGGGTGATGATCTGCTGCAGCTTGACCGGAATGGTGTTGGTCGAGCGCTGGATCGCGATATTGACGGTGATATTGCCCAGGTAGGTACCATAGAAGTTCACCGGCCAGGTGCGCTGTACACCGTTTTCTGTGATGGTAATGGGGGAATCCTCTACCAGCGAGGAGAAATGAATGATGTCATTTTCCACAGCCAGCGAATAGGATGCGATAGGCTTGATGGTAGAACCGGGGTGACGCACCGCATCACGGGCACGGTTGAAGGTACGGGCGCCGGTCTTGGTGCGGTCGGAACCGGCAATGGCCTTGATCTGACCATCCAGTCCCAGCACCACAAAGGCGCCTTCGGGATATTCCTCATTGATGACCGCCGGGAAGATGGTGGAATTGGTGTCCACATTGAAGGCCTTTTCCAGATAGTCCTGCATCTCCACATCACAGGTGGTGTAAACACGCAGACCGCTGTTGTAGAGCAGGTCATAGGCTTCCTCTTCGGTATAGCCCTTCTCAGCCTTGAGATCTTCCAGCACATCGCTGATCACCTGTTCGGTGAACCAGCTCCAGTCGGTATAGGTGTTGACCTGACCGCCGGTATCCTCCGCGATCACCAGCTGGTAATTGGAGGCCTCCTCATATTCCTCATCGCTGAGGTATCCCTGTTCATGCATCAGGTACAGACAGGTCTGGGTACGCTCTACCAGATTGTCGTAGTTGGTGAAGGGATTGTATTTGGTGGGGTTCTGGGTGATGGAAACAATCGAGGCACATTCTGCCACGTTGAGTTCGCTGACGTCCTTCCCATAATAGAGGTTGGCGGCAGCCTGTACACCGGCGGTATTATTGCCAAGGCTAATGGTGTTGAGGTAAACCTCCATGATCTGTTCCTTGGAATAATGCTTTTCCAGTTTCATGGCACGAAGGATTTCCTTGACCTTTCGGATAATGGAGAAATCATCATCGTGTGTGACATTCTTGACCACCTGCTGGGTAATGGTGGAACCGCCGGGGGTACCCTCATAGATGGGGATCACCAGGTTGACAGCCGAGGCAATGGTGCGTTTCCAGTCCACGCCCTGATGTTCCCGGAAGCGCTTGTCCTCCAGAGCAATGGCGGCGTTGACCATATCTTCGGGAATGTCATCATAATCCACCCAGATCCGGTTCACATCGCCATGCAGACGTTCCATTTCAATGTCGTTGCCATTGGCGTCCTTACCATAGAGAATGGTGGTATAGCTCATCTGGGCCGCGTCGAGATCCACCACCGGTTCATCGGCGATATACTTGAATATGTACACAGTCAGCGCACAGCCGATGACACAGGCAGCAATAATTCCCAGACACAGAGCAATTCCCAGATTGTACCATACTTTCGGGAGCCGCTCCAGCCGGTTTGGTCTTGCGGATTTTGCCATGTTCAGAATCTACTCCTTTACAGGGATACCAGACAGGACCTGCCCGGATATGAAAATACCAGGGATTTCCTGCCTGTACAGACCCGGGCACAACACTTCGGAATAAGGCCGGAAAACAGCCGGTTCTGCCGGGTCGATCCAATCAACAGCAGACCGCTTTACGGCTCAGGATACCGGGGGTTCCGACTGAAATCCGGCAAAGGGTCATGCTGAAGCTATTATAGCACATAATTACATCAAAATGCTACAAAACTTTGAATATTCCCGGTTTCCGGCTGTATAATCGCCGAAACCAGGCACAAAATACAGAAAAAGGCAGACAGAGCCTGTCCGGTATGGACAGGGGAGAGATCCGCCGGAAAGGGAGGCAAGAGATCCATGGAAACACGCAAGGTCATTCTTTGCTGTGCAGCATCGGCAGCGGTATCGGCTCTGATCGCGGTGACAGCCACTGCCGCAGCCATCCGGGAAGAGGTACAGCCGCCGCAGCTGCCGGAACAGTCCCAGCCCCCGGCTGTGCAGCCGGAATCCCAGGACCATGAATATATCCTGGGGGAATGGGAAGGACGGCTGGCAGTATACCGGACCGGGGAATCAGAACCGGATTCGGTGCTGGATGTCTATCTTGGTCTGCTGCCGCCGGCAGATGCCCAGGCACTCCGGGAGGGAATCCCGGTGGAAGACCAGACTGAACTGGACCGCCGGCTGGAAGATTTTATGAGCTGAGAGGGAATGTCACCGGACTGTAACCGCTTTTTCATCAAAAAAGGCTGAAATATTTTATACAATATGCTATGATATGCGCAAAGGAGAGAGAATATGGATTTCAAATTCGCGCATAACAGTATCACGGTGCTGGATCTGGAGAGGAGCATCGCATTTTACCGGGAGGCGTTGGGGCTGCGGGAAGTATCCCGCCGGAAATCCCAGGACGGACAGGCTACGCTGGTGAGCCTGAGCGACGGACAGAGTGATGTAAAGCTCGAGCTGGTTGCCCATGAGGACCGGCTGAACCCTTACGACCTCGGCGAAAACGAAACACACATTGCCTTTACCACCGAGCATTTTGAAGAGGCACGGGAACTGCATCAGCAGATGGACTGCATCTGCTATGAGAACCCCAAGAAGAACCTCTACTTCATCAATGATCCGGACGGCTACTGGCTGGAGATCCTGCCCTGCTGCTGAGTTCTGGCATAAAAAGACCAAAGGCGTCTGCCCTGTGTGGGGCGGGCGCTTTTTTGCTGCCCTGAAAAAGGAAAGTCAGCTGTCTGTGTCCTCCTTTTGAAACCAGGGCAGCTTCCCCTGGCAGCCCAGATCCCACAGGAACAATACCGCTGCCGGGAGCAGCATGGCTCCCAGTGCCCCGCCCAGCCGCAGTCCGGCAAAGAGCGCTGCGGTGAGTACCAGCGGAGGCAGTCCGGCGCCGGCGCCCAGCAGCCGGGGTTCCAGGATGGCCCGGAGCAGTTCGGCAGAGCCGAAGAGCAGCCAGAGCCCCACTCCCAGGGCAGCACGGCCCCGGCAGAGCTCCCAGAGCCCCCAGGGCAGCAGGATCATACCGCTGCCGATGAGCGGAAGCAGGTCCAGCAGGGTGATGGCAAAGGCCGCTGCCAGCGGGTGCTCTACCCCCAGCAGCCACAGCCCGGCGGACATCACTGCCAGCAATACCAGCGAGAGGATCGCCCAGGCCCGGAGCATCCGCAGCAGCACCCGGCTGCCGAAATAGCGCAGTTCCCCCAGAAGGGCAGTCAGCCCGGGCGGGACTTTGTCCCGGAGGAGCGTACAGAGCCGGGGATAGTCAGCAGCCACGCAGAAGCTGAGGATCACCGTGAATACACTGCCCAGCAATAGGGCGGGAAGCCTGGAGAGCCAGCGGGCAGTCAGGCTGGCAGCCCGGCTGGAAAGCCCCGAGAGCAGCCCGGGCAGGGAGCGCTCCAGCGCGGCGGCAGCCCAGTCCACCAGCGGCGCTGTGACCGGGGCATACCGGGCGGAGAACTCCTCCAGCCGGGGCAGGAGCAGTTCCAGAGCCGGAAGCAGGGAGGAATTCCACAGCCGGGGCAGCTGCCGGAGGAGCTGTGCGCCCTGTCCGGCGGCCCAGGAGCCAGCAGCGGTCAGGCCGAGCCCCAGCAGCAGATAGAACAGCGCCATGGTTCCCACTGCCGCCAGCCGCCGGGGACAGCCGGTGTGCCGGGAGAGAGCTTCAGCCATCGGAGCCATCAGGGCGGCGAGAAGCAGCCCCAGGGTGAGCGGCGCAAAGAGCCCGGTCATCAGCCAGACCAGTCCGGCAGCCAGCAGCACGCCGGGCAGGATGCGCCGGAGCTGTCCCGGGGCATGGGTCGTCTGTTCCATCCGCATTCCTCCCTCCCGATGAATCTGCTTTCAGTATACGGCAGTCCCCGCTGGGTTATGAGCCTTTCCCCGGGTTTCCGGTTTCAGGGGCTGTTTTTCAGCTGATGACAGATTTTTGTACTTTTTCAAAGTTTTGTCTTGCATTCTCTCATTTGTTATGGTATATTTGTGTTCATACGAAGCACAACAGTTTTTTGGAGGTGGACGCAATGGCGGAACAGAACAAGTTCCTGTTGGTAGATCTTTCGGTACTGCCGGAGGTTTTCACAAAGGTCGTGGAGGCCAAGCGCTATATGGCGCAGGGCAAGGCGAAAAGCTATTCCGACGCGGCTAAAATGGCTGGAATTTCCCGCAGCGCCTTTTATAAGTATAAGGATAAGGTATATCCCTACGAGAGCAATTCCCTCACCCGGGTGCTCACCCTTACGGTGACACTGGTGGATGAGCCGGGTATTCTCTCCTCGCTCATCACCGGATTGTATCAGATCGGGGCAAACATCATCACCATCAACCAGAATATCCCTGTGGACGGCGTGGCGCCGGTATCGGTATCGCTGCGCATCGACCGGGAACGGGGCGATGAAGATGTGGTCAGCCATGTGCGCCAGATTGCCGGCGTTGTGTCGGTGCGCACTGTCAACGCATAGGGAAGGGGAGTTTTTACCATGAAAATTGCTATCGCAGGTTATGGCGTCGTAGGACGCGGCACCCATGAGCTTCTGCTGATGAACCGGGACAAGATCGCTGCCCGGGCCGGCGAGGAGATCGAAGTGAAGTATGTGCTGGACCCCAAGCCCCTGGAGGGCACTCCGGCAGAGCAGCTCAAGGCATCGGGCATCGAGGAGATCCTGGCTGATCCCGAAGTGAAGCTGCTGGTGGAGGCCATCGGCGGCGTGGGCCCGGCTTATGAATATGTGAAGGCCGCACTGGAATCGGGCCGCAGTGTTGTGACCCCCAACAAGCAGCTGGTGGCGGAAAAGGGCGCCGAGCTCCTTGCCATCGCCAGGGAGAAGAATGTGGGCTTCCTGTTCGAAGCCAGTGTAGCGGGCGGTACACCGGTGCTGCACCCCATCAGCCAGTGTCTCTGGGCCAATGACCTGGACCTGGCAGCGGGCATTCTCAACGGCACCACCAACTATATCCTCACCAAGATGGTGCAGGAGGGCGCCGGTTTTGAGGAGACTCTCCGGGAGGCCCAGCGTCTGGGCTATGCCGAGGCAGATCCCACCGCTGACATCGAAGGTATCGATGCCTGCCGCAAGGCGTGCATCCTGGCAGATCTGCTCTTTGGCAAGCATACCGACCCGAACAAGGTCTTTACCCAGGGCATTACCAGAATCACAGCCGCCGATGTGGAGGCAGCCGGTCTGGTGGGCTGCAATATCAAGCTCATCGGTCAGGCCCGCCGCATGGCAGACGGCAAGATCCTGTGCATGGTGACTCCGGCTCTGCTCCGGAAGGAACACTGCATGGCAGAGGTCAACGATGTGTTCAACGCCGTGATGGTACATGGCAACGGCGTTGGCGATGTGATGTTCTACGGACGGGGTGCCGGTGATCTGCCCACCGCATCGGCTGTGCTCTCGGATGTGATCGAGATCGTCCGGGGCGGCTGCCGGAATGCGGGCATCATCGGCTGGACTGACGACGGCGACGCCCATCTGGCAGACCGCCGTGACTATGACATCCACGCTCTGGTGCGCATCAAGGGCATGGACTTTGCGGCGGTGGAAAAGCTGTTCAAGGACTGCGAGCCCATCTGGGAGAAGGACGGCGAAACAGCTGCCCTGGTGTACAATGTGAACGAAGGCGAGCTGGAAAAGATCCTGAGCGGGCTGGATGCTGCCCCGTATATCCGTATGTTTGACTGCTGACAGGAGGCAAAAGGCATGATTTGTGTGAAGGTGCCGGCAACAACGGCAAATTTCGGCGCTGGCTTTGACAGCCTCGGGGCGGCACTGGACTATTATAACCGCATCTGGATGGAGGAGTGGGACGGCTGCTGGATCGAGATCCTGGACGATACCGATGTTCCCACCGATGAAACCAACCTGATCTACCAGACAGCGAAGGCACTGTATGAGCGCTGCGGGCGTCCGTTCCGGGGACTGCATATCCGTCAGGAGAACCGCATTCCCACAGCCCGGGGGCTGGGCAGTTCCTCGGCCTGCATAGCCGGAGGACTGCTGGGCGCCAATGAACTGCTGGGCCGTCCCTGTGAGCTGGCTCAGCTGGTGGATCTGGCGGCGGCAATGGAAGGCCATCCGGATAACTCCACCCCGGCGCTGCTGGGCGGCTTCGTGGCGGCAGCCATGGAGGGAGAGCATGTATTCTGGGCCCAGTGCCCCATCCCCGAGGAACTGGGATTTGTGGCGGTGATCCCCGATTTTGAACTGAAAACCGCCGATGCCCGCCGGGCTCTGCCCGATCAGTATGTCCGGGCGGACGGGGTCTACAACCTGTCCCGGAGCGCCCTGATGGCGATCTCCATGGCCCAGGGCAAGCTGGAAAACCTGCGCATTGCCGCAGAGGACCGGCTGCACCAGCCCTACCGGCTGAAGCTGATCCCCGGTGCGGAGCAGGTCTTTGATTTCTTTGACAAACAGCAGGCGTATGCTGCCTATATCAGCGGCGCCGGTTCCACTCTGATGGGTCTGGTCCCGGCTGACCGTATGAAGGACATCTGTCAGGCTGCCCGGGTATTTCTGGATGCCCAGGGACTGTGCGGCTGGCAGGTGCTGGGACTCCGGGCCGGTGAAGGCGCCCGGATCGTGACCGCAGAGGAGGGAAGATAACATGGCACTTATTGTACAGAAATTCGGAGGAAGCTCGGTGGCAGATGCCCAGCGGGTCTCCCATGTGGCGGGGATTATCGCCAATACCTACCGCCAGGGCAATCAGGTGGTTGTAGTTGTATCCGCACAGGGCAAGACCACGGACCATCTCATCGCCCAGGCCCAGGAAGTCAATCCCAACCCGTCCAAGCGGGAGCTGGATGCCCTGATGGCAACCGGTGAGCTGGCTTCCATGGCTCTGATGGCTCTGGCGCTGGAGCGTCTGGGCATGCCGGCAATTTCCCTGTCCGGCTGGCAGGCGGGCATCCATACCGACAGCACCCATGGAGCTGCCCGGGTGAGCCGCATCGACACCGAACGGCTCCGCAATGAGCTGGACAAGGGCAATATCGTCATCGTGGCGGGATTCCAGGGCGTCAACAAGTATGAGGACATCACTACCCTGGGCCGGGGCGGTTCGGATACCAGTGCTGTGGCGCTGGCAGCGGCCCTCAATGCGGATCTCTGTCAGATCTACACCGATGTGGACGGCGTCTATACTGCCGATCCCCGGATCGTGCCCAATGCCATCAAGATCGATGAGATCACCTACGATGAAATGCTGGAGCTGGCTTCGCTGGGCGCCAATGTGCTGCACAACCGCTCGGTGGAGATGGCAAAGAAATACAATGTGAATCTGGAAGTTCTCTCGAGCATGACCGGTGCCGAGGGTACGATCGTCAAGGAGGTTACCGACGTGGAAAAACTGCTGATCAAGGGTGTTACCAAGGATGTGAATATCGCACGGATTTCGGCGATGGGCGTTTCCGACCAGCCGGGTATTGCGTTCCGTCTGTTCTCGCTGCTGGCAAAGCACAAGGTCAGCGTGGACATCATTCTCCAGTCGGTGGGCCGGGACGGTACCCAGGACATCAGCTTCACCGTGGCTGCCAAGGACGCCGATGAGGTAGTCCGTCTGCTGGAGGAGCGCAAGGATACCCTGGGCCTCAAGAGTGTGATCTGCGATCCCAATGTGGCAAAGGTATCCATTGTGGGCGCTGGTATGGAAACCCATGCCGGTGTGGCTTCCAAGATGTTCGAGGCACTGGGCGAGGCCAACATCAACATCCAGATGATCGCCACCAGTGAGATCAAGATCTCGGTGCTCATTGCCGAGGAGGAAGCCAACAAGGCTGTGGCTGCCATCCACCGTGCTTTCTATGGTGAATAAGCCTCCGTATCGTATATTTGCAATATAAATATACGGTTTGGAATATACTGAAGGGCATCTTTGCCCTGTCCCGGGCCGGTCTCTGCAACTGCCGGCCTGGCAACAATCTTTTACCTCTCTCATAGCAAAAACCGTCGGAGCGTGCTCCGGCGGTTTTTCTTTTGCCTGTGAACTTTGATGAGAGATGAAAAAGGACAGGGTATATTTTGACCCTGCCCCGGACAGAACAGATGCCGTCAGTCGGAGAGACCGGAGCCGGTTTGTTTTCGCCTGATGATGTAAGCGGCGAAACCGGCAACAGCCGAGAGCATGGCGGTAATTCCGAACTGGATCAGCATGGCCAGCAGCAGGAAGCCCCGCCATTCGCTGTTGCGGAATACCTCCGCCATGGAAACAGGGCCAAGGGCGACCGTGTAAGCGATCAAAGCCAGCACTGCCGAAATCAACGGGGCGGCCCACAGAAGTTTCCGCTTTACAAGAAATATCGCTGCCACTGTCAGAACGGGGATTCCCCCGAAGATCAAAAGCTCCATACAGACACCTGCCGTTTCCCGTTTGGAATTTGTATGACCTCTTACATCTATATCATAGCATACTTTGACCTGTCTGTCCCATGTGCGGGCCTTTTCTGTGCTCCCGCAGCGAGAAAACAGGAGCAGACTGGATAGAATTATATCCTGATTGTATATTCCATGCCGATTTATACAGAAACAGGGCGATTCCGGGCACAAAAAAGCCGCCCGGTGAGCCGGACGGCTTTGGATGGCATTGGGAAAATCAGATGTGCAGGGGAGCGGTGGCAGCACCCAGCCACTTGCGCTCCTCCGGCTCCAGCATGGGCGAGAGCTGTTCGAACACATAGCTGTGGTACTGGTTGAGCCAGGCAACCTCGCTGCGGGAGAGCATCTTGGTTTCGATGGCCTGGGTGTTGATGGGGCAGAGGGTGAGGGGTTCGAACCGGAAGAACTGGCCGAACTCGTCCGAACGCTTATCCCGGACAACGGTAACCAGGTTCTCGGTGCGGACACCCAGCATGCCCGCCCGGTAGATTCCCGGCTCGATGCTGATGACCATGCCCTCTTCCATGGGCACACGGGCGTTGGCGAAGTTGGTGGGGCCCTCATGGTCGTTGAGGTAGCAGCCCACACCATGGCCGGTGCCGTGCTTGTAGTCCAGATAGTTTTCCCACATCACCTGACGGGAGAGAACATCCAGGCTCTTGCCGGTGCAGCCCTCCGGGAACCGGGCGGCGTGCAGCCGGATAAAGGCCTGCAGCACCAGGGTATAATCCCGGCGATAGCTGCCCGGAACCTCACCCAGCGGAATGGTACGGGTAATATCGGTGGTGCCGCCAAGGTACTGGGCACCGCTGTCTACCAGCAGGAAGCTGCCTTCCCGCAGTTCCGCGCAGTGGTCGGCAGAGGGCGCATAGTGGACGATGGCGCCGTTGGCTCCATAGCCGGCGATGGTGGCAAAGGAGAGCCCGCGGAACTCGGGCTGAGCCGAACGCAGCTCATAGAGCTTCTCACAGATGCTCCACTCGGTCAGGCGGCTGGTCTTGATGGCCTTTTCCAGCCACATCAGGAAGCGCACCATGGCAACGCCGTCATGCTTGTGGGCAGTGCGGATATGCTGCAGCTCCACATGGTTCTTCACCATCTTGAGATGCTCGACAATGTCGTCCTCCAGCAGGACACGGTCTACCCGTTCGCCCAGGTTATCATAGATGGCAGCATTGACTGTCCGGGCCGAGAAGCCGATCCGGCCCCGTCCGGGCAGTGCTGTAACTTTCGAGTAAATATCATCGCAGGGCAGAATCTGCACGCCTGCCTCTGTCAGCGAGGCCGCCAGGGAATCGGGAATGCGTTCCCGGTCGCCGAACAGGACTGCCTCGTCCTGACAGATCATGGCAAAGCCGGTGAACAGCGGGCTGGTATCCACATCACTGCCGCGCAGGTTGTAAAGCCAGCAGAGGCTGTCCAGCGCGCCGACTACATAGTAGTCCAGACGCAGTTTTTCCATCTTTTCCCGCACCAGCTGCAGCTTCTTGCGGACCGACAGGCCGGCATAGTCCTCGGGATAGGCAAAGGCCATGCCGGAGGGCAGTGCCGGACGGTCCTCGGTCCAGAGCTCATCCACCAGACGCAGATCGGTGCGCAGGGTGATGTCATTCACAGCGCACTTTTCCCGCAGTTCCAGCACCATGGCAGTGGAAGCCACCCGTCCGTTGAGGGCAATGGTGCCGCCGGAGGCTACCGATTTGAACAGATAGTCCGTCAGGGAAATCACACCGGCGTCCGAAGCCCGGAACAGGGTGACACCGCTTCCGCTGAGCTGGCTGGCAGCCTGCAGATAATAGCGTCCATCGGTCCAGAGACCGGCCTCCTGCTGGGTTACTACAACCGTGCCCGCCGATCCGGTGAATCCGGAGATCCAGCTGCGCTCCCGATAGTATTCCGGCAGATATTCGCTCATGTGTTCATCGGAATCGAACACGATATATGCATCAATGCCGTTTGCTCTCATCTTATCTCTGAGGGCGGCAATTCTCTCCTTGACAGTCATAAGTCAGACACCTCCATAACACTACTATGGTAGCATAAAAGTCTGTAAAAATCACGAACTTTTTTTGGAACAGACGCATTTTCTGACCGGGGAAAAATCTGTTTACACAGCGGACGGGAGTGTTGTATAATAGAAATTGATTCTGTCAAAACAGGGCAGACAGGTTCCCGGGCGGATTTCCCGCCGGAATCAGAGCAGAGAGAATGATCTTGAACAGGAGTTTTTTATGAGGAATACATCACTTTTGCGGCGGGCTGCGGCACTGGGCTGTGCGGCGCTGCTGACTTTCGGGCTGGCAGCCTGCGGGGAGAAGGAAGAGCCCCAGACTGAAACCCGGCTTTACCGGGACGGCACTTATACGGCGCAGTTTGATGCAGCCGGTGCGGATGGCTATACCACCTATGCGGTGGTGGAGATCGCCAGCGACAAGGTGAGCGTCACCGAATTTGACGGAAAGAATGCCTCCGGGGCACTGCGCAGCGCGGATACCGAGCTGGCAGACTCCATGAAGGAGGGGGCTTCGGAGTATCTGACCTTTGAGCCGACCCCGGCGAACCTCTCCAGGAAGGCCATGGAGGACTTTGCCGCAGCCGGCGGCGATCCGGACAGCATGGCACTGACCGCCGGCGGCCCGGAATATGGCCTGGAACTGGCGGCACTGGTGGATGCGGTGCTGGACGGCCCGGCAAAGGCGGATTCGGAGAGCGAGTCCACCCAGGTGGAGGTGCCCTACTATGCGGACGGCAGCTATAAAGTGACCGTCCAGGATTTCGACCTGAGCGGCTATAAGGAATATATCGTACTGAAGGTATCCGGCGGCGTGCCCACAGTGGAGGAATTCGATGCTGTGGACGAGGAGGGCAAGCTCCGCAGTGAGGATACCGAGATCAATCCCAAGGTGCCCTATTCCGAGTCGGTCCCGGCCCTGATGGACTCCTTCAACAGCGCCGGGACGGTGGAGGGCATTGAAACCGTCACCGGCGCCACCGAGAGCAGCGACTGCTTCCGTCTGCTGGTGGAGCGGGCATTGGAAAACGCTCACCTGCGGTACAGCACCGATGATACTGTGGATGTGCTCGGCGATGGCAGCGGCCTCAAGGATGGGGTCTACAAGGCGGAGATGAGCGAGTTTGAAAACGGCTGGAAGGATTACGTCATTGCCCAGGTATGGCATGGCAATGTGGTGATTGTGGAGCTGGATTCCCTCAATGAGTCCGGCACTAAAAAGTCGGCGGATTCCTCCTTTGCCCAGTCCCTCAAGGACAATGACAAGGCTCCCGGCGACAGCGTGGCAGTCTATCTGGGCAAGATCGTGTCGGCTTTCAACCGGGCAGACGGGGATCTTCCCGCTATGGAGAATGTAGCGGGCGCCACCATTTCCGCCAATAACTTCAAGATCATGCTCGGCGAACTGATGGGCGGCAATATGGTCACCGGCGATACCGAAGTGCGTGAGATCGCACCGCTCACCGCCGAGGAGCTCAGCGGGGAGGCCTCCTCCGAAGCAGAGGACAGCTCTTCGTCTGAGAGCAGTTCTTCGGCAGCCTGAGCAATACTGGAAACAACCGACGGGGGGCAGGTAGCTCCCCGTTTTTAGTGAGAAAGGAAGAGAAATATGGAACAGGCAGCAGTGATTCTGAAAAAGGGCGAAGGCCGGACCCTGAAAGCCGGCGGCGCCTGGATCTTTGACAATGAGATCGACAAGGTGGAGGGCACCCCTGAGGACGGCAGTCTGGTGGAGGTGCGGGACTTCGATGGCTATGGCATGGGTACCGGCTTCTACAACAGCCGCTCCAAGATCCGGGTGCGCATGATGAGCCGCAAGGCCGGTCAGGTGATCGACCGGGACTTCCTGCGGATGCGGGTGCAGAACGCCTGGGATTACCGCAAAAAGACAGTGGATACTTCCAGCTGCCGGATCATCTTCGGCGAGGCGGATTTCCTACCCGGCCTGGTGGTGGATAAGTTCTCGGATGTGCTGGTGGTGCAGTCGCTGGCTTTGGGCATTGACCGCATGAAGGAGGAGATCCTCAGCCTGCTGGTGGAAGTGCTGCGGGCAGATGGCGTGGAGATCCGGGGCATCTATGAGCGCAGCGATGCCAAGGTGCGGGAGCAGGAGGGTCTGCCCCGGCAGAAGGGCTTTATCGGGGCGGAATTCCTCACCCGGGTACAGATCGTGGAAAACGGCGTGCGCTATGAGGTGGATGTGGAGGACGGTCAGAAAACCGGCTTCTTCCTGGACCAGAAGTACAACCGCCTTGCCATCCAGCGGCTGTGCAAGGATGCCCGGGTACTGGACTGCTTTACCCATACCGGTTCCTTTGCCCTCAATGCCGGTATTGCCGGGGCTTCCAGCGTGCTGGGCGTGGATGCCTCCCAGCTGGCGGTGGATCAGGCCCGCATCAATGCCGAACTCAACGGGCTCTCTGACCGGGTACAGTTCCAGTGCGCCGATGTATTCGACCTGCTGCCCGAGCTGGAACGCCAGGGCGAACAGTTTGATGTGGTGATCCTCGACCCGCCTGCCTTTGCCAAGAGCCGGGCTTCGGTGAAGAATGCCACCCGGGGCTATCGGGACATCAACCTCCGGGGTATGAAGCTGGTGCGGGACGGCGGCTATCTGGCTACCTGTTCCTGTTCCCACTTCATGACCTATGAGCTGTTTACCCAGACCATCGCTCAGGCCGCCCGGAGTGCCCATGTGCGGCTGCGTCAGGTGGAATACCGCACCCAGGCCCCCGACCACCCCATCCTC
>ERZ857521.1489-NODE-1489-length-27396-cov-16.884459_pt1 | contig 27396 bp, 26 predicted proteins | sample MGYA00519701_ERZ857521 | MGnify/ENA primary metagenome ERZ857521 (study PRJEB31778, sample SAMEA3449346) | human gut metagenome | biome: human gut; feature: human-associated habitat; material: faeces | place: United Kingdom | collected 2010/2012 ...
CCAGCTCGGCGCAGTAGTCGGCATCTTCCTGATCGCAGCCGAAATAAATACAAAAAGTACCGGTATCGGTATAAGCCGTCAGGTTCGATTCTACGGTATATACCAGCCCGCGCTTTTCGCGCAGCGATACGTTCAGCCGGCTGTTCATGCCGGGGCCTCCCAGTATATTATTAAGAAGGTATAGACCCGTCCGGCGTTCATCGTATGCATTGTATCCGCGTCCGCCGATCATGACGTGGGCCTGATGGGTATCTTTGTGCAGTGTAAGCTGTTGGGGCTGATAGGGCAGAGGGGCTTGCCGTTGGTAACCTTCTACTGCAGAAAACGGAATTTCTGCCATGGCTTTTTCTACTGTGCGGACAATACGTTTGAAATCGATGTCGCTTTGTACGAAGAAAACCATGTTGGCAGGTCGGTAGTATCTGCCTGTAAAGCGGAGGGCATCCTGACTTCCGAAACGGCGAAGCTGTTCCGGTTTCCCTAAAATGTTGCGGCCTAATGGATGTTCGGGGAAGATAAGTTCCTCAAAATCGTCGAATATCAGTTCTGCCGGACTGTCTTCGTAACTTTGTATCTCGTCGATGATGACTTCTACTTCCTTGGCTATTTCGTGCTCGGGGAAAGTGCTGTGGAAAACAATGTCGGTCAATAGCTCTACGGCGCGGGCAAAATGCTCTTTCAGAAAAGCGCTGTATATCACGGTTTCCTCCTTATTAGTATAGGCATTCAGGTCGCCACCCACATTTTCCATGCGGTTCAAGATGTGCCATGCCCGTCGCTTGCGGGTACCTTTAAATATAAGGTGTTCTACAAAATGTGCCATACCCTGCTCATCGGGGAGTTCGTCGCGCGTACCGGCATCGACGGCAAAACCACAATAAGTCACGTTGGTCATGCTTGGGGTATGAATGATACGCAGTCCGTTGGGCAGGATAAAAGTATTGTATGGCATAAGTTTTCTTCTTTGAATTGATTTTGGGTGCAAAAATACAATAATACTTATTGTAGTAACTGAAAAAAATACGGATATTTGCAAGAATATTGATTCTCCCACTGCCGGTTGCACAGTCATCGAGTAAGATTGTGCCAATCTGGCTGTGTGGCTTAAAGTAATACATTATGAATAAAATTGCGATATTCTGTTCTGCGTCCGATCACATTGATGCGGTTTACGCTGAAAAGGCTGCCGAACTGGGTACCTGGCTGGGACAGACAGGCAAATGGCTGATATACGGAGGTTCGAATACCGGACTGATGGAAGCGGTTGCCCGTGCGGCTAAGGAGAATGGTGCCATGATTATGGGAGTAGTTCCTACCAAGCTGGAAGAGAGAGGTGCGGTAAGCGATTTGCTTGATGTAACGTTCCGGGCAGTCAACTTGAGCGACCGGAAAGATATTATGTTGCAGGAGGCAGATGTGGCGGTAGCCTTGCCTGGAGGGGTAGGTACACTGGATGAAATTTTTCACGTCATGGCTTCTGCCACGATAGGCTATCACGAGAAGAAAGTGATTTTCTATAATGTGAATGGGTTCTGGAACGGAATTCTCGATTTCCTTTCAGGGCTGGAGACACAGCATTTCGCGCATCGTCCGTTGAAGAACTATTTTGCCGTGGCAAATACATTCGACGAGCTGACACAATTACTGAATTCTTAATTATTAAAACATTAAATATCTTACATATGATTTCATCTATTCACGAACTGTTACAGCGCGAGGCGCAGGCTGTATTGAACATTCCTGTAACGGATGCTTACGAAAAGGCGGTGGCACTTATTGTAGAACAAGTGCATTGCAAGAAAGGTAAGCTCGTAACCAGCGGGATGGGAAAAGCAGGACAGATTGCTATGAATATTGCTACTACTTTCTGCTCTACGGGTATTCCTTCCGTATTTCTTCATCCGAGTGAAGCACAACACGGCGACTTAGGTATTTTGCAGGAGAATGATCTGCTGCTTCTGATTTCCAACTCTGGAAAGACGCGTGAGATTGTAGAGCTGACTGAACTGGCGCGCCGTCTGAATCCGTCGTTGAAAAAGATTGTCATCACCGGGAATCCGGACAGCCCGCTTGCCAAGGCGGCGGATATCTGTCTGCCTACCGGACATCCGGACGAGGTTTGTCCGCTGGGTATGACTCCTACGACTTCTACTACCGTAATGACCGTTATCGGTGATATTCTGGTGGTAGAAACCATGAAGCAGACCGGATTTACCATCGAAGAATATAGTAAACGTCATCATGGGGGCTATCTGGGTGAACGCTCCCGGGCATTGAGCAAATAATATATAAGGAGTGATTTATGAGAAAGGTTATCGGTATTGGAGAAACGATTCTTGACATTCTTTTCCGCGACGGACAACCGGAAGCTGCTGTGCCGGGTGGTTCGGTGTATAATGCCATGATCTCGCTGGGAAGAATGGGGCAGAATGTTACTTTTATCAGTGAAACGGGAAACGACCGTGTAGGAGAGATGATTTTGGCTAACATGCGGAACAATGGAGTAGATACGGCGAATGTAAATGTATTCCCGGAAGGAAAATCGCCTGTATCGCTGGCTTTTCTGAATGAAAACAATGATGCCGAATATATCTTCTATAAAGATTATCCCCGGCAGAGACTGGATGTGAATATGCCCGACGTGTCGGCTGACGATATCATTATGATTGGTTCGTATTTTGCCATTACACCTGTGTTGCGCGACAAGGTAAAGGAGTTGCTCGACAAGGCACATGAGGCGGGAGCCATTATTTATTACGATGTGAACTTCCGCAGTACGCATGTCAATGAGGCGATCAAGCTGATGCCTACTATCATTGAGAACTTTGAGTATACGGATATTCTGAGAGGCTCGACCGAGGATTTCCAGAATATGTTCCGCCAGACGGATGCTGATAAGGTTTATCAGAACCATGTTGCATTTTATTGTCCGAACTTTATTTGCACCGATGCGGGTGGAGATGTGCGCTTACGTACGAAAAATGTATGCAAGAATTATCCGGTTACTCCACTGAAAGCTGTCAGTACGATAGGTGCCGGCGATAATTTCAATGCCGGAGTCGTATACGGGTTGCTGAAGTATCGTGTTCGCCGCGATGACTTGGCAGAACTGAGTGAAGGAGACTGGGACGCGATTATTCGCTGTGGTATGGATTTCAGTGCGGATGTCTGCAAAAGTGTCAATAACTCTGTTTCGAAAGAGTTTGCCGATTCGTATCGTTGACGCAGAAAAAGGATTTGTTTTTGTACAAAAGATTTTTTCTTTTGTACAAATTCTGAAAAAATATCGGGAGGTTTTTTACGGAATCTCCCGATATTTTTTTGAAATATTGCTTGTTTTGCCCTTCACGCCCTTCACGCTTGTGATAAATGAAGGGATTCTCCTTCCGACGGTAGCCTTGTTGTTGCTGTAATGTGAAGGGGTGAAGGGCTAAAACGGCTAAAATTTTTCTTTATTCTCGGCAGCTAATTTTTTGATAGCTTGCTGAAAGGCGATAAATCCTCCGCCCAATACTCTTCCACCGTCGTAGAATACGGCGGACTGTCCCGGAGTGATAGCCGATGCTTCCGCTTCGAACTTCACCAATAGGTGTGTGTCGTCGAGCAGTGCAATGCGACAGGGAATGGGGCGGCTGCGGTATCGGATGCGTACAGATAAGTTCGGACATTCCAATAGCTCTTTCATATCTATTACGTTGATGTCTTCTACCAGCATGTATTCAGCTTTCAGTTGTTCTGCGTCGCCCAGCATGACGGTGTTTTTGGCTGGATTGATCTTGAGTACGTACGCCGGATGTCCGAGGGCGATTTCCAGTCCTTTCCGTTGCCCGATGGTATAATAGGCAAATCCTTTGTGCTGTCCTAGTTTTAAACCTTTGCTGTCGACAAACCATCCCGGACCGATACGCTGGTCGATGTCCGGGCAATGTTCTCTCAGAAACTCCCGGTAGTCTTTGTCGATAAAGCAGATTTCCATACTTTCCCCTCCACGGGCTTTTGCCTCAAAGCCTTTGCTGGCAAGATAATCACGCACTTCTGCCTTGGTCATTCCTCCCAACGGGAATGCCATCCGCTTTAATATTTCCTGCGGCAGTTTCCAAAGAAAGTATGACTGGTCTTTTGTGGCGTCATCGCCGGTAACGATATAACGGTGTCCGTTCCGGTCTTCCAGCCGGCAATAATGGCCGGTGGCAATCTGTGCACATCCGGTCCGGTCGGCCCATTCGCAAAGTATACGTTCCTTAAATAGCGGATTACACATGACGCAGGGATTCGGAGTGCGCCCTTTCATATATTCGTCGATGAAATAGCGTACAATTACGTCTTTAAATTCCTTGCGGACATCGGCTACGTGGTACTCTATGTTCAGCCGCTTTGCCAGTGCCTGTGCTTCCAGCACTTCATCGGGCTGTTCTTGTCCGGGAGTAGAGAAATGGGAAGGGATATCCCATGTTCTCATGGTTACGCCTACTACTTCGTATCCCTGTTCTTGCAGCATGATGCAGGTAGCCGAACTGTCTATACCTCCGCTCATGCCTACTAGTATTCGCTTTTCTTTATTCATGGTAAAAAGTTTCTGCCATTTGTTTCTGGCAAAAGTAAGTATAAAAACATAAATCCTTTATTAATACATATGGAATCTTCCCTTATAAATATTGCATATCGACTCGTTTAACGTTTTTTGTATATCATAGAGGACAGGAAATTTGATCTGTTTTTTTTAGTGTTTAATAGTATTTTAATCTTTTATGTAAAAATAAAAATGATATAACTTCCCGTTTGTAAAATGATTTTCTTTGCACTCTGTTCGATCGTTTTCTTTGAATATTATCTATTTTATATCAAAATGGTAGTTGTTTTTGTTTATATATGTGATATTGGTTGTTTAATTTTCATTTTAATTGATATTTGTGTATTTAATATTTTCTATACTTTCTTATAATTTGTTTTGTATTTTCAGATTTTTGCCTATTTTTGCATTTAAATTTATGATTGTTGTTAGCAATATGAAAGCATAACTTTAAGACTGTTGAGCTAAAGAATAGTAGTATTTCGAATGGCAATATGTTGTATAAATAGACACACACATATAATTGAATAATTTTCCCTTTCTTATTCTCTTCTGGCTGCATCTTGCAGTAAGTCATACTGAGAGGTGTCAGCTGACTTGGCCGTGAGGTTAGGCAAGAGGATCTTAGAGCGGATGCCACCGTCTTTTATAAATCTCTCTTAAGATGGCATCCGCTTCTTTTTTTGCTCTTTTATAAGAAAAGTTCGGGTTCACGGCGTGCACTGAATTTCTCGTGCAGGATGGCAGTGAACGGACTATAATAGGTCCGTGCGGCGTTCGGGCATTCTTTTACACAGGCGCAACAGCGGATGCACCGCGTAATGTCTGTTTCAATGTGTGAACCGTCGTCGCTGATACGGATGGCATGGGTCGGACATACTTCCACGCATTCTCCACAGACAAAACAATGCTCATTACAAACCGGAGCCGACGGCTGGGAAGCTGGAACGACCTTATAGGGGAAATTTCCTTTTACAAAGAAGGAACTGATAAGGTTGGAGAGTTCGGTACGGATGCTTTGCTGCGTATGTTCCGTTTGCTGGGAAGGGCTTGTCGTCTGCAACTCTCCGATGCTGGCAACGGCTTCTTCCAGCTTTTTCAGACAGTCTTTACCAAACTGGCTGGCAATTTGCAAGTCTTTGTCGTCTGGGCGGCCGGCTGCTATGGGCATTTCGGCTGTACTGTAACTGTGCTCTCCGATAAAGGCTCCTGCTGCCAGGGGAGTGAATCCTAATGATACGGCAGTATCACGCAGTTCCAGCAGAGCATCTTCGTAATCGCGGTTGCCATACACCACCACGACGATGGCTGGTGAATTGTTCCCTTTCAGGCGCTTGATGCGTTGTAGGGCTGTAGGGGCTACCCGCCCTCCGTATACCGGTGCGGCAATAACCGTCAGCGAGTCATTTATTTCGATAGGAATATCACTTTCATCGAGAGTCAAGTCGGTTTCGATTCTTCGCCCCATGCCGATGCCTTTGCCGATAGCTCGTGCTATTTTTGCCGAGGTATGGGTAGGCGAGAAGAAAACAAGATGATTGGTTGTATAGGTGTTCATAGGTCTGAGGTAAAAAGTTAGTTGTTGTTCCTGCAAAGATAAAGTTTTTTATATCGTTCTTCACACGATTTATTTGTACTTTTGCATCATTATGGAAGAACAATTTGATATACGTGATTATAAGCCAACAGGGAAGGAGAGGGATTTTGAAAACGCCCTTCGTCCGTTACAGTTTGGCGACTTCAGTGGTCAGGACAAGGTGGTCGACAATCTGCGCATCTTTGTCAAGGCAGCACGCCTCCGTGCTGAGGCACTGGATCATGTTCTGCTGCACGGACCTCCGGGACTGGGAAAAACGACGCTGAGCAATATTATAGCCAACGAGCTGGGAGTGGGATTCAAAGTGACTTCCGGACCGGTACTCGATAAGCCGGGAGACCTTGCCGGAGTGCTGACCAGTCTGGAACCGAATGATGTCTTGTTTATCGATGAAATACATCGTTTGAGCCCGGTGGTGGAAGAGTATTTGTATTCGGCCATGGAGGATTACCGGATTGACATTATGATAGACAAAGGTCCGTCGGCACGCAGCATCCAGCTCGACCTGAATCCGTTTACGCTGGTGGGAGCTACTACCCGAAGCGGACTGCTGACAGCTCCGCTTCGGGCGCGTTTCGGTATCAATCTCCATCTGGAGTATTACGACGATACGGTCTTGTCGCGCATTATCCTGCGTTCTGCCGGTATCTTGGGTATTCCGTGCGATGTGGAAGCGGCGGGAGAGATTGCTTCGCGCAGCCGTGGAACCCCCCGTATTGCCAATGCCTTGTTGCGTCGGGTACGCGATTTTGCTCAGGTAAAAGGTTCCGGACGCATCGATGTGGAGATAGCCCGATATGCCCTCGAGGCACTGAATATTGACCGTTACGGGCTGGATGAGATAGACAACAAGATACTGTGTACCATTATCGATAAGTTCAAAGGCGGGCCGGTGGGACTGACTACTATTGCTACGGCACTGGGTGAGGATCCCGGGACCTTGGAGGAAGTGTATGAGCCGTTCCTTATCAAAGAAGGTTTCCTGAAGCGTACTCCACGCGGACGGGAGGTTACGGAACTGGCTTATAAACATTTGGGAAGAAATAGATTTAACAACGTTAAAACACTTTTTGATGACTAATTATGGTGTGTGCCATAACTGCGGCACACACTTTTATTTTTTTTACAGATTATGGCTGGACTGAAATCGTTAGCAAAAGATACGGCTATTTACGGGTTAAGTAGCATTGTAGGGCGTTTCCTGAATTATCTGCTGGTGCCACTTTATACGGCAGTGATTCCTGCATCGACAGGTGGATATGGAGTGGTTTCGAATGTGTATGCCTATACGGCACTTATTCTGGTGCTTCTGACGTTCGGTATGGAAACAGGCTTTTTCCGTTTCGCCAACAAGTCGGGCGAACAGCCGGAAAAGGTATATGCCAATTCTTTGATATTCGTAGGAGGGCTGTCGTTGCTCTTTGTGGTGCTTTGTATGATTTTTCTGCATCCTATCTCCGCTTTGCTGGAGTATCCCGATCATCCTGATTACATTGCCATGATGGTGCTGGTTGTAGCGCTCGATTCGTTTCAGTGCATTCCGTTTGCTTACCTGCGCTACAAGAAGCGTCCGATAAAGTTTGCATCCATCAAGCTGTTCAACATCGTAGGAAATATCTGTCTGAACCTGTTTTTCCTGCTGCTGTGTCCGTGGCTGGATGTGCATGCACATCAGCTGGTTTCATGGTTCTATCGTCCGGAGTATCTGGTAGGCTATATTTTCGTAGCCAATCTGATCATGTCGGTGGTGCAGATGTTCTTCTTCATTCCCGAACTGAGAGGCTTCTCTTATCGTATAGACCGTCCGCTGATGAAGCAGATGATTTCGTATTCTTTCCCGATTCTGATTTTCGGATTGGTGGGTATATTGAACCAGACCATCGACAAGATGATTTATCCTTTTTTGTTTGAGGACCGTCAGGAGGGACTGGTGCAGTTGGGTATCTATAGTGCAACGAGCAAGGTTGCCATGATTATGGCAATGTTTACTCAGGCTTTCCGCTATGCTTACGAACCGTTTGTCTTTGGCAAGAACAAGGAGGGCGATAATCGTAAGATGTATTCGGCAGCCATGAAGTATTTTTTCATCTTTTCATTGTTGGCCTTTCTGGCTGTGATGTGCTATATGGATATTCTGCGTTACATGGTGGCGCGCGATTACTGGGAAGGACTGAGTGTGGTAGCCATCGTCATGGGAGCAGAAATTTTCAAGGGTATTTACTTTAACCTGTCTTTCTGGTATAAGCTGACCGACGAAACGCAGTGGGGTGCTTATTTTTCGCTGATAGGCTGTGCAGTGATTCTGGCATTGAACGTGTGGCTGGTACCAACATATGGGTATGTGGCTTCGGCATGGGCGTCGGTTGCCGGCTATGGTGTGATTACTGTCTTGTCTTATTTCATCGGACAAAAGAAGTATCCGGTTCATTATCCGTTGAAGCAAATGGGCGTTTACCTGATTCTGGCTGCTGTTTTATTTATCCTGTCGCAGGTAGTGACCATTCAGCATGTAGTGTGGAGACTGGCATTCCGTACGCTATTATTGTTGGTTTTCGTAGCTTATATTCTGAAAAAAGATTTACCTTTGAAAGCGATTCCGTTTGTGAATCGTTTTGTTAAGTAGTAACCTTTCTTTTAATGGTATGGAAAGAGACAAAAAATTTATTGTCAAGAAATTCTTTAATGAATATCTGGACTTGAACCGGAGCAAGGAAGATGAACAGGTAACCGTAGAGTCTATCCGTAACGGGGTGGAGTTTAAAGGTACCAATCTGTGGATTCTTATCTTTGCGACGTTCATAGCTTCGTTGGGATTGAATGTAAATTCTACCGCTGTCATTATCGGTGCGATGTTGATTTCTCCTCTGATGGGTCCTATTATGGGTGTGGGACTTGCCGTGGGGCTGAATGACTTTGAACTGATGAAACGTTCATTGAAGAGTTATCTGGTTGCTACCTTATTCAGTGTAATTACTGCTACAATATATTTTGCGTTTACTCCCCTCGACGAAGTTCAGTCGGAATTGCTGGCGCGTACATCGCCTACTATTTATGACGTATTTATCGCTCTGGTGGGTGGTTTGGCTGGTATTGTGGCACTGGCAACGAAAGAAAAAGGTAACGTGATACCCGGAGTGGCTATCGCTACAGCCTTGATGCCGCCCCTCTGTACAGCCGGATTCGGACTGGCTACGGGCAATCTGCTCTATTTCCTGGGAGCCTTTTATCTTTATTTTATCAATTCGGTATTTATCAGTTTGGCTACTTACATCGGCGTGCGGGTGATGCATTTCCAACGCAAGCAGTTTGTCGATAAGGTTCGCGAAAAGCTGGTGCGTAAGTATATCATTGGCATTGCGATTGCTACCATGTGCCCGGCCGTTTACTTGACTTACAACATTGTTCGTGAAACCATTTATCAGTCTTCGGCCAACAGTTTCATTACATCCGAATTGCAATTCCCCGATACACAGGTTCTCAGTCGGGAGATTTCATTCGACAAACGGGAGATAAAAGTGGTCTTGATAGGCAAGGAAGTATCGGATGACCAGTTACAGGCGGCACGTCATAAACTTGCAGAGTATAAGTTGAACGATACAAAGTTGTCGGTCTTTCAGGGTGTCAACGGAGCTGGCTCCATGGATATAAGCAATATCAAGTCGTTGGTAATGGAAGACTTTTACAAGAACAGTGAAAAACAACTTGCCTCGCAACAGGCGACACTGGATTCCTTGAACCGTATCTTGCCCGATTTTACCGGATCGAATCTGATGAATGAACGGATGGGGCAGGAGATTAAGGTTCTTTTCCCTTATGTAAAAACGATATCTGTATCCAAGAGCTTGCAGTTGAATGTAGACAGTATCCGCATGGATACGGTTACCTTTGCATTTGTCGACTGCAACAAACAGCCGTCGAAGCAGGAAAGGGAGAAAATGATGGAATGGCTGCGGGCGCGTACCGGTGCAGGCAAGCTTCGTCTGGTAGTGGAATAGTATTTTTTTTTTCGTACGGACTTAAAAAAGAAACCAGAAATTACATGGTCAACGGAAAAGATGATTCATGTAATTTCTGGTATATAAAAGGCAATCAGTAACGGATATTACTTTTTGCGTTTGCTTCGTTTGGCCCAGCCTTCTTCTGCAAAATCAGGCTCTTCACCACGCAGGGGGCGGCTGTCGTTCTGGAAGAACTGTTTCCAGTCGTCTTTCTTCTTAGGACCACGTGCGGCTGTATAGCCTCGCTCTTCACGGCTCGGCTTATCTTTTTTCTTATCGGCTTTTGTTTCTTTTCTCTTGGCCGATTTTTCTTCCTTTACGTTTTCCTTGCCACGTTTCTTTCCGCTCTTGTCGCTTTTGCCCGTATTTTCTCCGGCCATTTCTACAATCACCTTACGACCTTTGTTCAGTGTCACCTTGTTCAGCGCTTTCAACACCATCGGAGCCTGGTTCTCTGCTACCTCGAAGAAGGAGAAATTCTGCATCAGGTCAATACGGCCTATCTGGATATGTTCTTTCTTCAGGTTCCGGTTAATCAGTTCAATGATCTGATTGGCATAGAAACCATCTGTCTTTCCTAAGTTCAGGAACAGTCGGGCGTAGCCTTTTTCGGCTTTGCGTGCCACTTTTTCACGGTCGCTTCCGCGGTCTTTCCGCTCTTTGGGCTCGCTGCTCTTTTCGCTTGCTTTGGGCTGTTCTATTTCCGGCGCATTTTTATAATACTCCAGGAAGCGGTTGAATTCCATCGACACCACTCGCTTGATAAGGTCTTCCTTGCTCAGCCATTCCAGCTTACGGTAAATGCCCGGCAGGAATGCTTCGATTTCCTCTTCGTTGACTTTTACCTTTTCGATGTCATCGATTACTTTGATGAGCTGCTGTTCGCAGATTTCCTTTCCGCTGGGCAGTGTACTGATGGTAAATTTCTTGTTGATGATACGCTCTATCTCACGCATCTTGCCTTTTTCCCTCAGGTTGATGATGGCAATGGAAATACCAGTCTTTCCGGCACGTCCGGTACGGCCGCTTCGGTGTGTATAGCTTTCCGTATCATCGGGAAGACCGTAATTGATGACATGAGTCAGATCGTTTACATCCAGTCCACGTGCTGCCACATCGGTAGCTACCAGCAGCTGAAGGTGACGCTGGCGGAACTTCTGCATCACCAGGTCACGCTGTGCCTGACTCAGTTCGCCATGCAAGGAATCGGCATTGTATCCGTCCTGAATCAGCTTGTCGGCTATCTCCTGAGTTTCTTTACGGGTGCGGCAGAAAATGATACCGTAAATTTGTGGATAATAATCTACAACTCGCTTCAAAGCCAAGTATTTATCTTTTGCATGTACGATGTAAGCGATGTGATGTACGTTCTTGCTTCCTTCGTTTTTTGTTCCGATAGTAATTTCCTTGGCATCATGCAGATACGTTTTGGCGATGCGGGCTATTTCCGGACTCATGGTAGCCGAGAACATCAAGGTGTTCCGGTCTTCGGGAACTTGTTCCAGAATGGCGTTGATGCTGTCGGTAAATCCCATGTTCAGCATTTCATCCGCTTCGTCCATTACTACGTCGCGTATTGTTTCCAGATGCGCTACCTTGCGCTCCATCAAGTCTATCAAACGTCCCGGAGTAGCAACAATAATATGTACTCCTTGTTTCAGACTGCGTATCTGGCTTTCAATAGAAGAGCCTCCGTATACGGGAAGAATCTTTAAATCGGTAATGTATTTAGAGTAATCGGTCAAATCGCCTGCTATCTGTAAGCAGAGCTCTCGTGTAGGACAAAGTACCAGTGCTTGTGGTATACGATGCTTTACATCAATTTTTTGTATCAGCGGCAGACCAAATGCGGCTGTTTTTCCGGTTCCGGTTTGTGCCAGAGCCACTACGTCGTTGCGGTTTCCTAACAGATACGGTATAACTTCTTCTTGTACAGGCATGGGATTTTCGTAACCCATTTCCTCGATTGCCTGGCGTATTTCTGCGGAAACGCCGAGTTCTTCAAATGTCTTCATTTATTTCAAATATCTAATTCGCCTGCAAAGATACGGACAATTAATGGATTATCGGCTATAAGAGTTGTTTATTCTTTGCTATTTGACAGCCTTTTACCGGAAGAGCTTTACTCTTCCGGCCTGTATTCCAATATATCTCCCGGCTGGCAATCGAGTGCTTTACAGATTGCCTCCAGGGTAGAAAATCGGACTGCTTTGGCTTTTCCTGTTTTCAGGATGGAAAGATTGGCGGGGGTAAGGTCGATTCTTTCGGCAAGTTCTCCCAGTGAAATCTTTCGTTTTGCCATCATCACATCAAGGTTTACTATAATCGGCATACGTTTTATTTGTTGTTTAGTCTCTTCCACCATTTGGTATAACGGTGGGTTATTTTATAATAAGCAAAAGCTCCGGCATAAAGCCATATTAGGCTTGCAAATATACGCAGAAACCTGTTCTCCAAAAGTGGATAAAAGGTGAGGAAGCAAATCAATTCTAATACGATGAGTGTGGCAAGAAAACTTATAATAATGTAAATGGCTGCCATCGGGCGTGAATAATTGCTTTTCGGTTTCATAGGCGATATGTAGTTAAATGGTTAGGTCGTTCTCTTCCTTAATCTTTACGGCCTTGGCAAAGATTTCCGTAAGTAATACGATCAGGATGACTAAATCCCATTGCAAGGGTATCGGGGTGACACCTATCACCTGATAACCCGGCAGGGATACTTGTGCAAGGACTGCCTGCTCGATGCTCCAGTTTAATAAGTACGAGAGTGAAATGGCTGCTAACTGGCCGTAAGCTATCCAGCGGAGCCACCAGATATTACGTCGGGAGAATACATCTTGTCGGGTGATACGTATAAGTACACGTATCAGGCAGTAGATACCATAAGTTGCTAATACGATGGTTGCCAAAGCTGCGAATATAATGGTGGCTAACATTGTTGGTGTTTCTTCAATCAAACAAGTGATTTCTGAAACCTGATACGGCATTCTTATAGTTTCACCGGGTAATTGCAAATTCAGACTATCGCTTGGACTGGAGATAGGAGTAACTCTTACTTCTGCCCTGAATACGTGTGAATCTGCCTGTGTGCCGTAAGTAGAGCCAGCCTTTTGTCCATCTTCAAAGCCTTGCTTGAAATCTTTGAGATTACTGCCTATGGCAAAAAAGATATTCAGTGCTATGGCAAAAATGGCCAATATACCTAATATGCTGATGTGTTTCATAAATTCGGGGTATTATTCGATTGTACTTGTGGGTTGTTCTTCTCTCCATGTTGCAGGCTGTGGAAGCAGTTTTTGGATGTACTTGATGCATACGAAAGTGAGTATCGCTCCCGCAACCGCCATGAGTGCAGCTCCTTCGGGGCCGTAGGTGGAAACCATTGTAGCATTCGGATCATCGGAAAGCCAAAAGCTGACAACGGCAGTACTATTGTTGACGAAGTGCATCAATATGCCGGGGAGCAGACTACCTGTATGATAATAGACCCAGCCTAGGGCCAGTCCTACTACGAAAGCAAAAGGAGCTTGTACCCAGTTTCCATGTACGATACCGAATATCAGTGACGATACGACAATAGCCCAGAGCGGCTTTTTCCATTTGCGCAGCAGATGTCCCTGGATGGCTCCCCGGAACAATAGCTCTTCTACAATAGGAGCCATAATCGTGATTGCCACGATTCCCAGTGGATGCTGCATCATCATGGCGAAAGTTTCCTGCATGTTATTGGGCAAGTCGGCCAGTTCGTTCAGGTAATTGCTCCACAACCCCATACCTACGATTAATAGGATAGCGGTAATCAGGACCTTACCGGAGTTGTAATACGCCCAAGTTTTTCGGTCGAGCGGTACATATTTTCCCACTATCAGATGAATACCTACCGCGGCTGTAGATAGAACCTGTGCCAGCAGAATGAGGGTTATGTAAGTAGAGTCGGTGGGTTGAGGTAATTCTGTGGTATGATGGAAGATCATATATCCGCACAGGAAAACTCCCATGAATGCCAGTTGGTAGGCAAAATAGTATAGCAATAATTTGATGGTGCGTCCCATAATAATTGAATTTTAATTATTTGTTATTTTCATTTATTTCGCAGGCAGATGAACGGCTATAATAAGTCAATAAAGCATTCGAACTGTCTACATAATAAACACTTTGTTGGCGATTACGCTCAAAGTTACAAAAAAGTTTGTCCCATTCGGCATAATCCATGATACATATCGAGTCATTCGACATAATAGTGAGCAGATAGGCGGGTGTCCACATCTGTTGTCGCAAATTCCATCGATATGCTTTCTTCTCGGTCAGTCGTCCTTGTTCGTCGTACCGGTACTCGTATTTCCATTTTGGAGTAAGTGTTTTGCCGTCTTCATTCAGGGTAGAAACAATCAACCCGTTGTCTGTTTCTCCATAAATGAAAGTTTCTTTTGCGTTTGCCTTTGTGACTGTTAGTGTCATCAGGGTGAAGAGGCTTGCCATAGCTGCTTTTTTTAGTAATGTCTTTTTCATAATTGCATTGTGTTTGTGGTTCTTAATTATTTTATCTGTGTTTGTTTTCGATAAATATTTATCGTTTTTCGATATGCAAATGTAGATATTATTTTTAAAGTACAAAAGAAAATCAGAAAATATTTATCGAAAAACAATAAATATTTTCTGGTTTATATTGAAAATACTTTTAGAAAGCCTTTTTGAAGGGTATAAAGAGGTTTTCAAAAGGGGAATAAGTGTATATTTGCGGATAATTGTTATATTTACAAAAGTATTTATTTTGTTAATCAATAAAGGTATTATGAAAAAACTAATTCTCTCTGTAATGATGAGTTTGTTTGTCGTGGGATTCTCTTTTGCCCAGACATTGACTTCACCCAATGGAAATTTAATCATGGATTTTCACTTGTCGGCTGATAAGACTCCGATTTATTCGTTGAAATATAAAGGGAAAGATGTTATCCGGGAAAGTAAGATGGGCTTCCAGATACGTCCGTCGTTCGATTTCAGTAAGAACTTCCGTATCATAGAAACAAAGGAAACAGCATCCGATACTACCTGGAATCCTGTTTGGGGGCAGAACAGTGTCATTCGGGATAATCATAAGGAACTATTTGTAGCCTTGGAGCAAGAAGGTACGGGGTGGTTGCTGAATATTCGTTTTCGTTTGTTCGATGATGGGTTGGGATTCCGTTATGAATTTCCGGTACAGAAGGAATTACGGCATTTTACTATCAATGAGGAAGTGACGGAGTTTCAACTGGCAGGCGATCATAAGGCATTCTGGATTCCAGCCGACTACGATACCAATGAGTTTCAGATTACCACTTCCAAACTTTCGGAAGTCCCTCAGCTGATAGACAAGGCACGTGATGAGGCTCTGGCTTGCAAGTCACCTTCGCCTAATCTAGCTGTACAGACTCCGTTGATGCTGAAGTCGGATGACGGACTTTATATCAACATCCATGAGGCGGCTTTGGTTAATTATCCTGCTATGCATCTGAATCTGGATGCAAAGACTTTTTTGATGAGTTCGCACCTGACTCCTGATAAAAATGGGGCAAAAGGATATATTCAGACCGGCAGTACCAGTCCGTGGCGTACGATTGTAGTAAGCGACGATGCACGTGATATCTTGGCCTCGAACCTGATTGTAAATCTGAACGAACCTTGCAAACTGGAAGATACTTCCTGGATTAAGCCGACCAAATACGTGGGTGTATGGTGGGAATACTTTACAGGAGGAGGCTCTACCTGGGCTTATACCGATACGCAAGACATCGTAATAGGTAAGACTGATTATACCCAGTTGAAACCGAACGGACATCATGGTGCCAATACGGCTCATGTTAAGGAGTATATCGACTTTGCAGCAAAGAATGGTTTCGATGCCGTACTGGTAGAGGGATGGAATGAAGGCTGGGAAGACAATTATGCTCATGCCAAGGAATTTATATACAGTTTCACTAAAGCTTATCCAGACTTCGACGTAAAGGAACTGCAACGCTATGCCGCATCGAAAGGAGTAAAAATTATTATGCACCATGAAACAACTTCGTCGGTGGCCGATTATGAACGTCAGATGCATGATGCGTTCCGTTTTATGAAAGAGAATGGCTACGATGCGGTAAAGACGGGTTATGTGGGCCCCATCATCCCACGTAGTGAACATCACGACGGACAGTGGATGGTGAACCATTACAATCGGGTAGCTGAGACGGCTGCGAAGTATCATATTATGGTTGATTCACATGAAGCCGTACGTCCTACGGGTATGTATCGTACGTATCCCAACTGGATTGCTCAGGAATCGGCGCGTGGTACGGAGTTTGAATCGTTCAATGGCATTCGTCCTGATCACCAGACAATCTTGCCGTTTACCCGTCTGATGGGTGGTCCGATGGATTATACTCCGGGAATTTTTGAAGGTGACCTTTCTGTTTATGGTTCTAACAAAGCTCAGTTGGGTACTACCTTGGTAAAACAGCTTGCATTGTATGTAACGATGTATAGTCCGCTTCAGATGGCAGCCGATTTATATCAGAATTATGAAAAATATCCGGATGCTTTTCAATTTATTAAGGATGTAGCAGTGGATTGGGACAATACCTATATTCTGGAGGCGGAACCAGGTGATTACATCACGATTGCTCGTAAGGCAAAAGGAAAGAACGAATGGTATGTGGGTGGAATTACCGATGAGAATAGTCGGGAAGCTGTGATCGACTTGAGTTTCCTTCCGGTAGGAAAGAAGTACGTGGCAACTATTTATGCTGACGGAAAAACAGCCGACTGGCGTACAAATCCCAAAGAATATGTGATTTCGACAAAGAAAGTGACCAGCAAAACGAAGTTGAAACAGCGTCTTGCTCCGAGCGGTGGTGTAGCTATCAGCATTAAGGAATTGTAAATTGTTACTATTGTTTTTATAATTATGCAGCTGTCTCAAAATAGAATTGAAAAAGTAAAAATCTTATAGATTAAAAACTTAGAAATAAAAATCTCCTGCTTTTAGCCCTATAAATGAAACAAACAAAGGCTAAAGCAGGAGATTTTCATGTTCTCACTTATAGATTATAAAGTAACCTATCTCTGTTTTTCATCTTGAGATAGCCTCTTTATTGTCTTATAGGAGGAATACTTAGTTGGTTGATAGTAATTGGGATACTGTTTCTCGGTCTGTATTCAATTGCGCAATCAGGCACTCCAGATTATCAAATTTTTGTTCCGGGCGAATGAACTCCATAAACTCTATTCGCATATGACGGTTATAAATATCTCCAGAGAAGTTAAGAATATGTACTTCGATACTTAAGTCGGAGCCATTGTCAACGGTTGGGCGATGTCCGATGTTTAACATACCGGCATACTGTGTCCCGTCGATGTCGGCATATACAGCATATACTCCTTCTTTGGGGATGAGTTTGTCGGAACAGGAGGGGAGGAGATTGGCTGTTGGAAATCCCAGCTTACGACCTACTTTATACCCGTCGACAACTGTCCCATCCAGATAATAGCGATAGCCCAGATAATGATTGGCATGCTGTATGTCTCCTTCCTTTAAAGCTTTACGTATGACAGACGAGCTGATGGATACTCCTTCTTCCACCAATGCTTGTGCACGAACTACTTCCATATCCAGTTCCTTTCCATATTGGCAATAATCGTCGAATCCTTCGCTGCGGTTATGACCGAAGCGATGGTCGTAGCCGATGACCAGCACACGGACGTTAAAACGTTCACGAAGCAGTTGCATGAACTGGCGTGCAGAGAGCAAGGACAATTCTTTGGTAAATGGAAGCATGATGCAATAATCTGCTTCCGTTTGTTGGATAAGAGCTGTTTTTTGTGGCAGACAAGTAAGCCATTGAGGGCGGTAATTACTTTGCATGACCTGACGTGGATGCACGGGAAAGGTTATCAGGGCGCTATGGAAGTTCCTTTGGCGGGCTTCTCTGCAAACCTGTTCGATAAGGAAACGATGGCCACGGTGTAGTCCGTCGAAGCAACCGATGGTTGCCACGCAAGGTGAAAGTATTTGCTTAATCTCGTCTGTTATAATCTTCATGTAGGAATTTATTTAAATAATTCACCGAGATCTGTTCCCGGTATATAGTGAGCAGCCTGCATGCCCGTTGAGGCTGCTGCCAGACAATTTGTCTTTGCATCGTCTATGAACAATGTTTCTGCTGGTTGGAGACCGGCTTCCTGTAAAACTCTTTGAAAAATAGCGGGATCGGGTTTTGACAGGTGCATGCGATACGACAGGAAAATACGCTCAAAGTACATTGTATAGTCTTTACCGTTACGGCAGAATGCATTCTTGTAACCATATTCCCAGTGAAGTTCGTTCGTATTGCTCAATAAAAATAGCCGGTAATGTTTGCTCAGTTCAGCGAGCAACAGGAGTTTTTCCTCAGGAATGGTAAGCAGCTCCATATTCCACATGCGGTCTATTTCCTCATCCGTAAGCGGTTTATTGATATGTTTACGTATAGCCTCACGAAATTCGGGCGTGCTTATTTTCCCGCACTCATAATCGCGGAAGAAGCCGAGCTCGTTAGTGCCTGTCAGCAGGTCACGCACATTGACTGCTCCCGCCTGTTCGAAGGCGCTGATACACCCTTCCAGATTCAGGTCTATCAGTACGCCTCCCCAGTCGAAGATGATATTTTTTATTTGTTCATTCATGTCATACCCAATGTTTACGGCATTGAATTATTTGCTTTTCAAGCGTTTGATGCCTCTCCATATTTCACCAATCCACAAGACGAATGAAGTTCCTCCTATGATGTATAACCATTCACTCAATGGAAGAGGTTCGGTACGGAATACTTTGCCGCCAAAGCTTACGATGATGATTTGTCCTACAAGAATAATCAGTGCAACACCCAGCATGCCTAATGCGTGTCCTGCATCTTTAAAGAATGAATGGTTGGTACCGAAAACACTAGCATTGAACAGGTTCCAGAACTGAAGCATCACAAATATGGTGAAGAACACAGTAAGATGATGTGTATCCATACCGCCTGAAAGATTCTTAAAGTAAACCAGCAATCCCATTAAGATGATGAGGAAGCCTAAGCCCACTCCGAAAATTGTGTTGCGCATGACCGGTGTAATGATGAAATCGGTGCGGCGACGCGGTTTCTCATTCATTACATCCATGCTTGGTGCAATCGAAGCAAGAGCCATTGCAGCAAATGTATCCATGATCAGATTCACCCAAAGCATCTGAGTAACGGTAAGCGGTAATTCTGTTCCGAAGAAAGCACCTAACAAGACACTCAGCAGAGCCACTACATTGATGGTCAGCTGGAATACGATAAAGCGCTGTATATTCTTATACAATGAACGTCCCCACATGACAGCTGTTGCAATGCTATTGAATGAATCATCCAACAAGGTAATATCGCTAGCTTCTTTAGCTACAGAAGTCCCGGTACCCATCGACAAGCCAACTTGTGCGTGGTTCAGGGCAGGTGCGTCGTTTGTTCCATCACCTGTAACGGCTACGACAGCTCCTTTTTGCTGTAACAATTGCACTAGACGCTGTTTGTCCATCGGGCGAGCACGGCTCATTACTTTCAGGTCGAGTACACGGTCGAGTGCTTCTTCGTCACTCAATGCTGCAAATTCTACCCCTGTGATGCGGTTACGTTCTGTATCTTCCGGAGTCCAAAGTCCGATCTGACGAGCAATCTCCGTAGCTGTTCCCGGAGTATCGCCTGTTACAATCTTGATTCCGATGCCAGCCGACTGACATTTCTTTACGGCATTCGGTACATCCGGACGAATCGGGTCACTGATCGCAAAGATACCCAAGAAAGTCATTCCACCTTCGCCGACTAACTCTGCACAATCGTCGGAAGCGTTTTCTGGGACAACCTTGTAGGCTATACCCAGTGTACGCATGGCTTTATTCTGATAAGCAAGTAATTGTTCGTTATATTTATCGATCTGAGCCTTTTCCAGATTACATTTGCTCATGACGATTTCGGGAGCTCCCTTAATGTAAAGTATCCGTTTCTTCTGAATCGGTGAATCGACTAATGTAGCCATGTATTTGCGTTCAGTTGAGAAGGTCAATTGGTTGACTACTTTGGCTTCTTCGCGTAGTTTCATGTAATCCTTTCCTTTGCTGTTCAACCAGAGCAAAAGGGCGATTTCAGTCGGGTTTCCTACTCCTGAAGGCTTTTCGCCTTCAGCCTTTTCTTCAAGGAATGCAGTCGAGTTAGCAGCTATACCTTCTGCTACCAGATCGGGCTGGCTTTCATCTACCTGAGCTTCGTATACCTGCATCAGGTTCTGAGTAAGTGTTCCTGTTTTATCGGTACAGATAACTGTGATGGCACCCATTGTTTCGCAGGCGTGCATCTTTCGAACCAGGTTGTTGGTTTTCAGCATGCGTCGCATGTTCAGGGCGAGGCTGAGGGTTACGCTCATTGGCAGTCCTTCAGGTACTGCTACAACGATTAAGGTGACAGCCATCATGAAGTACTTCAATACGATACGTGCTATCTCCAGCCATGAATGCCAATCGTTAATGCCAATGAAATTTTCTGAAGTGATAAAACTATATAAATCTTTACTGGTAAAAACGATAAAAGTCAGTGCGGCAATTGTAAAACCTGCCTTACCAATCAAGTTTGCCAGTTTGGTAAGCTGGATATTCAGCGGCGTCTGTTCCTGACTTTGTTCGGTAGACTGCCGTGCAACCTTACCGATTTCTGTCGCATCGCCTACACGGTCTACACGCATGATACCGTGTCCGTCGGTAATGGTCGTTCCGCGCATAACGGCATTCGACGGATAAGTAGCTTCCTCATCAAAATGTGCCTTATCGGTGGTTTTGTTCACCATCAATTCTCCGGTAAGAGTTGATTCGTTGACTTGCAGTGAAACGGCTTCTACCAGCGTACCGTCGGCAGGGACTTCTTCTCCTGTATTCAGTACAACAATATCGCCTACTACGATGTCTTTACGAGGTATTTCTTTGATTTTTCCGTTACGGATAACCGTTACCGGGGTTTCTTCTCCCACAGCATTCAGTAGGTCGAATTTTTTATTAGCATCATATTCAAAATAAAATCCGATACCTGTAGCGAGGAAGATTGCAAAAAAGATACCGATTGTTTCGGCATATTCGCTTTCGATGATTGAAATAATCAGGGAGAATACCGCAGCTACCAGCAGTACGCGAATTACAGGGTCTTGAAATTTTTCCAGATATAGCTTCCAGATGGAAGGACGTTTGGGGGGAGTCAACAGATTAATTCCATTTTTCTCCCGGCTCGCTATGACCTCTTGATCGGTCAGTCCGGTCAGATGTGGTTCATTTGTGCTTTGTGACATAATGCCTAGTTATTAATTGATTAAGTAGCACAAAAATACAATATATATTGATATGCCTGTACAGACTTAGTTTTTTTTTATAAAAAAATCTCCATAAATGTTGCAAGTTTCAGGCTAATCTATTACTTTTGCACTCAGATTTAAGGAGCCCCCTTATATTAGGACTTGTAGCTCAGTTGGTTAGAGCAACAGACTCATAATCTGGAGGTCCCAGGTTCAAGCCCTGGCTGGTCCACGTTAAGAATCAAGCACTTACGAGAAATCGCAAGTGCTTTTTCTTTTATACAGTGACCTTCAGGTGACCTTTTTGAAGCGAAACTCTGTAATAGTGACCTTCTGTAATTCCATGAAATTACAGAGAGTTTTTATAGATTTTTAAATAGAGAGAGTGGCTAAATCTGGCTTTTTAATAAATCGCTGCGATTATTCGTGTAAGGGATAAGATAAGACCGCAATAACTTGTCGAGGAATTATTTCGTAAATCTGTATAAGAAATATACCTACCTGAAATCAAAAGAGTTAGAAGAATTACCTCGTTTTGGGGTAATGAGTTGGTAACCGTTCCAATTGCCGTAGTCTGCATCGCTTTGCTTGTTCGGGTAACTCTTACGGATGCAAAAGTACGAAAAATATTCCGACTGGAGTAATCATTCCCAATATTCTTTCAGCTGATTGGCATCCACTCTTATGCCGTTTGAGGCTTAAGGCAAATTGCAAACAAGGAAGCCACGGTAAAAGCAACTCTTATCCATAACAAATGAATGCATTGCATTTCCTCAGAGGTTTAGGTTGTCATGCGGGAAGCTATGTGTCAGTCGGTTAAAACCTTCAACATGAATATACTGGTTGCCGTATGCCCGGAATCTCCGAGTTGACCATCCAACAGCTGAAATCCCCGTTCCTTATACATATCAATGGCTTTACCAAACGAAGGGAATGTTTTATATACAGGCTGGTATAGCCCGCTTCCTTTGCACGGCGGACAATCAAATCAAGAATCATGCCTCCCAATCCTTTTTCTCGGACAGCAGGCGATAAATAATACTTGACTATTTCAGCACACTTGCCGGGCAAGCCTTTGGTGGGATAGAAGCCACAGCCTCCTTGAATCTCTCCGCCGTAATCAATCACCCAATATTCTGTATTTACATTTTCAACCGACTGACTGATGCAGTCCGTGACAGGGTCATCATACACCGTGCCTGTACGCGACACACCAAATTCATCAATAACACATCGTATCAGACGAGCCATTTGAGCATTATCCGTTTCCTTGATTGGACGGATGATAAAACCATCTTTTGTCTCCATATTGTTATCAGTTTATTTCCTATTCCTACAAAGATTCTCTTTGTTTTCGGGCAATGAATCTGTAGCCATTCCATTTACCGTGGTCTGCATTACTATATTCAGGCTGAATATTTGACATCCACACTTATGCTGTTTTAGAGTTGAAGCAATTAACAAGCAAGGAGGCTACGGTAAAAGCGATTCCTACTCCTACCACACCCGTCCATCCACAATGTTGCCAAAACAGACCTGAAACGAATGTTCCGGCAGAACCGCCCAAGAAGTAAATGGTCATATAAACGGTATTGACCCGGTTGATGGCGGATGCATCGAGGGCGACCACGCTGGTCTGATTGGACAGATGGATGCATTGCATTCCTGCATCAATCAACAGGATAGCGACTATCATCCACACATAGCTGGAATTCCCCCAAAATGCCAAGAACCATGCAGCCAATACCACACATCCTCCGACAATAGAGAAAAACCTTGCGCCATACTTTTGGATATAGCCGCTGATGAAAACCACCGTGGATGCACCTGCCAGTCCGCACAAACCGAGTGCGCCGATAATATCGTCACTCGCGAAGAAAGGCTCTTGCTTCATTCGGAAAGCAAGACAACTCCATAAAGCAAAGAACGAGCCATAAGCCAACGCCGCCCTCAAAGAAGCGATACGCAAGTACGGATATTGGGATAACAGGTGCAACAGGGATTTCATCAGACCCGCATAATTTTCTTGTGAACGAACAGGCAACGCGGGCAACATCTTGTGAATCATCAGGAAGCATCCGAACATGAAAAAGCAAGCCACGAAATAGACGGAACGCCATTCCCATGCATCAGCGAGAAAGCCACTGAATACCCGTGAACCAAGAATGCCTATGAGCAGGCAGGACTGTATAATCCCCACGTTGCGCACCTTGTGTGCGGGCGCTGAATGATAAGACACCAACGGGATGAAGAACTGCGGCATGACCGAAGACGCTCCGGCAAGCAAGGAGGCAACCCATACCCAATGGATGTTCGGGGCAAGGGCTATGACAAGCAAGGCACACGCGGAAACGATATAATTGGTCAATATCAGTCTCTTCCGTGAAACCAAATCACCAAGCGGAATGATAAGTACAAGTCCGGCTACATATCCTATTTGAGTCAATGTCGCCACCATGCTGGCGGCAAAATCGCTTATTCCGAAATCTCTTGCCATGCTGCCCAACAAAGGTTGGTTATAGTAGCAATTGGCAACGGAAAGCCCGGTAGCAATTGCCATCAGAGCCAGCAGAGGTGCCGGAATGCCTTGATTTTCTCTCAATTCATATTTCATCATTTATTGCCTCCTTTCAGTAGGAAACGATTTTCAATCCAATCAAGGAGGCAATGAGCGTGAACAGGAAGAAAAGCCGTATGGGAGTGGCCGGCTCTTTGAAAACGAATATCCCAATCAAGACCGTGCCGACCGCTCCGATACCCGTCCAAATGGCGTATGCCGTGCCCAAAGGCAAAGTCTGAACCGCTTTGGCAAGTAATGCCATACTCAATACCGTGGAAGCCAAGAAACCGCTTCCCCACAGATAAAAACCAATACCTGATGCCTCTCTCGTTTTTCCCAAGCAGAATGTAAGGCTTACCTCAAACAATCCTGCCAAGAATAAGATTATCCAATTCATACCTATGATTTATTAAATTCGGGCGCAAAAGTAAGCAAGTAATTTCTAACCGTTTTTTGCATTTGGTAAAAACGGCTTTTGCATTTGACAAAAAGCAGCCGTTCGTATCTGTTTCTGTGCGCTATTTTATAATTTTGCACCATAACAAAATGACTTATGGATATAAAGGAAATCATCAACCTGAGATATGCCATGCCGGATGTGTCTTTGGACAAGTTACGGCAATGCCTGACGGAAGTCTCATACCCCAAAGGATTCCAAGTGTTGGAATATGGCAAGGTGGAAAAGGACATCTTTTTCATCAAGAAAGGCATTGTCCGTGCCTATACTTCGGTGGAGGGGAAAGAAATTACCTTTTGGGTCGGCAAGGAAGGAGCGACCATTGTTTCCATGAAAGGATATGTGAATGACGAGCCGGGATATGAAACAATGGAACTGATGGAAGATTCTGTCTTATATGTATTGGAAAGGCAAAAACTGAAAGAGTTATTCTTGGAGGATTTGCACATAGCCAATTGGGGGCGGCGTTATGCGGAAATGGAACTGCTTGCCGCCGAGAAACGGCTGATTTCCATGCTGTCTGCCGTCGCCTCGGAACGGTATCACGAGTTGTTGGAGAAAGAGCCTGATTTGTTACAGCGGTTGCCGTTGGGAAGTATCGCCACCTATTTAGGCATCACGCAGGCAAGTCTGAGCAGGATTAGGGCACAAATAAAGTGACGTTTATCTTTTATTCCAGCTGGAAGGAATGGATGCAAAACCTTGAAAGAGAAGCAACCTACGTATTTATAAATTTGTAGAGGACAACATGATGGAAATAAAAAAGATTAATCACGATTTTTCAGTGTGCAAAGTAGCGGATTATTCGCTTGTAAACTTAAATGCGGAATACTGTTTCATCGGGAAAACAGATGAAGAAAAATCCTTGGTATGCATTACCGACGATGTTCCGGCCAATGTCACTCAACGTGATGATGGGTGGAAAGGTTTTCGTATTCAAGGGATTTTAGATTTTTCTTTGATTGGCATCCTATCTAAAATTGCAGAGATTTTGGCCCAAAACAGCATTTCGATTTTTGCGATTTCAACTTATAACACGGACTATGTTTTGATAAAAAAGGAGAATTATCAAAAGGGACTGAATATTCTCAAACACTCAGGTTATAAAATTGTAGAGTGACAACTTGGCCTTCTGTTCTTCTGGAAACCGTTCTTCTGCTTCAATCCGCTTAGAAACGGTTTTCAGCTCTCTTCCCAACTTCCGTGATTTTCCCCTAACTACTTAATTCACAGATTATATTGCGTTAATCTGCCGAATTTCGGAGGTTTTTCCACAGATTCAATGTAAAATCGTTTGAGGTTATGCAAGTACTTCCTGATGGAAGTGCCTTGGCAACGGTAGAGGATATTTCTAACATTGGAATGGTCGTTTTATTCCTTGCTAATAAGGGAATTTCCTATTATGACGACAAAAAATAAATGTGCCAACAGGTAAGCGTGTAATGCAAATTGGCGCATACAAATATATGATGCGCAGTGAAATGGAAAAAACTGTTCCTATAGTTGAAATTATGGATTAGTTATCGCAATACAACTCCATTTTTCTGTATTGAATTGATTTTCCAATCATACGCCCCCTCTGCGACATCGCCAATCTCTTTGAGTGTATGGCGATGTTTTATTTCGTCAAATGGCTGGCGGCTCTCCGCATAATCACAGAGCCATGCTCCGACCGCATTTTGCTGTTCAATCGTTTCCCCGTACTCCTGCATCACGCTCTTGATGTCGGCGGCTTCGGACGGGGCAAAGAAAGATTGGTACTGCTCCATACCGAAATGAACAATCGCATCAATGGCTCGCTTAAAGACCTCGTTTGCCTTGTAAAGAATATCGGCAAGCATGTTCAGAATATGCCTGCTCGCTTTCAGCGTACTCTGCAACAAGCGGATGGTCATGTCTTTCTCCGCCGTGGCTTGGCCCACCGCTTGGCTGATGCGCTGCCGCTCGCCGTTCTTTTGCTCCTGAAGCTGCCGTACCGCCTTATCCCTTTCAATGGCAAGTGAACGGCTCTGCACCAAAGCCCTGTCACATTCCGCTTCGGCTTTCTGTTTTTCTGCGACCAATGCCTTTGTCCGTTCCTCCGCCTTCTCCTTTACGGCTTCGGCAAAGGCTTTTTTCATGCGCTCGTTCTCGGCTTTCAGCTTGGCGTTTTCCTTTTCGACCGCCGCGGACTTGCCGACCCCGACAAGGCTGCCGAAGCTATCCAGTATGCTGTCCACTTTCGCCTTGCGCTCGTCTTTGAGTTGCTGCTCCCTTTCGGCAATCTCACTGTCGAGGGAAAGGCGGTACTGTTCTTTCGCCTTGTTCTCGCCCTCTACGAATAAAAGTTCCGCTTCGGCTTCCTCCTTGGCAGCGATGGCGGCTTGCCTTGCGGCTTTCGCCTGTTCCGCTTCCTGCTTCTGCTTGGCGATGATGAAGTCCGTGCGCTCCAGATGCTCCTTGCCCGTCACCTCCTTTGATGTGCCCCTTTCCATTTCCAGACACTCAGCCAAAACGGTCTGCATTTCGCTCATGGCTTTCTCGTCCAGCTTGCAGGATTTTCCCGTTTCGTGGTTCATCCAATCCCATACGATATGTGCGTGTAAGTTGGGCTTCCATGTGGCATTGTCGCCGGGTACTCCGTAATGCCCCTCGTCACGGTGGATGAAAACCTGCAGGGCTGTGATACCCCAACGCTCCCTGCACACCTTGCAGAACTGCCGCAACTGCTTCATCGTGGTGTCGTCCTTGATGACGACCACGCCCTCCTTGAGCGGAGTGCTGCCACGGACGATGGTCACCTTTCCTGTCTTCTTGTTTACCCGTTCCCGGTCTTTGGTCTGCATCGCCCGACCTGTCTTTTCCTTGACCATTGCGGCTATCT
>ERZ857521.1503-NODE-1503-length-27119-cov-13.119938_pt1 | contig 27119 bp, 25 predicted proteins | sample MGYA00519701_ERZ857521 | MGnify/ENA primary metagenome ERZ857521 (study PRJEB31778, sample SAMEA3449346) | human gut metagenome | biome: human gut; feature: human-associated habitat; material: faeces | place: United Kingdom | collected 2010/2012 ...
AGAACTTTTTTTGAAACTTTTTTCATGCGAAATATGCAAAATGCTGATATTCACAGATATACAGGAAAATATTTACACCTGGAGAAAACTTAGTAAGAATAACAATACTCCTTATTATATATAACAACAGAAAACCGAAGGCAAGGATACAAAAAAGCACCTATATGTACGGGGCAACGGATATATCTTCCATGCCCCGTACATATAAATGCGTACCTTGAATGAATTAAGTAATGCTGTATCAGGTTCTAATAAATGAAGTAGCCTTCAACGAAATAATATATGCAGCATTAAATGCATTTATCTTGCACTTGTCATCTTCTCCTTCAGTTATGCATTAATCTATATTTTCAAACTCAGTCAATTTACCAGTTACAGAGTCAATAATAAATCCACGCACGACTACATCTTTAGGCACTAATGGATGATGTTTTACCAAATGCACACTACCTCGTACCGATTGCTCCACATCGTCAAACCCGCTCAACCAAGCGTGCAAATCAACATTGCAATACTCCATCATCTCAATGTCACGGTCGGATACTCCGTGCTCTTTAATATGTCGCAACATGACCTGACTATCCATGTGTTGCGCCCCACAATCCGTATGACCGATAATCATAATTTCTTCTACACCCAGTTCGTAAATACCTACCAACAAGCTACGCATCACACTTCCAAAGGGATGTGTCACCGTTCCTCCGGCATTCTTAATCATCTTTACATCCCCGTTGCGCAAGCCTAAGGCAGCAGGTATCAACTCAACCAAACGCGTATCCATACAGGTCACTATCGCAATCTTCTTATCAGGATATTTTGTGGTTACGTACTGTTCATAGCCTTTGTTTTCTACAAAGGAACGATTGAACTCCAATAATTCGTCTATCATACACACTTAATTTTATGTTTCAAACCGCACAAAGATACGCAAAAAGGCCCACTCTTCCGAAGATAAACTTCTTCTAAGTGAGCCTTGCTGATTATTTTCGAGAGGAAATCAATTTTCCTGCAATGTTATATCATCCATGCAAAAATAAGAAGGAGTATTCATACCGAAATCACCTATATCGGAAGAAGACATTTCAAACGTAATATACGAGGCATCTGCCAGTTCGCTCCAGTCGAACCATTTCCACGTATCGAGAATCATGCTGTTCCCATCACGAAAATCGGCCAAATAAAAATCGACACGCCCTATTTCGGAATCATCGCTTGCGTGACCTACAGCAGTCAGAATGAACCAGTCACCCACTCCAAACTTCCGCACCAAACCTATTCCTCCATCATTACCGTCTTTCATAGCCAGATAATCATAGGTTGTATTCGTTACCCATGCTCCTTTGAAACGATATTTTCCAACTTGCAGATTTGTAATCCGCGCTGGAGTGTACTCGTTTGCATTACTGGTCAGGTAAACGCTTCCATCCCTGCCAGCACCGGTAATGGCACTTAAATTGGTATATCCAGAAGTTGTTACATCCGTTCCATTGGTATAAGTGAACCCTCCACCAAAACTCTGTCCACTAAAATAATGGGAAAAAGCAACTAACGCCTGAGGGTCGGAGAAGGAAGTCCTTTGATAAAACCCATCCACTTCGCCTTCGGTGGCGATGAAAGAGCTATTCGGCTCGCTCAATTCGCCTTCAAAACTGATTACCGCTTCTTCTTTCTGCTCTTCACTTGCCGGATTCTCGTCATCGCTACAATTCCAAAGCGACACACACAACAGTGCCGCCCAAAACCATACTAATTTTTTCATCTGTCCTAATTGCTTTAATTGATTCATGTTATCTTTTGGTTAAAATATAAACCTATTCACACAAGGAAGTTATCCCTGCGCATCTTCGCATAACACCGATTGCAATTAGAAAAAGGGAATAATAAAGAGAGGGCAGCCCGAAAAGCCACATCCTGCCGTATTCCCACGCTTTTTCCTCGAAAGCAGTGAAAATGCAAAGGCACACGGCAGGTCTTCTGACTTGTTCCTATCGACAAACCGCCTTCCCAAGATACCCTCCCAGTGGCTAAGAATGGTTTGCGACACTTCAGTCTATGGAACTTACAGCAGCGGGACTGTTCAGGACTTGCACCTGATTCCCTTTTAATCGGACGTGGTTTGCCCGAACCGTTGCATGGGCAAAGATAGAAAGTTTTTCATTACATGAACTGACGTTAACAAACATTAATAGAAGTATAAGCAGGATTAAGGGCATCTTCTTGTTTGTTGACTAAGAAACATAACCAACAACCGACAATATGGAATTTATCATCGTTTCAGTACTTCTTATCGCCACCGCTTCCTTTATAGGAGGCTGGGCTTTGGTCAGTTTTTACAAAGCCGAACTACATTATGGAACATTTTTCATACAAATACCCAACAACAATCCGATATAGAAGAGATTGACTCCCAAAAGATTTTTGAGTCCAAGATCTCCCTTTTGGACAAACCCATCAGCTTTTCCTTTCCGATAACCCGTCGGACATGCACACAAACCTCTTCTGAATAGAGCCGCAACGGGACAGGTAATCTTTTCCTCTTATACTTTTTTAAACGGTATCAAAATGTGCATTTTCTGCCTCTGTGATTTGAAAATTTCACATCAATACTATCTGATGCTTTCGGTTTATTTCCTATATAAGTCCATCCGCTGTAAGATTATTAATCTTCAGGCTGCAAGATTATTAATCTTACAAGCGGAAGATTATTAATCTTACACCAGACGAGGCTATCTTATGCATACCGCGCATAGTATAAATCACCGCTGTACTGGAAATATCACCCGATACTTTCCGCTCAAATGCATAAAAGCGAATAAACGGAGTAATCCATCGTAGTAATAATTGAAACCTGGAGTAGGACGACTATCCCACAAACGCTGCACAAACTCACGACTTTTGGCATGTGTGCAGACCAGCGATACAGCGGCCGCCGTAGCCACAAGTCCTGGCGCATGAGAAGGTTTTCCCATTTGCAAACTGTCTGGCAACATTGTGCCATCCACATTATATTGATTGACAAACGTATCAATCCCCTGTCCATACAGAAAATCCTGAATCTTATTGCCGTATGCCTGCTGCCATTCCCGGTCGTCACATGACCACGAATAATCAAGCGCAATGTTCATCGGCACACGCCAAGAATCAAAACGGAAAGCATCACCTATCATCCAACCTTTATGCATCAAACTTCCGTCGTAGTTACTATAATCAGGAGTCAACCCTGTAACAGGATGAACTGCCTTATGCAAAAAATGGCGGCTGCGTTCAGCACATTCTTTCCAATATGCAGCACGTCCATCGTCAGCCCAACGCGCCCAAACTTCGTAAAAGGCAGGCAAATGGTAAGAAGGATCGGTAAAACCATAACCGAACTTATTCGGTACAAACGTAATAAGCTTGTGTTCTTTATGAATAAGCGGCATAACACTATCTGTTCCATCTTTTTCCATGGCACAATCCAGTATATGCTGAGCTTCGGCCAGATAATCAATACCCGTATCATTTCCCCACAGGTTCGAAGCAAAAATTAATGAGGTAATGAAATAAAGCTCGCCGTCCGAAGCCGACCCTCCATCGATATGACTCCCGTCTTTCCGGCAACACCAGGCAAAATAACCTTCCGAAGCTCCTTCCTTATGCTGCATATAAGTCTTAGTCCAACGCCAAAGCCGGTCAAAAATGTCTTTTTTCTCAAACTGCACAGCTATCATCATACCGTATGACATACCTTCACTACGCACATCATCATGTATTATATCACAGATATATGCTGTAGAGTCATCGGGTTCAACATAAACCTTGTTCTCCGGTGAAAAGATTTCATCGAAAACCGACTGCACCCGAGCATCAATTTCTTGAGAACTGTAGCCCATTTCAGCAAAAATATTACGATATTTCCCTGTGTCGAAAGCCCCCTCCGTCCAAGGACTTTGCAGCAAATCCTGCGTTTCCGGAACTGAAGCCAATACGGAAAAGAACGGCAATCCTAATAACACCAAGAAAAGCATTCCGAAAATTCTGTTTTTCATTTGTTCTTTCATAATTGAAATATACTTGTTAAGGTTCAAAAATCATTTACTGCCGGCAAATGTAAACAAAACAAATGACTTTTCTCCTATATTAATGTTACAAGATTATTCTGTATGTTACATCGGGGTACAGGGATACGTTTTTTTTCGTATATTTGCCGAAAATAAACATTTTAAATAACAAATGCTTATGGCAAAAGAACTCGAACTGAAATACGGCTGCAACCCCAACCAGAAGCCAGCACGTATTTATATGAAAGAAGGAGAACTGCCGCTGGAAGTGCTGAACGGACGTCCGGGATACATCAATTTCCTTGATGCGCTGAACGGCTGGCAGTTGGTGAAAGAACTGAAAGAAGCGACCGGCATGCCTGCCGCTACCTCATTCAAGCATGTTAGCCCTGCCGGTGCCGCCATCGGGCTGGAACTGGACGAAACGATGAAACAGATTTACTTCGTAGGCGATCTGCCGTTGTCTCCCCTCGCTAACGCATACGTGCGTGCCCGCGGTGCCGACCGCATGTCTTCCTACGGCGACTTTATCGCGCTGAGCGATGTGTGCGACGAAGAGACCGCCCGCTTCATCAACCGTGAAGTTTCGGACGGCGTTATCGCTCCGGGCTATACCGAAGAGGCGTTGGCTATCCTGAAAGCGAAACGTAAAGGTACATACAACGTCATTCAGATTGACCCGGAATATCGTCCGGCTCCCATCGAGCACAAAGACGTGTTCGGCATCACCTTCGAACAGGGACGCAACGAAATCAAGCTGAACGGAGAGGAACTCTTCGCCAACATCCCGACACAGAACAAGAACCTGCCCGACGCAGCAAAGCGTGACCTGATGATTGCGCTTATCACCCTGAAATATACCCAATCGAATTCGGTGTGCTATGTGAAGGACGGACAAGCCATCGGTATCGGCGCCGGCCAGCAGAGCCGCATCCACTGCACCCGCCTTGCCGGAAACAAAGCCGATATCTGGTACCTGCGCCAGCACCCGAAAGTATTGAATTTGCCTTGGGTCGAGAAAATCCGCCGTGCCGACCGCGACAACACCATCGACGTATACATCAGCGATGATCACGATGATGTATTGGCTGACGGCGTTTGGCAACAGTTCTTTACCGAAAAGCCCGAAGTATTGACCCGCGAAGAGAAACGTGCCTGGCTGGACACACTGAAAGGCGTATCGTTAGGCTCGGATGCCTTCTTCCCCTTCGGCGACAACATCGAACGTGCGCACAAGAGCGGCGTGGAATACATCGCTCAGGCAGGAGGTTCGGTGCGCGACGACCATGTCATCGAAACATGCGATAAATACGGCATCACGATGGCGTTTACAGGCATCCGTCTGTTCCATCATTAATATTAATTTCGAACACAGAGACACGGAGGCACAGAGTTTTATATTCTACAAAAATATATGCTTTGTGTCTCTGTGTTCTATTTTGCTTTACCTCAAGATGCCGGTATCTTTATCCGCTTTCTGTTCAATGTTCCGCCGGACATCTTTATATGCCCTTCCCTGTGAGAATTTCCATGCAATGTTCAGGCTCACGAAATTGCCCAAGTCACGGCAATGCAGAGCAGTCGTTTTCCGGACATAACGGTTGTACACATCCGACTGGAATTGCTTGTAACGGTTTCTAAACGGTTGTTGCCAGGCAAGCGACAAGTTCAGGTTCTTGTACCGGTAGGATGCGTTCAGAGAAACAAACGAGCCGTTGAATCCTTCGGTCTCACCTTCGAGGAAACGGAAACCGCTGTCCATGAATGCCGAAAGGGTAAGTTTGCCTAAGTAAGCCTGCACATTGGCTGTACCCGAATAAAACGTCTTGCAATGCGTATAGTCTTCGCCGAAGTTAAAACAGCGGAAAAGCGTACCAGATAACGCTATCGAAAGCTTATCGGGGACTATCCAACCATTCGCATACAGCATCAGGTTAAGCACATCGATTTCTTTTTGATTGAGTTGGGTGTAAACAAACCGGTTGTCTTCGGTCCGGATATACGTAGCCATATTCGGCTGATGGCAACGTTTTCCGTATGCCTGGACAAAAGACTGGAAGCGGGGATGCGTGTACGAAATCTGAAAAGTATGCGCTTGCTCCCGGTTCGGGCGGATATCGGGATTGCCCAACGTCCATTCCATGCTGTTGTTGCGGATAGAAGTATTGCTAATCATCGCCACCCGCGAAACATGCTCGCTTATCTGGAAATCATATTTCAGCTGGACGGCTTGCACTGGATTGTAGGCAACGGAAGCCTTCGGACGGAACAGCCAGTACTGATAATCGTGCGCTTGCTGGCGGTAATCCAGATAACTGCCTCCTACTCCCGCCACATATCTTACCGGACCAAGCGTCCCATTTATCTCGGCAAAAGCGTAGACGCTGCGGTTATGCATCGGATTGACGGAGTTTACATCACCCGTGTACTTATTCTTCGTGTATTTCTGCATGTAGTTTGCCCCAGCAGTAAACGTAAAAGGCTTGAGCCGGTTCTCGTAAATGGCTTCACTCATCAGGGAATACGTCTTCCCTTCCACCCGATATGCATACGGCGCACCCTCATCGTAACTGCTGCGGAGCGAAGTGGCGATATACGTCCCTACGGCATTCAGTGTCAGCGACTGACTGGAAGTCAATTGCTTAAAGAAATACAAATCCAAGACCGGACTGGAGCTACGGTTGCGTTCACGTTGCGTGGCAAGGTATTCCTCGTTTCCTTCCAGAATCTGCTTCCGGTTATAATTGTCGGGGACATGCGAGAAACCGGCATTCAGTGAAGCCTGAAACACATAATCGGCAGAATCGGCAAGGTTGTATTTCAATTGCAAACCGTTGCTAAAACTCCGGCTGCGCGAAGCGATGTCGTTCCGCCCAATGGTACGGACCGACCCGTCCGTAAGCCGGTAATGAGCTGTTTCATTCGTCCGGTTTCCCTTAAAGTCCTTGTACCCGAAATTATAACTCAACGAAAGCTCGCTGTTCCCGGCGTTCCATTTTCCGTAAATTAAATCATTGCCCGACTTAACGGTCAGTGCCTGGGTCAGATCAATGCCGACCGTATATCCACTATCCGCCCGGCGGGTCAGAATGTTAATAACGTATGCGATTCCTTCTCCGTATCTCACCCCGGGATTGTCGATAAAGTCTATCCGGCTGATGCTTCCGGGAGAAAGCGCCAGCATTTCTTCCCGTCCTACAATAATGCCATTGATGCGCAACTGGATGCTTCCCCGTCCGTCGATGGCAGAGAGGCTTTGCGAAACCTCATCCACACGGATATTGGGCAAGGATAACTTCTGCAGAATGCTATACCCCGAATGCGATGCATTTTTCTGCGTTTCGGTGGGATAAATAATTTGCCCGTCGGGTTTATGAATTACTTTAGCCACCTTTATTTCTACTTCTCCAAGTTCGATAGTCTTCGTCTCATTCTGTGCCGAGCCAACGAGGGCATATACGAATAAGACCAGCAAGATGTTGATACGTTTCATTGTGTCCATGTTTTTAGTCCGGACACAAAAATACGTTCGAAGGCTACACACTCACCTAACATGTAGCTGACATCTTCCTGACATTTGGCTGACAACTGGTTTTCGGTCTGATTTCCAGCGCATAGCTTCTTCCTTTATGAGCGACAAGCTGCAATTCGCTACATGCCTCAAGAATCGGTTTCAACCGTTTCACCAAGGTATAGAGCGTATCGTTGGCATCCGCTTTCTTGGGCCAAAGCAGGGCGCATATCTCTTCTTTCGATACCGAATGGGAAGGAGCCTGCCATAGCATCAACATCAATCGGTATTGCATCGGAGTAAAGTGGACAAGCGCATGGCTTGCATCATAAAAACACTTGTCCTCGGGCGAATAAGAAAGCCCTCCATAGCTGACGGTACCAGCAAGCGTCTCCTTCTTCTGAAAAAGAAATGCAGTTCCCGCCGCCCAAAGCAACGCAGCAAAAGCCAGCAGGAACGACCAACGCTGATCGGACATACGGAATATACCGATTGCAGAAAGGCGTGCGTAACTTTTCACGGCAAGCGTCGTTCCAGTCGCTTCATTGTTCACTATCAACGTATCGCTGCTGATAACATCCGCTTCCGGGAACTTGCCGGGATAAGCCTCATCAACAATATGAAACGAAAGGAAGGTATTGTCTTTCAGCTTCCGGTTCTTCAAATTACGGCATAGCTTCCGGTCGGCAATGGCAAGCCATACTTCTCCGTCCGACACTTGCCTAAGCCGCTTGTATGCCCGGATGGAGTCTTGCGTGACGATATCCTCCTGCCTTTCTTCAAACATACGCAACAAAGCCTGGTTCAAGTCGGCGGTTATCGCTTCTTTGGCACCACAATACCCCTGACGCCCTGCCAACAAAGACGAGAGCATCAACACCATAAAGACTCCAACAGATAAGATTCTCCTGTTCATATCATTTTTCCCGATTGTATTTCATACGGCAAAAATAGTAAAAATAGTCCGAAAGCCCCAACGGCTTTTATACGGCTTATGCCGTTTCCTGTTAAATAATGCGTTACCGCTTCCTTTTTTTGCCTATATTTGCTGAAAAGAAACGTTTATTCAGGACAAAGATGAAAACAAAGAGATTTTCTTGCAGCATCTATGCGTGGACGCTTTTCGTCTGCGCATTCGGATTGGTATCCTGCCACGACCTGACTATCGACAACGGAGGGTATCTCAGTATGATGAATAGAGGCACTATCGTAGGCAATGACGAAGACGGCTATTACCTCTTTTCGGACGGAAGAAACGAAGTCGCCATCTGCTACGGCAAAGGACTGGACAAATACGAACGGGCTTACTACAGCCTGTCGTTCAAAGAAGAAAACCGGTTCTTTAGCGACCGCACTCCCGGCTTCACTATCATTGACAACGCAAGAGTAGGAATTGTGGAAACCTACAAGGTCATCCACCCCATCAGTAAAACGGAAGCGGACAAACGGGGCATCACGCATCCGGACAGTTGCAGCGTAGACGAGAACTTTTATTTTTCCAACTCTTACGGAGCGTACTGCGGTTATTTCGATTTCTCCACACTCGCAACAATTACTCACGACCTTTACACGCATTACGAATATGCATCCATTCCCATAGACTTGGTATACGACCCTGCCCGCCAAAGTCCGGACACGCTACGCTTGGAGCTTTGCTATCGCCCCCACGTGCCGGAAGGTTGGGAAAAGTATCGCTATGAAGCCGGCACTTTTTCGTGCGACATATCCGGACTCGCCAACTTGCAGGAATGGAACGATTCGCTTTGCATCGTAGTGGACACGGGAGACAAGCAGCTCCACTACATGCCCATCAGTAAAAAAGGCTTCAAGAAGCCCGAACCTTTTTTCGATTTTTAAGCAGAACAAGGAAGGGAATTGAATGAAATGCCGAATCTTAGAACCTGTTTTGAATTTCTCCAAAAAGTTTTCTCGCCTTGGTGCATTATTTTCGTGTGTGCTTTGGGAGATTTTTGAGTCATTCCAAATCATCACACGACAAATTCAAAACAGTTTCTTCTTCATCGAATTTCTTCCAGTCTTTTTTCTTTAGAATCAAGTTTTTTCACCTTTTAGAAGTTACATTAGCAGCTTTCCTTGGCTTATTTCCTCCTTTATAATTCCTCAATCTCTTCCAATGCCAATTGCGTAAAATGGGCAATGGTTTCAACAGGCATACCTGCTTCTTTCATCTTCTTTGCCATTTCTCTCATGCGCAAAGCCATTTCTTTTTCACTTTCCGCCTTCGCTTCTGCCCTGCCTTTAGCCTCTCCTTCCGCAAGCCCTTCGGCACGACCTTCTGCTCTACCTTCTGCTCTACCTTCAGTACGACCTTCAGCACGTCCTTCTTTCAAACCTTCGGCACGACCTTCATACCAGCCTGTTTTAATAACACTCCGTTGGTAGCGCAAAGCCTCCATATCATGGATATATGCACGCCTGTCTTGGTCGGAAAGCGAATCCACCCGGAGCCGCTCCCGTGCTTCAGGCAAACCCTTAGCAGTAGCCGAACTATCTATATTGCCCGTCTTGAAGAACTCTATCCATTCATCAAGAGGTGTCTTAGCTATTTTATCGAAGTCATTTACACGTAGCACGTAATATTCTGGGAAAATATCTCCGGCGTCTTTTCCAATAAACCTTTCCCTCTGCCGTATGGAAAGTTGCAATACGTCATTTGGGTCATGCAACCCCCGGAATATGGTTTTCCCATGATAGACATAATCTTTCCCTTGTCCCAATTCGAAGTACACGATATTAATGGAGTAGATTTTCTTTACTTTATCATAATCATCGCCGAGGTTAATATACTCAGAAATAGTTTTCGACACACCATACAACATCCGGTGAAAGTAATCTAACTCGTGGTTGTTCTGCACTTCAATAATAAGAAGCCGCCCTTGCTCGTCTTCCACCAGCATATCAGCACGGTTAAACTTGTCATTCACTTCTGTCTGGTTTGCTTCACTTTCCAGAAAACGTACGATGTGCAAGTCTTCTCCCAATAGAGTTGACAGAAATCCTTCCAGCACGACATAATTACTCTTGTCTCTGAGCAGACGTTTCATCGCCCAATCGAAACGAATGAGATTATTCTTCATATCCTATCGTTTTTAATTTTCACAAAAATACGAATTTAATTGGGAACGACAACATACAGAAAGAAAAACGAGGATGTTGTTCCTTATTATTCATCCTCGTTTCCATATAAAATTATCAAAACTTGAAGCCTGCGCTGAAGAAGAGGTCATAGTTACGTGGACCATCCTTACAAACCTTACACAAACCGAAATCGGCATCCACGCCTACTATCCAGTGTGGGAAATCGAGCGCAACACCGACTCCGATGCCGGCATCGAAGCGGCGGAAGCCGTCCCAACCCACTCCATCGGCATCCTTGAAAGTTTTCCAAGAAGTAGTAACATCATTTTGCTCATATTCCGTTTTACCGTTTACGCCTACTGCAACATACGGACCTGCCGTAAACACAAGGTCGAAGCTATCGGTAGCACGCATGTGGAACGCAGCCATCAAAGGAACCTGAAAATAGTTCTGATTGACTTTCACATCATTTTCCATCTTCGCACCTTTCGAAACCCAACTCAATCCAGGCTGGAAAGAGAACCATTCGTTCAAGGGGACATCCGCTGTAACACCTACACGCGGATTAAAAATGGCATTCGAACCTTTCGCCGCATCTCCCGTCCAGCCACTCATGCCGATGCCCACTTCGAACATCATCGTCGGCCTCATCTGTGCCGACACCGTAAGCATCGACAACATACATACCGCTAACAGAAATAACTTTTTCATACGCTTATCATTTTAGATTGTTTTGCATAGAACAAATATAAGGTTTTTAATCGGTATGCAAAACAAAAATCGGTGATATTGCACAGAAATCGCTACGTTTCGACAAAGTTTCTTCCCCGATGCGGATATATGTATGCATCCGGTTACCCGTTTTTATGCCGATTGGCACGGCGGCGGCGATATTCTGCCTTCATTTTTGCTGAACCAGATCCATGTGTTCCGGTTATATATGCTTTCTTCTTTGCTTTCGTTTTTACCTTTTCTTCTTTTTCCTTTTTCAAGCCAGCACCTTTAAAGATAATACCTTCCGCTAAAATTTTCTCTATATCCATACGTTTTGGTTTTATTCGAAATAAACGATTTCTATATCCTGAGCCTCTGCAAACTCTTTCATCAGCCCTACCATATAATTGACGGATTCAACCAATCCCTCACTTCCTCCATACGCATTCATTATCGCCAACACGTGCGTAGTGTCTATGCTCATCTTTGTCCGTTCGTGGTCACTGGTAGGCGTTCCGATACCTCCAATGGCATCCCGATAGACTGGCATACCCTCAATATTCAGTGTGCCCCTGCCGATACCTTCGTAAGGTTCTCCGGCTCGTCCGATACCCAACACCAGGCGATCGCCTTGAATTTTGTCACGGTCGAAACCTCCTATCGAATTCCCACTATAAATAGAAGCCAGGTTAATCAAGTCTACCAACGTATCAATCTGATACAACGGAATGCCCCGCAAGATGCGCCGGCACAACGCTTCGGACGAAGGACGATAGCGGCTGGGATCTTTCCCACATTTCTTATAAGCCTGTCGGGTAGCCTGAATAGCAGGCATTTCCTTGATAGAATCGACGGTATATTTCGCGCGATACAAGGCGGTAAACTCGTCAATCCGCTTCCATAACTCAGCACTATAAACCGTATTCTTTACCGTAGCAAAAACAGCCGCTCCCCGAAACTGCGGCCAAGCACGATGTAATTCTTCGGATACTTCTATTTTCATAAATCTTTAAATTTTTCAACACATCATTATCCCTGACAAAATCCGTCCGGAAACAATACCCAGCCTCCGTGCGGAAAAGAAATCATCTTTATTCTTCCACGTACAAATGCCACTGACCTCAATACGCGAAGTGTTCACTCCAAACTCCAGAAGCTGCATCCGGTTGGTTTCCCAAAGATCAATATGCCACTTCTCTTTCCGGACAGCAATACGCGGCATATCAAAACCAGCCTTATCAAAAATATCATAAACCTCATCCCCGACTTCGAATGCATCTTGTGAAATACCCGGACCTATACAAGCATATATATCTTCTCCTCGCGTACCATACACTTTTTTCATCACACTCAAAGTCTTACATACAATACGTGCCACCGTACCTCTCCATCCTGCATGGATAGCCGCTATTGCCCGATGACGCACATCATAGCACAAGACCGGAATACAATCGGCGGTAGATACGCAAAGACAAACTTTCGGCACATTTGTAACCAAAGCATCCACTCCTTCGAGCAACGCCTCCCTGTCCGGTTTACCCTTCTGCAAGAATACATCATCCACGATTCGTATTTCCGTCTGATGTACCTGATGCGGAATAACCAGTTCACCACGCACTGGCAATAGCGAACTAAGCAATTCCCGGTTTTTGAGAACAGCTTCCGGCATATCCCCACAATAGCCGTTGCAATTGAAAGATGCGTAACTCCCTTGACTATATCCGCCATGACGGGTCGTCGAAAAACAAAAAATGTTGGAATACAGCTCCGTCAAACCGTATTTCAACATCCTTCTATCTTCAGTCAGCCTGTTGTCCATCATTTTTCCGGTTCATCGTCCCAGTCTTCTTCATACTCGTACTCGAAGTCATCTTCATCATCCACGTCTTCTACGTAACTGAAATCCTCGTCCATATCTTTCAATTCTTCCTGCAACAGATGGATGTCCTTTGACCGATGTACGATAGATGACTGACGCAATCCTTCCAACTGATTGCCTTCTTTATTCAGTTCTGTCCACAAGATGTCTTTCAACTCTTGAATACCCATACCGGTCACAGATGAAATAAATACACAAGGAAGATTGTCTGGAAGTGTCGGCTTCAACATTTCCATCAATTCTTCATCCAGCATGTCACATTTGGTGACGGCAAGCACCCGCTGCTTATCAAGCATTTCGGGATTGAACTTTGCCAGTTCGTTCAACAGCACATCATATTCATGACGGATGTCATCTGCATCGCCGGGCACCATAAACAACAACAAAGAATTGCGTTCGATATGTCGCAGGAATCGCAAGCCCAAACCTTTTCCTTCGCTTGCTCCTTCGATAATGCCCGGTATATCTGCCATCACGAAAGACTTTCCATCGTGATAAGACACGATACCCAAGTTCGGTTCGAGGGTAGTAAACGGATAATCAGCTATCTTCGGACGTGCCGCCGACACTCTTGACAACAGTGTCGACTTTCCAGCATTGGGAAAGCCTACCAGTCCGACATCCGCCAGCAGTTTCAGTTCCAGTATCACCATCATTTCCTGCATCGGCTCGCCCGGCTGTGCAAAACGTGGAGCCTGACGTGTGGCTGTACGGAAATGCCAGTTACCCAGTCCTCCTCTACCTCCTTTCAACAAGATGACCTCCTGCCCGTGTTCGGTTATGTCGCATACATATTCGCCCGTCTCAGCATTGTATGCCACGGTTCCGCACGGCACTTCAATCACCTTATCTGCACCGTCTTTACCAAAGCTCCGGCTCTTTGAACCGTTCCCGCCATTCTCGGCAAACACATGACGTTCGTACTTCAGATGCAACAGAGTCCAATAATTACGGTTTCCGCGCAAAATGACATGTCCTCCTCTACCGCCGTCTCCTCCATCGGGACCACCGTTGGGCATATATTTCTCCCGCCGTAAATGAGCCGATCCGCGTCCTCCCTTGCCAGAGCGACAATAAATTTTCACATAATCTACAAAATTCGATTCTGCCATAAAAATATTTTTTAGTTTTTGAGTTTATAAGTTTTTGAGTTCTTAAGTTTCTTGTTTTTAAGCCCATAAGCCTAAATGGTCCAAGAACTTATAAACTTAAAAACTCAAAAAACTTATAAACTTAAAATCTCAAAAACTTACAGACTATCCACAGCCTTACAAATGTCAGCGAAAATGCCATCCATCGAGCCAAGACCGTTGATATGATGGTATTTGCCATCGTTCTTATACCAGTCAATCAACGGAGAGGTCTGCGAATGATATACCACCAGACGTTTTTTGATAGTTTCCTCATTATCATCCGCACGTCCGGATTCCTGCCCACGCTTGATAAGACGAGCCATCAGCTCATCTTCCGGCACTTCCAGGTCCAACATCACCGACACCTCTTGTCCGCGTTCGGCCAACATCTGCTTTAAAGCTTCGGCCTGTGCAATGGTACGGGGAAAACCATCGAAAATCACTCCCTTGCTGTCCTTGAAACTATCGAACACACTTGCAAGTATATCAATCATCAAAGCATCCGGTATAAGTTGGCCGTTGCTTATATATTCATTAGCCGTTTTACCTAACTCCGTACCGTTCTTGATTTCGGCACGCAATACATCTCCCGTCGAAATATGGTTCAAACCGTATTTCTCCACGATACGTGCGCTCTGAGTTCCTTTCCCCGAACCCGGAGCACCAAAAATTACAATGTTCAACATCTTTTTACCTTATATTATTGATTAGTGATTATTCTACAACCGAATAAATATCACGATAATTACGTCCCAGCCCCTCATAGTCCAGACCGTATCCCACGATAAAGTCGTTGGGGATGCGCATTGCCACATAACGGATGTCCAAGTCCACCTTCAGCTTGTCGGGCTTTAGCAGCAACGTGGCAATCCGTATTTCCTTCGGGTGCTGCGCCCGAAGCGTCTCAATCAGCCTCTGCATCGTCAAGCCTGTATCCACGATGTCTTCCACAATCACCACCGTACGTCCGGTTATGTTTTCGTTCAGTCCCACCAGTTCCTTCACTTTTCCGGTAGAAGAGGTTCCCTCGTACGAAGCCAGCTTGACAAACGAGATTTCACACGGAATCGTGAGACGTTTCATCAAATCTGCCGTAAACATAAAAGAGCCGTTTAAAACACTGATAAAAAGTGGGTTGTCACCTGCCAAATCTGCATTAATCTCACCGGCTACCCGTGTCACTTCCTTCAGAATGGACGCTTCGGATATAAAAGTCTTAAACTGCTTATCTTTAATCTGGATTGTGTTCATAATGGCGCTTCTTTATAAAATTGGGACAAAAATACGATTTTTCCCTTAAACTTCTATACTTTTTTTGTACTTTTACCCGCAAATAGCTATTATGACACAAAGATGAAAATACTTACTTGCACCCAACAAAAGGAAGCCGATGCCTATACCATCGCCAATAACAATATTCTCTCCATCAACTTGATGGAAAAAGCAGCCTCGCTGATTGCCGATGAAATCAGCAAAAGGTGGGATCGTTCACACCGCATCGTTGTATTTGCCGGAGCGGGCAACAACGGAGGTGATGCCCTTGCAGTCGCACGCCTTCTGTTCTCCAAGAGTTATCCGGTAGAAATTTACCTGTTCAATATCAAAGGAACCATTTCGGAAGACTGCATGACCAATATCCAGCGATTGCAGCAATGCGGATTCACTGACTATCACGAAATCAGCAACGCATTCGAACCACCCAAACTGACGGCTGAAGATGTAGTAGTAGACGGACTTTTCGGCTCAGGACTGAACAAGCCGCTGAGTGGCGGATTCGCCTCCGTCGTAAAATACATCAATGCTTCCAACGCACAGGTAGTCTCCATTGATCTTCCTTCCGGACTGATGGGAGAAGACAACAGCAACAACCTGCGTACAAACATTATCCGTGCTGACCTGACCCTGAGCATCCAGTTACCAAAACTGGCTTTCCTTTTCCCTGAGAACGAAGACATCGTGGGCGAATGGAAAACACTCGACATCGGCATTAGCCAAGAGTTCATCGCACAAGCAGATACTCCTTATATTATTACGGAGGCTAGTGAAATGAGCCAACTCATCAAACCGCGCAAACGCTTTGCTTTCAAGAACAACTTCGGACATGCACTGCTTATCGCCGGCTCGAGTGGGATGGCTGGTGCTTCCATCCTAGCAGCACGTGCCTGTTTGCGTTCAGGCGTAGGATTGCTTACCATACATACCCCTGTATGCAACCACGACATCCTGCAAACAGCCGTACCCGAAGCTATGGTACAAAATGACGTGCACGAACTTTACTTCGCCGAACCAGTCGACCTTGACAACTATCAGGCGATAGCCATCGGTCCAGGCATCGGGCAGGAAGAAGAAACGGCACTTGCCACCTTCGACCAGCTTGCCGATTGCTACATTCCCGCCGTGCTCGATGCAGATGCCATCAATATCTTAAGTTCGCACCGGAACTATCTGAACCGCTTGCCTCGCCGAAGCATCCTCACGCCACACATTGGCGAACTGGAACGCCTTATCGGACGTTGCAACGATAGTTTCGACCGGCTGACCAAGGCTAAAGAACTTGCCGCCTACCTGCAATGCTATATCGTACTGAAGGGTGCCTACTCCACTGTTATCACACCGGAAGGCAAATTCTACTTCAATCCCACAGGTAATCCAGGCATGGCAACCGGTGGAAGCGGAGACGTGCTGACTGGTATCATACTTGCTCTACTGGCTCAAGGATACTCACAAGAAAATGCAGCACGGCTGGGTACATTCGTACACGGACTGGCCGGCGACATAGCCTGCCGCCGTACCGGAGAAATCAGCCTGACCGCCAGCGACATCATCGCTGCACTGCCCGAAGCCTGGAAAGAACTCTGTGAAACTAAATAATAGATACGCGCATGAAAAGAATCGTTTTTGCACTAAGCATGCTGGCATGTGCGACGCATATCGCTGCACAAGACATCAGCTACTACACTCCCGGAAGCGATGAAGGAATTGTCTACTTCCTTCCGAAAACGGCACTGGAGGTAAATATCATTGCCACACACATTACATACCAGCCTGGAGAACTGTGCCAATATGCCAACCAATACCTGCGGATGAACAACATAAGTTCCCAACCGGAAATGCACTGGGAAATCAAGCGGATAGAAGTACGCTCGGCAGGAGTACCCGACTCTACCAAAGCCTACATCATCAAGCTGAAAGACAAAAGTGCCATGAGCAACGTGGAACTGACCAACAACGGACTTATCAAAGCCATCAATACAACGGCACCCGACATACAAAAAGCTGAATATGTACTGGAAAAGCCTCAACATCACGAAAACCCACGCCAATACATGACCGAAGAAATACTGCTGGCCGGGTCTTCGGCAAAGATGGCAGAACTTACCGCTAAGGAAATCTACAACATACGGGAAAGCAAGAACCTCATCTTGCGAGGACAAGCAGACACCATGCCCAAAGACGGTGCATCTCTACAACTGGTCATCGACAACCTCGATAAGCAGGAGAAAGCACTGACCCGCCTCTTCAGTGGAACCACCGACCGCGAGGACAAAGTGTTCACCATCCGCATCCCTGCCAATGAGCCATTCAGCGATAAAACAGCCTTGCGTTTTTCTAGCCTGCTAGGCATACTTCCTGCCGATGACCTTGCGGGTACCCCCATCTATATCAGCTTAGCCAACACGGTTCCACTGCCTCCAACTACCACAGAAAACGAAAAGAAAAAGAAAAAACTGGAAGGAGCCATCTACAACATACCTGGGAAAGGGAAAGTAACCGTCACGTACGAAGGAAAGACCTTATTCGAAGACGAACTCCCTATCACACAGTTCGGAACGACCGAAGTTCTGGTAGAAGACCTGTTCAAGAAAGTAAACACCCGTGTCGTTTTCAATCCTGAGACAGGAAGCATCCTGAAAATTGACAAAGACTAAGAAACTGTTTTGAATTTCTCCAAAAAGTTTTTCTTGGCTTGATGTATCCGTTTTCCAATTAGAAAGCCGGTTGGAACGGCAAGGCTGTTTTTTCATTCTGCCTCACCGCACCAACCGGCATCCGCATCTATATTAAGATATACTGAAAATCCGCCTATCATACAGCTACGGTTTCCTTCAACCACTCAGGCATCACCGTCGTTGAGGTTCCACCCTGTTGCTTGTAAGTTACCGTACCATCCTTGTTCATAGTCATCAATTCATAAGTCTTTCCTTCGGCTACTACATTCCACGTACGTTTCTCCGCATCGTATACTAAATTTAACGGATGGTCTACTTCGCCCAATTTCGTAATGGTATACCCGTCTTCGTTTGTACGGACTAGATATTCTCCGTCTTCTCCATGAATAACTTTTTCCGTACCTACATCAGCCATTGGATTGGAACCCGACCAAAACTCAATTGAATTTAGTACAAGCACATCTGCCAAATAAGCTACTTCATATACCGGTATGATATGAAAAGCTAAAAACACAAGCTCATTGACTGCTTTATGTCCGATTCCCATATTCCAATCTTTCAGACTATTCCATGCGCTGAATGAGCCAATACATGAAGAACATAACAAACATCCTCCTAACACAGCACACACAGCTGTCGCTTTCATCTTTTTCATCGATTCAAGTTTTAGCAATTAATTATAACACCCACAAAGATAGAACTTATTTCAAGGAAAGAAACAAAAACCACCAAAAAGAAGTATCTTTGTCGCACATTTTAGCAAATATGTAAAACTATTAAATAAAAAAACAAATGAAAGAACAAATCCAGAAACGCCTGAGCGACTCGAAAGCCGCTCGCTGGACGGCACTGTTCATCGTGTCGTTTACCATGATGTGCGGCTATTTCCTTACCGATGTCATGGCTCCTCTTGAAAACTTACTCACCACGAAAGGCAAAGTTGTTTATTTCACCGACAACACTTCCATGCCTGCCGACAGCCTGGTGGCAAAAGTGGAACTCTTTGCCGAAGCCAATGCATTATCGGCTCCCGACCTGACGGTACAGAAACTGGAAGAAGGAGCCAAATACCAATACATCGAAAACATAAACGGAAATCAGGAAACCATCAGCAAGACCATCAGCACGGTATCGACAGGTAAAGGATGGAGCAGCACGGAATACGGTTTCTTCTCAGGAGCCTACGGATACATCAATGTGTTCTTGCTGATGCTGTTTTTCGGAGGAATCATTTTAGACAAGATGGGAGTCCGTTTCACCGGCATGATGTCGTCGGGACTGATGTTTGCAGGCGCCCTAATTAAATGGTATGCCCTGAAGAACGATTTCGGCAATGCCATGTTATGGGGCATGAACCTGCAAGTAGTAATTGCAGCGTTAGGCTTCTCCATTTTCGGCATGGGAGCAGAAATTACAGGAATCACCGTATCAAAAGTCATCGTGAAATGGTTTGCCGGCAAAGAACTGGCACTTGCCATGGGACTTCAAGTAGCCATGGCACGCATCGGAACCGCCATCGCTCTGGCAGCCAGCCTGCCCATTGCACGTATGATGGGCGACATATCCGGCTCTGTCCTTATCGGAGCCATTGCCCTCTGCGTAGGTTTCGCATCTTATCTGGTCTATTGCGTGATGGACCGCAAGGAAGATGCTTCGGTATCCGCCGCCCGTGCCGAATCAGGAGAAAATCCTGAAGAAGGCTTCAAAATGTCCGACCTGAAACTTATCTTCTGTAACAAAGGTTTCTGGCTCATCACGCTGCTTTGCCTGATGTTCTATGCCGGCGTATTCCCTTTCCTGAAATTTGCCACCAAACTGATGATCTATAAATACGAAGTGCCCGAATCATTTGCCGGCCTTATTCCGGCACTGTTGCCTTTCGGTACCATCCTGCTGACACCTGTCTTCGGTACATTATACGACCGTATCGGACGAGGCGCCACTTTAATGATTATCGGTTCGGTGATGCTAACTGCCGTACACGTACTTTTCGCCCTTCCTGTAATGAACTACTGGTGGTTTGCCGTAGTTGTAATGATTATATTAGGTATTTCCTTTTCACTGGTACCAAGTGCAATGTGGCCTTCCGTTCCTAAAATCATTCCAATGAAGCAGTTGGGTTCTGCATATGCTATCATCTTCTACATACAGAACATCGGTCTGGCCATGGTTCCTACGCTCATCGGCTATGTCATCGACCGTTTTGCCACCCAATACAATGCAGCAGGTGCCATTATCGGCTACAATTATACCATTCCCATGGTCATCTTCGCACTTTTTGGCTTGTGTGCCATCATCATCTCGTGGACGCTGAAAAGTGAAGACAGCCATAAACATTACGGGCTAGAAGAGTCAAATATCAAAAAAAGCGCTTAAAAACATACTATAGTATAAACTGTATTTTACCATATTCAGATGATTTAAAAGGTCGTTGTTATTTTCTTCTTCTCTCAACGCTGATAACTTCGTCTGGTGTAAGATTATTAATCTTCCGCTTGTAAGATTAATAATCTTGCAGCCTGAAGATTAATAATCTTACACCAGATGGACTTATATGCGTTTGCCGATGCACCTATATCCGTGGGCTTACACAACCGGCTGCGCCTTGAATGCACATATTGATGCCGCTAATGTATAGCCATAAGATTCTTCCCTATAATGTCGTTATACAAAAGCAATCCAGAAAACGACCAAACGTATCGCCTGAATATTTTTTCACAACCAATCTATCAGAAATTGAAGCATTTATGCATTTTGTTTCTAGAAATGTGTATTTTTGTACCAACGCGATAAATTCAAAACAGCTAAGGAAGAAATAGAAAAATTATAAAACCATCAGAAAATGGCAAAAAAGAAAACCGACAAAAGCAAGAAGGTATCCTACCACTACAAGCCGGACAATATGACATTGGAACAATGGCAAATCGCCCTGCGCAGGCAAGCCGCCGAAAAAGAAAACTTCGGCATTCAAGAATTGAACGCCCAAGAATATCCCGGCTATTATATCGTAAACAATCCGGTTTCACACAATACGTACAAAGTGATTTATCGCGGAGCATTCAGCGCATGGAACTACTGTTCGTGCATGGATTTCAAAACCAGCCAGTTAGGCACATGCAAACACATAGAAGCGGTCAAGCTTTGGCTGGAAAAATCCCACAAACGGACATGCACCGATACACCAGCCTATACTTCGGTCTACCTATCCTACCGGAAGGGACGGAAAGTACGCCTGCGCATAGGGACAGACAATTCCGAAGAGTTCCAAAAGCTTGCCGAACCTTATTTCACACCTGAAGGTATCATGCGCCCCGAAGCCATCGATACAATCAATGATTTTTTCAGTAAAGCCCTGCAACTCAATAATACGTTCCGATGGTATGATGACGCGATGGACTTTATTTTAGAACAACGTGACAAGCGCAAACGGGAAAAGTTCCTTTCCGAACCCCAGGCAGACACCTTAATAGACTCCCTGCTCAAAGTCCGCCTGTTCCCTTACCAGAAAGAGGGAATCCGCTTTGCCTACCGTGCCGGGAAATCCATCATAGCCGATGAAATGGGACTGGGCAAAACCATCCAGGCTATCGGCACCGCCGAACTGATGCGCAAACAAGGCATCATATCCTCGGCACTAGTGCTCTGCCCTACTTCGTTAAAGTATCAATGGAAAAAAGAAATCGAAAGGTTCACCGATGCGCAAGCCATCGTAGTGGAAGGGAACCATTTGAAACGGAAAACACTCTATAAAGCAGCTCCTTTCTATAAGATAGTATCTTACAACAGTGTATCCAACGACATCGAAATCTTGCACGGGCTACAAACCGATTTCTTGATTATGGACGAAGTGCAACGCCTTAAAAACTGGAACACAAAAATTTCCAAAGCAGCCCGACACATCGAAGCTGAATATGCCGTAGTACTTTCGGGGACTCCACTGGAAAACAAACTGGAAGAACTCTACTCGGTAGTGCAATTCGTCGACCAATATTGTCTGGGACCATACTATAAGTTTATCAACGAAACCGTCATCAAATCGGATTCCGGAAAAGTAAAGGGATATAAAGGGCTGAATACTGTAGGTGAAAAACTACACGACATCTTGATACGCCGTAGAAAGAAAGACGTAGCCTTGCAGTTGCCCCAACGTATGGACAAAGTGTTGTTCGTACCCATGACCCAGGAGCAACAGAACATGCATGATGAGTTCCAAAGCATAGTTGCCCAACTGGTCTACAAATGGAACCGCCAACGTTTCCTGAGCGAAAAAGACCGTAAACGCCTGCTTTTGCTGATGAGCCAAATGCGCATGGTATGCGACAGCACCTATATCTTAGACCAAAAGAGCCGCTACGACACAAAGATAGACGAAGTAATGAACATTCTCAACAACGTGTTCGAAAGCGGTGACGAAAAAGTTGTGATATTCAGTCAATGGGAACGCATGACACGGCTCGTAGCTGCCGAACTGGACAAGATAAACATCCGGTACGAATACCTCCATGGAGGTGTACCTTCGGAAAAACGGAAAGACCTGATGGAAAACTTCACCTCGTTGCCCGAAAGCCGTGTGTTCATCTCTACCGATGCCGGAAGCACAGGACTGAACCTCCAAGCCGCATCTATCCTCATCAACCTCGACTTACCGTGGAATCCTGCCGTATTGGAGCAACGTATCGCCCGCATTTACCGTATCGGGCAGCAACGAAACATACAGGTCATCAACTTGGTAGCTCCCTCTTCCATCGAAGAACGCATGCTTTCTACCCTCAATTTTAAGACTTCACTCTTTGAAGGCATACTGGACAATGGCGAAGACAGCATCTTCCTGGATGATAGCAAGCTGGATAAGATCATGGAAAACATCGCGTCTGTTGTAACCGAATCGCCTAACGAAGAGAAAAAGAAAAGCGGAGACATCATTGACCCAGAAGATCGGGAAAAGCCAGCTTCACTTCCCGAAAAAGACGAGAAACCGGCAGAAAACATACAGGCAGACACGTTTGATGAAGAATCTTTATCTCAAACGGAATATACACGTGCATCAGAAACACCAGAAGCCGACCGTCTGATCAGCCAAGGCGTATCGTTCTTCAACGGACTGGTACAAACGCTCAAGTCCCCCGAAGCCACACGCCGGCTCGCCGAAAGCCTGATAGAAGAAAACAAGGAAACCGGGAAGACCACTTTACGCATTCCAGTTCCTGATAAAGAAAGTGTCATCAACTTCCTCACCTTGGCGGGCAGCATATTGGCACACATCGGTGAGAAAAAGTAAAAAGCGAATCTGCCTGTTGGCTGCACACGTTTTCAGACGATATAAGAAGCTGTTTTGAATTTATCGTATGCTGGTTTAGGATGAGTTTTTCACAGCCCCTCCCGACCTTTCCTCATGGGGAGGGGCTGTGATAATATTCATAAACTCGAAAGTTGAGTGTTGAGATATGCCGTCCGGTAATATTTGGGAGACATGCCTTTGTGCGCCTTGAAATATTTCCCGAAAAAAGAAAGATTAGGAAATTTCAGCTCATTGACAATTTCCTTAATAGAAGACTGAGTATGACAAAGCATGTACTCGATTTCCCGGATAGCCGTTTCATTAATCCATTCTGTTGGAGTTTTACCACTGCATTCTTTCACTACAGCTGTCAGGTATTTAGGAGAAATACACAATTCGGAAGCATAAAATGCGACCTTGCGCTCTTTTCCCCGGTGCAGAAACAACAGGTCTTTAAACCGGTCATACAAGGCTTCACCGCTTGACTTATAGAGATAGCTTTTATCCTTTGCATGATTGAAACGCACCAAAATCCGGTTCTCTTTTACCAACAGTCCGATGAGTGTGGACAATTCCATGAGACCTAATCCGGTAATTGCTTTCAGATTATCGAAAGACAGACTACTGCTGCAGTTCTTTATAGCATCAAGAACCGCCTGTTTTTCTGATTGTTTATATTCCATAGTTTTCTGATTTTAAGTTTTTTCTTGTTTATAATAGGGTACACATAGGACTAATAATACGCTGCCCATGCAAATCCAGATGGTAGAGCCGGTGATGTCTTTCATCGCTACCAAAGTGGCTTGCAAGGAAACCTGCCCTTTTATCAGGGTAGAAGCCCAGCGGGAAGCCTCGAAACTGTCTTTTCCTTGCCGCTGCCCGAGGCGGGCCGCTTGGACAAACGGAGCAGAAGACTGCGGATTGTCCAGACGGACATCCTGCGCAAAATGGGTGATGTAATGCTGCTGTCTCTCCTGCAACCAATTGGCGTAAACAGAAGTGCCTATAGCCGGAGCCACCACATTGCGCACCGCTACCATCAAGAAGAGCCACGTGGCAAAGTAACGTATCGGCAAGTGCTTCATGGCAAAGGCACTGGTGACAGAATAGAGTACCAGCATCCCGGCATAATGAAGGAGCGTCGGAGGAATGGTATGTTCGTATACGCCCATCGTCTGGTAATGGAAATACATATACAGATTCGCGCCGAGCATCAACAGGAAACCGGGGCATAGATATAGCGGAAATGTACCCCTTTTAATACACAGACGACCGTGAAAACCAACCCTGCCAGACATCCCGGAATTGCCCAACAAGAGACGGTGGCACTCTCCAGATTGCCCGAGCAAGTGGAAAGTTTCAGATAAGTCGTAACAAACAAAGTACTGCTGTTGATGAGCATCAGCAACAGGAAGATGCCGATGCTGTACCATGTATAACGATAACGGAAGATGCCCAGTTCCAGCACCGCCTTCCGACGAACCACTGAAAACCATAAGAACAGTCCGCCACATATCAGCGTTACCGCCAAAGCGATACAGATAGCCGAATGACCGAACCAGTCATACGTCTTCCCAAAGACCAGTATATAGCACAGCGCACCCATCGCTATTGACAGCAGCAGGGCATCCGGCAACAGACGCCAAGGCAGGTGATACTTATGCGTGGGAGCCGAACAGAAAGTAAGCAGCACGATAAGTATGGCAAAGAGCATCATACCGATGACCAAGAAATAGGTGTACTCCCAACGGAACTCGTAGGCTACCCATGCCGATACATAGTTGCTGAATTGCACAATGCAGAGGATATAACCGTAAAGTACCGGCATCAGTATCGTTCGCGCATGGTCGTTCTTGTAAGCCGCTTCCGGTGTGGTCGGCTCATACAGGAACATATCGAGTGTCTGGATGCCTAACAAGTAGGGCGCAATGACGAAAGTGGTATTCAGCACCAATGCCACGCGGAGGAAACCAATCAGGAAGCAGCATGCCATCAGCAACGGAATGCTCTGCGTCACCGCACATATCCCGTTGAACAAGGCAAGCAAGGCATATCCACCCAAGTAGACATGCTTCACGTTGCGTGCCTGCAAATAGGGCAACATGAACGGGAACACCATCGACATGCCGATGCTGGCTCAAAAGCTGAGAAATTGGAACTCCTCGGTCAGTGTGCCCATGCTGCCTGCCATTTCGTTGATGTTGCTCAGATACGTTCCGCCCGAAAAGAACAACGGGACAAACAGCACCAGCAAAATCAGCACGCCCAAGGGTTTGGGGGCCCACGGATAAAAAGGATAATTCTTCATCTTTCTTGTTCAATTCTTTATTCTTCATTTTTAATTTTTCATTTTGACAACGCACATCATGCCGGCAGCCAGACGTACGTTGTCTTCATCTGAAATATCCGTCAGTTCGATGCGCACCGGCACACGCTGCTGAATCTTCACGAAGTTTCCGGCGGAATTATCCGTAGGCACCATCGAATATTTTGAACCGGTAGCGGAACTGATGGCGGTGATACGTCCTTTGAAGCTCTTCCCCCGGAAGGCATCCACCGTCACTTCCATTTCCTGCCCGACGGACAGGGAAGCGATTTGCGTTTCCTTATAATTGGCAATTACCCATTTGCGGGTATCGGGGATGATGGTCGTAAGTGTTTGTCCCGCACTGACCAATTGCCCTTCTTCGATGGAACGCCGTCCCAAATAGCCGTCACACGGAGCCGTCACGACCGTATAAGAGAGGTTCAAGTGTGCCAATTCAACCGCAGCCTCGGCACGCAGGATAGCCGCTTCGGCATTCTCTTGCCGTTGATCCACTTCCGTAATGGATGAATGAGCCGCCTCGCGTTGTTGCTTGAGGGCTGCCACACGGGCACGTGCCATTTCCCATTGCGTCTGGTATTGTTCTACAACAATCGGGGTGGTTGCCTTTTTCTTCAACAAGGCACTGTACCGATGATAATCCTTTTCCAACTGGTCGGCACGATATTGTGCCTCGGCAATAGAGGCATCATATACCGAAGCCGAATTGGCTACCGTATTCAGCGTATGAGCTACCACCTTACGTCCGCTACGTGCATCCATCAAGGCGGCTTCTGCCTGTTTCAGTTGGATGCGATATTCATCCTCTTCCAGAATAAGCAACGTATCCCCTTTGCGCACATGCTGGTGCTCGGTAAAGCAAATCCGCTGGATGTAGCCCGGTACCCGGATATTGACGGGCGACAGGTATTGCTCTATTTGCGCATCATCGGTTGTTTCGCTCGACCTATACTCTACAAAAAGGGAAACGATAGCCCCCAATCCTAAAATCGCAAGGCAAATGCCCGCGATACCGGCCGCCTTCTTCCTCTTGGAAGCCTGTCCGGTTTCTTGCTTTTGTGTATTCTTTGTTGTTTCCATAAGAGTTTATGTAATTTAGATTTGTTATATATCGCGCATACGCGTATCTTTGCGACATGAATTACCACGACCATAAAGACAACAGCAAAAGTTTCCGTGCCTTGACGGG
>ERZ857521.1508-NODE-1508-length-27071-cov-3.622409_pt1 | contig 27071 bp, 20 predicted proteins | sample MGYA00519701_ERZ857521 | MGnify/ENA primary metagenome ERZ857521 (study PRJEB31778, sample SAMEA3449346) | human gut metagenome | biome: human gut; feature: human-associated habitat; material: faeces | place: United Kingdom | collected 2010/2012 ...
ACCCGCCCCACCTGGGGCAGGCGATAGGGCGGCAGCTCCAGCGAAAAAAAGGAGGGCTGTCCTCGCAGCACCGTGGCGCTCAGCAGCTTGGACATGGCCAGCGTCATGGCCACGCAGAACACGATGACCCCTAAAAACATCGCCGCGGCCAGTGCCGACCGCCCCGGTCCGGCGGCATCCCCCAGAAAGAACAGGCTAATCAGGGCGATCAGCGTAGGGAAGCGGCCGTTGCATGGAACGAAGCAGTTGGTGAGGATGGCCACCAGCCGCTCTCTGGGGCTGGCAATGATGCGGCAGCCGGTGACGCCGCAGGCGTTGCAGCCGAAGCCCATGGCCATGGTGAGGCTCTGCCGCCCGCAGGCGCCCGCCGCCCGGAAACACCGATCCATGCAGAAGGCCACTCTGGGCAGATACCCGGCGTCCTCCAGCAGCGTGAACAGGGGAAAGAAGATGGCCATGGGAGGCAGCATCACCGCCACCACCCACGCCACCGTCCGGTAGATGCCGTCCACCACAGCCCCCTGCACCCACCACGGCGCTCCTGCCAGCAGACCCCGCAGTGGTTCCTCCAGCGCCGTCAGCCACCGGCTCAGCAGCCGGGAGGGGGCATTGGCCCCCTGTATGGTCAGGTAGAACACCAGCCCCAGCAGCAAAAGCATCACCGGAAAGCCTGTAAGCCGGGAGGTCAGCAGCCGATCCAGCCGCCGGTCCGGGGCGTGGGGGTCTGGCCCGGCGCACCGGACGCACTGCCGCCCGATCTCCTCCGCCAGCGCCACCACCGACGCCGTCAGGCTGTCCCGCAGGGCCTGCCCGGAGAGCGCTCCCAGCCGTTGCTGCGCCCGCTGCCACAGGGACTGTTCCCCCTCTGTGGGCGGGCTTCCCCACAGCAGCGCCACGGCACGGCGACGGGACATTCCCGTCTCCAGCAGTCCCAGCGCCGCCTCCACCGGCGGGACGTAGGTCAGCTTCCAGCCGTCCTCCCATGGCTCCCGGCGGCACACCTCCGCCGCCTGATGCCGCAGCTCCGCCAAGCCCTTTCCGCTGCGGGCGGCGGTGGCCACCACCGGCACATCCAGCAGCCGCCCCAAGCGCCGGATCTGAGGCGTGACACCCCGGCGGGCCGCCTCGTCCATGAGATTCACGCACAGCACCAGCCGCCAGGTCTGCTGGCGGAGCTGCAGGGCCAAGATCAGCCCCCGCCGCAGGCAGGAGGCGTCCACTACCACAATGACGGCATCCGCCTGCCCGCTCTGCAAAAATGCCCCGGCCACTTCCTCCTCCGGCGAATCCGCCGCCAGAGAATAGGTCCCCGGCAGATCCACCAGCCGGAACCGCTGCCCCGCCTGCGAAAAATAACCTTCCGCCCGCTCCACGGTCTTGCCGGGCCAGTTGCCCGTGTGCTGGCGCAGCCCTGTCAGGCGGTTGAATACGGTGCTTTTTCCCACATTGGGGTTTCCCGCCAGCGCCACGGTATATGTATGCTCCACCACGCCTCCCCCTTCCCTAAGGATAGACCATTGTATGCCGCCCACCTCCGTTGGGTGCGGGGAGGGTGCGGAAGAGCCTCCAAGAGCGCACAAAAGCCCGCCAGCGGCGGGCTTTTGCGATGACGGAGAGGATGGCGGGCAATGCCCTCCCGACGCCAAAGGCGGCAGCCCTATGGGCTGCCGCCTTCCTACTCTGTAAGGAAACGGAATCACTCGGCCTTTTCCACGGCCTCGGTGCGGTAGATGAAGCGCACAGCGCCGTCCATGCCGTCCGTCAGCCCGGAGAAGCTGCGGTAGTTGCGGGAGACCTCCACCGTGGCGGTCAGGCGCTCCGCCAGACCCTCCACGTCGTCGCCCAGCACGCTGACCAGCTTCTCCACGCCCTCCTCGTTGAACTGCTTCAGTCCGTCGGAGAGCTGCATGGCGCCGTCCCGCAGCTGCTTCACGCCATCCAGCAGGGCTGGCATATTGCTCTGGAGCCGCTGAGCACCGGCGGCAGCCTGATCCACACCGGCGGTATAGCTATTCAGGCCCATGTAGAACACGTTGTACTGGTCCAGCTGCTGCTTCAGGCTGCGGATCTGCACGGCACCGGCGGAGGCTTGCTCCGTAGCGGCCATGATCTTCTGCTGCACCTCGTCGGAGGCCATGGTCTCCTCGATCTTCAGCTGCACCTGCTGCTCCGTGGCGGCGTCGATCTTCTGCCGGATCTCCTCCGTCCCCATAAGGGCCGTCACATTCTCGGAGATGGTCTGCTGCATAGCCGGAGTCTGCACCTGCATCTCTACGGCGGCATCCACCTGCGCCTTCAGTTCAGGACTCTGCTGATACTGCTCCATGGTGTAGCCCATGGCGTTGAGCACCTGCCCCAGCACCTGCTGGCGCACCTGCTCCGTCACCTGCGCCGTTACCTGCTGCTGCACGGCCTCGGTCACAGCGGCACGGATCTGATCCCGTGCGGCCTCCACGGCGGCAGTCACCTGCTCACGGGCGGCCTGCTCGGCCAGCGTACCGGCCTTGTCCAGCTGGGCCAGCACGCCGCCCAGCACGGTGGTGTAGTTGTCAATGGTCAGGGAGGGGATGGTGATGCCCGCCTGCGCCAGCTGGGGCTGCAGCTGCTCATCGGCCATAGCCAGCAGGGAGGTAAAGACCTGCTTGGCCCCGGCGTTCAGGGCGCTGCTGTTGGAGCTGAGCTGATCCAGACCGTCCGTCAGCTGATCCACGCCGTCAGACAGCTGTCCGCAGCTGTCCAGCAGCGTGCAGAGCCCGTCATACAGCTGGGAGGAACCGTCCATCAGCTGATCCATGGCATCCGTGAGCTTGCCCAGGGAATCGGACAGGCTCCCCAGATCGCCGGAGGTAAGGTCGTCGGTATCCACCTCATTGAGGAGGCTGTTGGAGACGACGGTGAGGGTGGTCTCCAGCGTGAAGTCCGTTACGTCGGCGCTGATCTCCACATAGTCGGGCAGATCCAGCTGCTCCTTGCTGATGCCCAGATCCTCCTGCAGGCCGGGGAAGGCCATGCCCATGACGGCGATGCGGTCGCCGTCGTTGATGAGCTTACCGTTGGAGACGGTGACATTGGAGAAGTGGGAGGTATCCAGCAGGGCGCCGGTGAGGGCCACGAAGGGGACATACACCTTCTGGCTGACGCCGTTGACGGTACGCACCTCATACTGGTTGTTTTCATACTCGAAGCGGATGGTCACCTTGCCGCTCTTGCCCGCCAGCTCGCTGGGGGTGACGGTCTTGCCGTCCAGGGTGTAGTGGATGCTCATGCTCACCGGCAGCTCCTTCTGGATGGTGCCGGTCCAGCAGTCGTCCTTCACCTGCTGGGCGTCGTTCAGGTTCTCGATGGCCTTCTGAGCCTCGGCGGGCAGGGCGTTCTTGATCCAGTCGCTGACCAGGATCTTCTGGGTGCTGCCGTCGGCAGCGGTCATGACGTACACCGTCTCATCCTTGACGGCCTCCGTGTCGGAGGCGGAGGCGGCCGTCGCCACGGTGGACGGGGCCTCGGTATCATTGGCGTCCTTGCCCACGGCGTAGGTGGTGACGCCGGCGGCGCCTACGGCCACCGCCATGGCTAAGATCACAGCCAGAAATTTATTCTTTTTCATTTTACAACCTCCTGTTTACCAATGAGATGGGTCATACCACGGGTGGTGCGGCACACGATGCCGTCGCACAGGATCAGCAGAGCCGGCAGCACCAGCAGCACCAGCAGCACGCTGATGATAGCGCCACGGGCCATCAGCATACACATGGAGCCCACGATATCGATGTTGGAATACAGCGCCACGCCGAAGGTGGCGGCGAACAGGCCCATGCCGCTGACGATGATGGAGGGGGCCGAGGTCCGCAGGGCGGTCATGACGGCCTTCTTCTTGTCCTCGCCATTGAGCCGCTCCGCCTTGTAGCGGGTGGTCATCAGGATGGCGTAGTCCACCGTAGCGCCCAGCTGGATGGTACTGATGCAGATGGGGGCGATGAAAGGCAGCGACTGGCCCAGCACATGGGGCAGGCCCAGATTGATGAAGATGGCCAGCTCGATGACGGCGATCAGGACGAAGGGCAGGGAGAAGCTTCCCTCCACCAGCATGATGATGAGGAAGATGGCGGCGATGGAGATGGCGTTGACTACCTTGAAGTCGTGGTCCGTCGTCTCGATCATGTCCTTCATGCAGGGGGCCTCACCGATGAGCATTCCGCCCTCGTCATACTTCTTCAGGATGCCGTTCAGCTGATCGATCTGCTGATTGACATCATCGGAGGCCACCTTATACTCGGAGTTGATGAGCAACAGCTCCCATTGGTCGCTCTCCAGCATGGAGCGCACGGAATCCGGCAGCACCTCCATGGGGATCATGGGGCCTACCACGCTCTCCATGCCCAGCACGTACTTCACGCCCGGCACCTGCTCCATCTCGTCGATCATGGCCCGGACGTCGCTGTCCGGCAGATCGGCGTTCACCAGCAGCATATGGGTGGAGGCGATGTCAAACTCCTCGGAGAGCTTCTTGTTGGCGATGACGTACTCCATGTCCTCCGGCAGGCACTGGCCCATGTCGTAGTATACCTCGTCGTTGGTCTTATCATAGCTGATGTAGGCCGGGGCGATGAGCAGGGCGAAGATCACCAGAAACACAGGGAAAATCTTGCACACGCCCTTGGCAAAGCCTCCCATATCGGGGATCAGGGACTTATGCCGTGTCCGCTGCAGAGGCTTATCCAGCACCAGGATCAGGGACGGCAGGATGGTCACGCAGCCCAGCACGCCCAGCAGCACGCCCTTAGCCATGACGATGCCCAAGTCACGGCCCAGCGTGAAGGACATGAAGCACAGGGCGATGAAGCCGGCGATGGTAGTGGCAGAGCTGCCGATGACGGAGGTAAAGGTGTTGTGGATGGCCACCGCCATGGCCTCCTTGTGGTCGCTCTGCAGGGTCAGCTGCTCGTTGTAGCTGTGCCACAGGAAGATGGAGTAGTCCATGGTCACGGCCAGCTGCAGCACCGCAGACAGGGCCTTGGTGATGTAGGAGATCTCTCCCAGGAAGAAGTTGCTGCCAAGGTTATACACGATGGCCATGCCAATGCTGGCCAGAAACACGAAGGGAACCAGCCAGCCGTCCAACAGCAGCATCATGGCGGCGCAGGCACAGGCCACGGCCAGCGCCACATAGATAGGCTCCTCCTGCTCGCACAGGTCCTTCAGGTCCGTCACCAGCGCCGACATACCCGACACGAAGCACTGCTTGCCGGCGATGGAGCGGATCTCACGGATGGCGTCCATGGTCACGTCCTCCGAGGTGGCGGAGTCGAAGAACACCGCCAGCATCGTGGCATCATCGGTATTGAACTCGTTATACAGCTTATCCGGCAGCAGCTCCATGGGGATGGAGAGGTCCGCCACGGAATCGTACCACAGCACGCTCTCCACGTGGTCCACCTGCTGGATCTTCTCCTTCAGCTGGGCCACCTCCTGCACCGGCATATCCTGCACCACGATGAAGGAGAAGGCTCCCTTGCCGAAGTCCTCCTTCAACGTCTCCTGCCCGATGACGGTATCCATATCGCTGGGCAGATAATCCAGCATATCGTAGTTGATCCGGGTACCCAGCATCCCAAACACCGCCGGCACCAGCAGGATCAATGCGATCAGCAGGATCAGAACACGGTTTTTTACCACCGCTTTAGACAATCCCATTGCATCTCGGTCCTTTCTCACTTGATCTCAAATTCGTCTGTCTCGATGACGTCCGGCTTCTGGTGGCGGATGATCTTCACCGTCAGCAGAGCCACCAGCAGATTCATCACGCCGTCCAGAAACAGCGACGCACCCAGGAGCATGGTCAGCGCCTGCGCCCCCTCGCCGGGCCGCAGCACCAGCAGCATGCCCAGCACACCGGCGCACGCCGCCGCCAGCAGGATGGCCCACCAGCGGTCGATGCCGAAGCGCTTGGCATCCACGGCGATCTGCACCTTGAACAGCCCGTCCGACAGCACCAGAATGCCGTACACCACGCACAGAAAGCCGATGGTCTCGCCGGGATGGGTCAGTGTTACGATGCCCAAGGCGATCAGCAGCACGCCGAAGGCCAAATCGTACTGGAAGGCCAGCCGGAACAGGTCACGGGACAGATACCCCGTCACCTTCACGGCACCAAACACGATCATCCCGATGCCCAGCAGCTCTCCGATGACGGCCACCGACACGCCGGGCCACACAAACAGCACCACGCCCAGCACGCACAGCAGCACCGACATGATGATGTATCCTGTTTTGGCCGCTCGCATAGGGGTCACAGAACGCATGATACGCATCTCCCTCACTTTTGATGGTCTGAGTATATCGCTTTCGGGGCCGGGAGAAAATGGATAAAATAACACCGGGTGTCTGAAAGTCAGACACCCGGATGCAAATTGCCCGGTTTTTAGGCAGTCAGGGGGTATTTGCCTAAATTTTCAATGGTCGGCCCGGCTGCGCTCGATGATGAGCTCCGGCAGGCCGTGGCACAGGCGGCTGATACGCCGCAGCTCCTCCAGCGCCTCGTCCTGCATCCCGTCGCTGATCCAGTCGATGCACATTCCGAAGATCTGGCACTTGATGAAGCGGATCACCGCCTTCCGGTCTGCCTCCGGCAGTTGGTGCTGGGGGAAGGCGGTATCGATGTAGGTGGTGACGGCGTACTCGCACAGACGCATGGTGCTCTTCTCGAAGAGGTCACGGTTCACGGAGTGGTAGATATGCATCACGGCGCTGCGGTTGCGCAGCGCATAGCGGAAGGCCATCTCGCAGCACTCGTCCAGTGTGGAGATGGTGGGATACTCCTCGATGAGCCGGTCGGTGTAGGCGGTGATGATCTCAGCGATGAGGGAGGGGATATCCTGAAAATGGTAGTAAAAGGAGTTTCGGTTGATGCCGCATTTTTCCACAATATCCCGGACACTGATCTTGTTCAGGGGCTTTTCGTTGAGCAGCTGCAAAAACGCCGTTTCAATGGCCTGCTTGGTAAAATTTGCCATACACACCTCCGTCTCTTCTGCACATACTCTCTCGGAAAATTGATTATAACAGATTTTTCCCCGGCTGACAACCCTCCCAAGGTGCCTAAAATGGGGCATACTATCCCTGCCGTCATGACCGACGGCAATTAAAAACAGGAGGTCCATGCCATGCGAAGGAAAAAAACCTTTCACGACCCGGCTCCGGATATCCACGACTTTCCCGGCGTGCCGGAGAGTACCTTCGATCTGGTGAACCAGTACGGCACCTACAACATCCAGCCCACCTCCCACACGGAGAATCTGTTTCCTCTCATTGGGCCGGAGCTGCCGGAGCGCTGGCGCACCATGCGTCTGGGAAAGGACGATCTGGAGGACTTGTAGCGGAAGTCTGCGGGGCAGACGCATCAGGGGCGGGCGCATTTGCGCCCGCCCCTGATGCGCTTTTCTCTTGCAGGCTGTGTCGAAATATGGTAGGATGGATGTATACCATATGGTATAGCGACCCCCAAATACATGATTCGGAGGAAAGAGAAGCGATGAAGCAGATGAAACGGGCCGCAGGTCTGCTGCTGGCGCTGGTACTGGTGCTGAGCATGGCCGCCTGCGGTAAGAAGGACGGAGACGGCGGCGACAGCCAATCCGGCTTCCAGCGTGGCACGATTGAAAACGGCATTTACACCAACACCTTCGTGGGCATCGGCTGCCAGCTGAGCGATGACTGGACCTACTACACCGACGAGCAGCTGGCAGAGCTGTCCGGCGTGGTGGCCGAGAGCAGCGAGGAGATGCAGAAGGCCATGGAGGATGGCAAGAGCACCTATGATATGTTCGCCAGCGCCATGGAGGGCCTTGTGACCATAAACGTGGTGTATGAGGATCTGGGCGCTCTGTACGGCAAGCTGCTGGACGAGGCGGGCTATCTGGAGATCGCCGTACCCAAGCTGGAAGATGCTCTGACCTCCATGGGGCTATCCAACGTGAAGGTGGAGCAGACTCCGGTGCAGTTCGCCGGTCTGGTTCGGGAGGGCGCTGTTATCTCCGGCGAGATGGACGGCGTCCCCATGTATGAGACGCTGGTGTGCATCAAGCAGGAGGGCTATATGTGCTGCGTGACCATGTGCAGCTGGACGGAGGATATCACCGCCGATCTGGTGGAGCTGTTCTATCAGGCGTAACAAGGCGAAACAAATAAACGGAGGCCGCAGGCAATGCCTGCGGCCTCCGTTTTTTGCTTTATTACAGCTCCGGGGCGGCGTTGGTGCGCTGGGAGCGCAGACGGTAAGTGACCTTCTTCAGCTTCCGGCTTCTCATGGAGCTGATGGCCGTGGGGATGGCGCCCAGCAGCGTGAAGGCATACAGCTTCACCAGCTCCCCGATGTAGGTGGAGGAATCGATGATCTCCTGACGCAGCATCTCCGGGATCATGCGGAAGCAGTCCAACAGGCTCAGCTCGTAGTAGTCCTTCAGCTCGTTATAGACGGCGACGGACCAATCCAGCTGGTAGCCCACATAGGTCATGCCCAGCATCAGCACGATGCTGACCACCAGACCCACGGTGGAGAACCGGCCGCCCAGCAGCTCATACCCCTTCATGGTGCAGATGGCCATGACGATGCCGCTGACTGCCGCCACGTAGCCCAGCTGGCCCAGCAGCACGATGCACGCCACGCCCAGCAGAGAACCCAGCAGCGCACCCACGGTGCCGGCCACCACGTTCTCCGTCTTGCCCAGCTCCGCCTGCTGGTTCTGCTCCTGCAGATGGCCCAGCTGCTGGTAGCAGCTGTCGCACAGCAGGGAGGGGACACCGGTCATGATGCAGGGGTCCGTCTCCACGGCGCTGCCGCAGTTCTGGCAGCAGTTGTCATAGCCGGAGGCGTGCAGAAACTCCACCACGGCGGCTACAGCCTCCGCCAGCTTCTCCACCTGATTGGGATTGCCGAAGCGGACATTCAGGGTCAGCTCCACCCGGCTGCGCCGGACGGAGAAGCCCGTCACCAGACGGGTCCCCTTTACAAACTGGCGGATGGCAGACTGATCCGGCTCCTGCCCCATCTTGTGCAGGGACAGGGTCATAACGGCAAGGCCCTGATCGTTGCGCCAGAGCATGGTCTGGTAGCCGCCGACGCTGCCGAAGAGGATGCTGCTCTCGCCGTCCACCGTCAGGTGCAGACGCTGGGCGGTCTGGTCCAGAAAGGTCTTTTCTTTTTGGGTCATGGGGTAACTCTCCTTTTCTCTCTTTCACATAGCTTATACACAACCAGGCCGGAGGATCGTCAGAAGGAGACGACCTCCTCCTTGGGCTTTTCGCAGGGGGCGATGGCGGTGACATACAGCACCGGGCCCTCGCCCTGATAGGCGTCATTGGCCTCTTTCTTCACCGTGGCGGTGATCTCCACCCACTGGCGGTTCTTGAACTTCTCCAGCCCCTCGCCCTTGGCCACCAGAGCCAAAAACTGCATATCGTTCTCGCAGCAGACCATGGCGAAGCGGCCGGGGCAGTGGACGCCCTTGAACTTCTTGGAGTGGCACATGACGGCCTTATACCGCACGGTGACACCGTCGTAGCGGTCGGGGTTGTCCATCATATCCACATACCAGACACCGTAGTCGTCGTCCGGCACATCCAGATGGCCGTCGGAGAGATCGAAGGGGGACATCTCCGGAGTGACGTACTCCTCGCTGGTGCCGTCCTCGTTTTCCAGATAGATATCGGCCCGGCGGTTCACCATCCGCAGGTTGCGGCTGCGGAGCTGGGCCCGCAGCTCCTCGTTGCAGTGGTTGAAAATCAGCATATCGGCGTTGCTGATCTTCTCCATCATCAGCTGGCCCATATTCTTTACATACATCTCGAAGCTTCTGGCGTCCACCAGACACATGATCTGGTAGAGGATCCAGTTGGCAGGCAGGCCATCCCGGTACAGAGGCTCGATCATCCACATACCGTTATACTCGATGATAACCTGCTTGGGCCGGTACTGCTTCTCAAGCTTCTTGAACAGCTCCGGGGTCAGCTGACTCTGCTCGTCCACCGTGTAGGTGAACACATTGCCCAGCACACGGGGGTCGTACTCCAGCTCCCCCTCCTCGCAGCAGATCAGCAGGGTACGATCCTCCTCGGCAAAGCCGTCCCGGAGGATACCGTTGATGAAGCCGGTTTTGCCGGAATCCAGAAAGCCGGCGATGAGATAGACAGGAATATCCATAGTTCCTCGCTCCTTACAGGTGTTACAGGCTGAACAGCTCTTTGAGCTTGTCCTCCTTCAGCTGGGCGCCGATGACGCACAGGCGGCCGGTGTAGTCGGCGCTGCCGTAGCGGACGTCCTGCTCCTCGGGGACATAGTCGAAGTGCAGCCACTTGCCGCCGCTGGGAACGATCCCCTTGGCCCGGAGGATGGCGCCGTAGTCGCCGGTATCCAGCGCCGTCAGGATGCGGCGGATGTCCTCCTCCGTGTAGGAGTGGACCGTCTCAGCGCCCCAGCTGGTGAACACCTCGTCGGCGTGGTGGTGATGGTGGTGGCAGGAGCACTCCGGGTCGTCGCACTCGCCGTCATGGTGATGGTGATGCTCATGCTCGTCGTGGTCATGATGGTGGTCATGTTCCTCGTGGTCGTGGTGATGATGCTCGTCATGGTCATCATCGTCGTGGTGATGGCCGCAGCAGCAGTGGCCCTCGTCCTCGTCGTGGTCATGATGATGGTGATGCTCGTCATGGTCATCATGCTCATCATGGTCGTGGTGGTGATGGTGGTGCTCCGCCTCCTCCGCCTCGTGCTCGGCCTGCATCCTGGCCAGCAGCTCATCGGCCAGAGAGACCTTTTCCACAGCGGACAGCAGAGTCTTGCCGTCCAGCTGGTCCCACGGGGTAGTGAGGATGGCGGCGGTGGGATTCTTCTCTCGCAGCAGCGCCACGGCGGCCTCCAGCTTCTCCTGAGACAGCTTCTGGGTCCGGGAGAGGATGATGGTGCCGGCGGACTCGATCTGATTGTTGTAGAACTCACCGAAGTTCTTCATATACACCTTCACCTTGGTGGCGTCGGCCACGGTGACGAAGGAGTTCAGCTTCATGTCCGGCTCGTCCCGGACGGTGTTCTCCACCGCCACGATCACGTCGGAGAGCTTGCCTACGCCGGAGGGCTCGATGAGGATGCGGTCCGGGGCGAACTGCTCATGAACCTGGCGCAGGGCCTTGTTAAAGTCGCCCACCAGAGAGCAGCAGATGCAGCCGGAGGACATCTCGCTGATCTGCACGCCGGAATCCTTCAGGAAGCCGCCGTCGATGCTGATCTCGCCAAACTCGTTTTCAATGAGTACCAGCTTCTCGCCCTGATAGGCCTCGCTGAGCATCTTCTTGATGAGCGTGGTCTTACCGGCACCCAGAAAGCCCGATACAATGTCGATTTTTGTCATAAAACAACCCTTCTTTTCTCCTCCGCCATGGCAGAGGACAATTTTTCTCTTATATCATACCCTATTTTTCCAAAAATGCAAGAGGGGGAGACGACCCTCCGCCGCCGGGGCGGAAAACTTTTCTTGACAGGATACTCATACGGCGTTATACTGTACTCACTATAAACGAAAGGAGGCGTACACCATGACGAAGAGCAAGCTGACCAGTAAGGGGATCATCGTGTGCGCCGCCGGATCGGCCCGATAAAGGGGTCGATGTGACCGTACTCTGTGTGCGTCCCCGTCCGGGGGCGCATTTTTTGTACGCTGCCGGATGCCGGCGGCGTTTGGACAGGCGGCCTGCGGGCCGCCGGGAGAGAGAAGGAGGCTTATGGAAGAGAAGCGATCGACATTCAAGCTGTCGGGGCGAGAGAAGGCCGGTCTGATCTGGCACTATCTGCGGCCCTGCTGGGGACATTTTGCGGCGGCGCTGCTGTGTGCGTGCCTGTCCATGGCGCTCAACGCCCTGACGCCCCAGATCATCCGTATCACGGTGGACTCCGTTCTGGGGTCGGAGGAGGCCAAGCTGCCGGCGCTGGTGCTGCGGGTACTGCCGCTGGAGACGCTGCGGCAGGAGCCTGTCACGGCGCTGTGGTGGGCGGCGGGAGCCGTCATGGTGACAGCGCTGCTGCGGGGCCTGTGCAGCTTTGGGCAGCGGGCCCAGCTGTCCCGTGGGTCCGAGGCCTACGTCAAGGGGCTGCGGGATGACCTGTACCGGCGCATCCAATATCTGCCCTTTGCGTGGCACAAGCAGCATCCCACCGGCGACATCATCCAGCGCTGCACCTCCGATGTGGACGTGATCCGCACCTTCGTGTGCAACCAGCTGGTGGAGGTGGTGCGAACGGTGTTCCTCATCATCCTGTATCTGTGGATCATGTTCCGCATGAACGTGAAGCTGTCCCTGATCGCTCTGGCCTTTATCCCCATTGTGGGCCTGTCGTCGGGGGTGTTCTACCGGAAGATCTCCTCCCGGTTCAAGACCGCCGACGAGGCCGAGGGCGAGGTGACCACCTGCGCTCAGGAGAACCTCACCGCCGTGCGGGTGGTGCGGGCCTTTGGCCGGGAGAAGTATGAGGAGGACAAATTTCAGGCCAAGAGCGAGCGGTACGCCGGACTGTGGATCCATCTGGGAAAGCTCCTGTCGGTGTACTGGGCGTCGGGGACGCTGCTGACGTGCTTGCAGGTGATGGTCATCATTCTGGCGGGCATCCACGAGAGCGTGGCCGGGGCCATGACTCTGGGCGCCTTCGTGGCCTTCGTCAGCTACAACGAGTCCCTGGCGTGGCCCGTGCGTTCTCTGGGCCGGGTGCTGTCGGATATGAGCAAAGCCGGGGTATCCATGGACCGTGTGGGCTACATCCTCCGCTCCCCGGAGGAGCAGGATCAGCCCGATGACGTTCCCTTCCCCGGCGGGGACATTGTGTTTGACCATGTGACCTTCGGCTACGAGGGGCAGCCGGTGCTGAAGGACGTGTCCTTCACCATCCGGGAGGGAGAGACCTTCGCCGTGCTGGGCGGCACCGGCTCCGGCAAGAGCACGCTGGTGCATCTGCTGGACCGGCTGTACGACGTGCCGGAGGGCTCCGGCCGCATCACCATCGGCGGCGTGGACCTGCGGCATATCCGGCGCAGCGATCTGCGGCGGCACATCGGTCTTGTTTTGCAGGAGCCCTTTCTGTTCTCCCAGACCATTGGAGAGAACATCCGGGCCGTGCGCCCCGATGCGCCGGAGGATGCCATGCGCCGTGCGGCGGCCATCGCCTGCGTGGATGATGCGGTGACCTCCTTCCCGGAGGGGTATGACACCATCGTGGGGGAGCGGGGCGTGACTCTCTCCGGCGGACAGAAGCAGCGGGTGGCCATCGCCCGGATGCTGATGCAGCAGGCCCCGGTGATGATCTTCGACGACTCCCTGTCCGCCGTGGATGCCGAGACGGACGAGAAGATCCGCACCGCCCTGCGCCGGTCCACCGGCAATGCCACGGTGCTGCTGATCTCCCACCGGGTCACCACCCTCATGCAGGCCGACCGCATTCTGGTGCTGGACGGCGGCCGGGTGGCAGAGCTGGGGACTCATGCCCAGCTGGTGGAAAAGCCCGGCATCTACCGGGATATCTACAACATTCAGATGCAGAGTGCCGACCGGGCGCTGCTGGAGGAAGGGGGGAGCGAGCATGGCAGCCATTGACGAAAAGGAATATACCCAATCCTTCGACTGGAAGATCTGGAAGCGGCTGGGGCCGTTCCTGCGGCCCTATCGGGGCGCCTTCGTGTCCATGCTGGTGTTCAACGGCATCTGCGCTCTGGTGGACGTGGTGCTGCCCCTGTTCCAGAAGTACGCCATCCAGAATTTTATCGAAAAGAACACCCTGACGGGGCTGCTGCCCTATGCACTGGCGTATCTGGCCGTGGTGGTGGTGCAGGCACTGTCGGTGGTGATCTTCGCCCGGAACTCCATGCACATCGAGATGAATCTGGGCAAGGATATGCGTGGGACTCTGTTCCACCATTTGCAGACCCTGTCCTTCTCCTTTTATAACGTGACCCCGGTGGGGTATCTGCTGACCCGTGTCATGAGCGACACCAACCGCATCTCCAGTATGCTGGCATGGAACTTCACGGATATCCTGTGGGCGGTGTTCTATGTGCTGGGGACCTTTGCGGCCATGCTGGCTCTGAACTGGAGGCTGGCGCTGGCGGTCATCGCCATCGTTCCGGTGATGGCCATTCTGACGGGGTACTTCCAGAACCGCATCCTCCACTGGAACCGGAAGGTACGTAAGCTGAACTCCCGCATCACCGGAGCCTTCAACGAGGGCATCACCGGCGCCCGCACCACCAAGACGCTGGTAACGGAGGAGCAGACCGCCGACGCCTTCCGCAGTCTCACCCGGCAGATGCACGACTCCGGCATTCGGGCAGCCCGGCTCAATGCGGTGTTTATCCCGCTGGTGCTGTTCTTCGGCACCATGGCGGTGTCCATCGTGCTGCTGCGGGGCGGCTACATGGTGCTGGATCAGGCGCTGGAGCTGGCCACTCTGTCGGCCTTTACCACCTACGCCGTCAGCATCTTCGACCCCATCCAGATGACCGCCGCCAATCTGGCGGAATTCATCTCGTTGCAGGCCTCCATTGAGCGGGTGACGGATCTGATGGACGAACAGCCGCAAATTCAGGACACCCCGGAGGTCATCGAGAAGTACGGCGACGCCTTCCACCCCAAGCGGGAGAACTGGGAGCCGCTGCGGGGCGAGATCGAGTTCCGGGATGTGACCTTCCGCTATCCCGACGGCGGCGAGAACGTGCTGGAGCACTTCTCCCTCCACATCCCCCAGGGGACCACGGTGGCCATCGTGGGCGAGACGGGAGCCGGCAAGAGTACCCTCATCAATCTGGCCTGCCGGTTCTTCGAGCCTACGGAGGGGCAGATCCTCATTGACGGCGTGGACTACCGCCAGCGCAGCCAGCTGTGGCTCCACTCCAACATCGGCTATGTGCTGCAGAATCCCCACCTGTTCTCCGGCAGCGTCCGGGAGAACATCCGCTACGGCAAGCTGGACGCCACCGACGAGGAGGTGGAGGCCGCCGCACGGGCCGTGTCGGCGGATACGGTGGTGGCCAAGCTGGAAAATGGCTGGGACAGCGATGTGGGTGAGGGCGGCGACCGTCTCTCCACCGGCGAGAAGCAGCTGATCTCCTTTGCCCGTGCCGTGCTGGCCGACCCCCGCATCTTCGTGCTGGATGAGGCCACCTCCTCCATCGACACCCAGACGGAGCAGCTGATCCAGAACGCCATTGACCATCTGCTGACGAACCGCACCTCCTTTCTGGTAGCCCACCGACTCTCCACCATCCGCAAGGCGGACGTGATCCTGGTGGTGAAGGACGGCCACATCGTGGAGCAGGGCAAGCATGAGGAGCTGCTGCGGCGCAAGGGGTACTACCACGACCTGTACAGCAAGCAGTTCGCACAGGAGAGCGCCGCCCGCATCTTGGGCGAGGGCAGCGCCCAATAAAGCACATATCAGAGCAAAAGCCCCATTCCCGGCGCTGCGCCGGGAATGGGGCTTTCTGCGTGGCGGCGAGGGTACGCCACTATATTCCAGCCATGGGATATAGGGCAACATAGCAGCGGGCCGCCGGATATGCCGGGGGCCCGCTGCTTTTGATATCCTTCCGGCGGAGAGGGGCTTTGACAGGAAAGGGAACGCAAAGCAAGCCGGAGATATCTATTAGGAGTGCATGACTTTCGGCTGAGGTTTGAGGAGGTTTTGCCGGAGTCAGATAAGCTTGTAAATGCCGGCAGCGCCCATGCCGCCGCCGATGCACATGGTGACCATGGCGTATTTTCCGCCGGTGCGGCGCAGCTCATTCAGGGCCTTGATGGTCAGGAAGGCCCCGGTAGCGCCCTGGGGATGACCCAGTGCCATAGCGCCGCCGTTGGGATTGGTCTTGGCGGGATCCAGCCCCAGCGTTCTCATGCAGGGGATAGCCTGCGCCGCAAAGGCTTCGTTCAGCTCCACCACGTCCATATCGGCCACGGCGAGGCCCGCCTTTTTCAGCGCCTTGGGGGCGGCATAGATGGGGCCGAGGCCCATGTAATCCGGTTCGCAGCCGGCCACGGCGAAGCTCAGCAGCTCCGCAACGGGCCGAATGCCCAGCTCCTTGGCCTTGCTGTCCCGCATCAGCACCACAAAGGCGGCGGCATCGCTGGTCTGAGAGGAGGTGGCGGCGGTCACAAGGCCGCCCTCCTTGAAGCAGGGCTTCAGCCCTGCCAGCGCCTCCAGCGTGGTGCTGCGGCGGATGCCCTGATCCTTGTCAAAGACAATGGGGTTGCCGTCCACATCCACACCGGGCAGGGGGATGATCTCATCGTCGAACTTACCGGCGTCCTGTGCCGCCGCCGCACGGCGATGGCTCTGGAGGGCCAGCTCGTCCATCTCCTGACGGGTGATGCCGTAGCGGGCGGCTACATTCTCCGCCGTCAGGCCCATGGGCATATACTCCTCCTCCCGCTGGCGCAGCAGATCGGGATCGAAGGTATCGCTGATATCCAGATTCACCGGGCAGGCGGTCATGGACTCCACGCCGCCGGCCACCATTACATCCGCCACGCCGCAGGCGATCTGGCCCGCCGCCAGTGCGATGGCCTGTAGGCCGGAGGAGCAGAAGCGGTTGATGGTCATGCCGCAGACGCTATCCGGCAGACCCGCACGGGCAGCCACCAGCCGGGCCATGTTGAAGCCCTGCTTGCGCTCCGGGATGGCGCAGCCCACGATGAGGTCGTCGATCTGATCGACGGGCAGCTGGGGAACACGCTCCAGCACGCCCTTAAGGGTGAGGCCGCCCATGGTCACCGGATGCATATTCCGCAGGGCGCCCTTTTTTCCTGATTTTGCAACGGCGGAGCGGCCGTAGCCCACTACCACCACATGGTCAAACTGTCCCATTAATGATCTTCCTCCATTTCTTTCAGCTCCGGAGAGATAATGAGCGGCGGCTCCACGGCGGAGCAGATCTCCTCCACGGAGTGACCCCGGCGCAGCTCGGAGAGCACCAGACCCTCCGGCGTCACATCGATGACGCACCGCTCGGTGACGATATGATCCACGCACCGCCGCCCGGTATAGGGCAGGGTACATTCCTTGACGAGCTTGGGGGAGCCGTCCTTGGCGCACAGCTCCATGGCCACGATGACCTGCTTGGCCCCGTTGACCAGATCCATGGCCCCGCCCATGCCGAAGGCACGGTCGGGGGTGGCCCAGTTGGCCAGATCTCCGTGCTGGGAGACCTGAAGCGCTCCCAGCACCGTGGCAGCCATGCGGCCGGAACGGATGATGCCGAAGGACTTGGCCACGTCAAAGGCGCAGCCCCCCAGCACCGGGAGATAGGGAATACCGCCGGCGTTGAAGAGCCGGTCGCTGATCTCGATGCCCTGCGCCGTAGCCCCTACACCGATGAAGCCGTTTTCCGTCTGGAACAGGACACCGCTCTCGGCGTAGTTGCCGCAGAGGCTGGGGATCCCGATGCCCAGATTCACCACGTCGCCGCTGTGGAAATACCGGGCCGCACGACGGGCGATAAAATGTCTGTTATCCATAGTCGTGCCTCCTTACACCAGGATCATATCCACGAACATACCGGGGACCTCCACCTCATCGGGGGTGATCTCTCCCAGATCGCAGAAGTGGTCGCACTCCACAATGGACAGGTCCCCGCAGGTGGCCACGATGGGGTGGGAGGCCCGGCCGGTGCTGCCCCGGTAGGCCAGATTGCCGATGGGGTCGGCACGGCGGGCCCGTGTGATGGCGATATCCGCCCGGAGGGCGGTCTCCAGCAGGTATTGCTGTCCGTTGGCGGTGATGAGCTGCTTGCCCTCCTCCACCACGGTACCAAGTCCCGTTTTGGTGAGAACGCCGCCCAGACCCATACCGCCGCAGCGGATGCGCTCGATCCAGCTGCCGATGGGGCTGAACTCCGCCTGAAGGGTACCAGCCTGGATCTGTGCGTTGGTATCCGGGTTGGTACCCACATGGGTGGTGATGATGCGGTCGATGACCTTCGCCCGGATCAGGCGGCCAATGCCCACGCCGGGGTCGCTGGTATCGATGGAATAGACGGTCAGATGCCGGGCGCCGCTCTCCAGAATGCAGTCGATGAGCCGCTCCGGCATCCAGTGGCCGGTCTGGCCGCCGATGGCGATGGTCTGGCCATCCTTGAAGCAGGAGATGATCTTCTCCCGTGTGGTGACTTTACTTTCCATGAGGGGCCTCCTTTCCGGCGGTAAGCGGGACGATACAGTTGAAAATGAGCCCCACGGCAGCCAGCACAGCCGCAGCGGCAAAGGCCCATGTATAGGCTCCGTCCGGGGTACGCAGCCGCACCGCCAGCACCGGGCCGATAAGGCTGGCTAAGCCGAACACGATGTACATGACGCCGTAGTTCTCGGTGATATATTTGCTGCCGAACACCTGCGCCGTCAGGGGCGTCAGGACGGAGGCAAAGCCGCCGTAGCAGCTGGCCGCCACACCCATGGCGATGACGGCGGGAACGGTGGCGTGGCAGAGGGTCAGCAGCAGCATGGAGAGGATGCACACCGCCGACACGGCCGTGACCACACGGCGCAGGCCCAGTCGGTCAGACAGGCTGCCCCACAAAAAGCGGCCCGCCATATTGCAGGCGGCAAACACGCTGACAAACACCGCCGCCGTAGCGCTGGTGAAGCCGTAGGCGTTCTGGAGAATGGGAGAGGCCTGACTGATGACGATGACGCCAGCCACCAGACCGCAGGTGAAGATGACCACCATCCCATAGAAGGCCGCCGTTTTGACCATCTGGCCCCGGCGCAGGCCCTCCGTCTGGACGGGAGCATCACCGGAGACGGGACACAGGGCCTCCCGCAGGTCCTGCGGGGGTTCTACCAGCAGGGTGCTGCCCAGCAGGATCAGCACCAGAAAGGCACCACCCAGAATACAGAACGTCCCCCGCAGATTCACGCTGCGGATCAGGGCCGCCGCCACCGGCGCCCAGAGAATGGCTCCGGAGCCGTAGGCCGCCGTGCCGAGGCCGGAGGCCATGCCGGACTTCTCCGGGAACAGGCGCACCACATAGGCCATCATGGCCGGGTAGACGAAGCCGGTCCCCAGACCGGAGAGGACGCCGTAGAACAGATAGAGCTGCCACACACCGCCGCTGATCCAGCCGGTGGCCATCAGGCCCGCCCCGAAGAGAACGGCGCCCACCACCACGCAGCGCCGGGTGCCCAGACGGCGGATCAGGCCGCCGAAGAACAGGGGCGCCATGGTGGAACACAGCACCGTCACCGTATACGTCAGGGAGACCTGCCGATCCGGCCAGCCGTGGGCGGCGATGATGGGAGTCTGAAGCACGCTCCATGCGTAGCCGAAGCCGGCGCAGATGCAGATCAGGAGACTGGCGATCATGGCCGGCCAGCGGCGCTTGAGGAATCCGTTGATGTCGTTCATGGGGAGCCTCACAGCTTCTTATGGAGCTTCAGGATGTCGATGAGCATCTGATCCCGATAGGCGATACACTCGGCATTGGTGTGGCCGATGTAGTCGGGGAAGTTGGCCATCTCCTGATCCACGCCGGGCTGGGCCACCTGCGCCCAGTTGTCCGGCTGGTGGGTCCAGCTGGCCATATCCTCCAGCCAGCGGTCACCGGAATTGCCCAGCATCTCCACCATGCCGGTGAGGCCACCGGGGTTGCCCATCTGCATGATCATGTTGTGGCCGAAGATGGCCCAGCGGATGCCGGGGCCGTACACCAGCGCCTTGTCCACATCCTCCACGGAGCACACGCCCCGCATCACCAGATCCTGCACCTCACGGTACAGGGCCAGCTGCAGACGGTTGGCAATGAAGCCGGGGCACTCCTTACGCAGCAGAACGGCCTCCTTGCCGATGGACTGATAGAAATCATAGGCCAATTGGACGCAGTCATCGTCCGTCTTGTCGCAGCGGGTGAGCTCCACCAAAGGAATCAGGTGCGGGGGATTGTAGGGGTGAGCTCCGATGCAGCGCTCCGGGTGAAGCGCCTCGGCCACGATATCGGAGATCAGCAGGCCGGAGGTGCTGCTGGCGTACAGGGCGTCCGGGGCGGCATACTGCTCCACCTGCGCCAGAATGGAGCGCTTGATCTCGATGCGCTCCGGGCCGCTCTCCTGAATGAACTGGGCGTCCTTCACCGCCTCCTCCATGGAGGTGGTGGGGCGCACGCAGGCGATGATCTCGTCCTTGCGGGCGGCAGTGATGGCGTTGTGGGCCACCAGTGCGTCCAGACTGCGGAGCATCTGGTCGTGGCTCTTGGCCAGCTGCTGGTCGTTGATGTCATAGAGGGTGACGTGCAGGCCCTTCAGGGCATACTGGATGGCCCAGCTGGAGCCGATGACACCGCCGCCGACACAGGCGACATTCTTGATATCAGAAACGTTCATACCGTCCTCCTTCAACGGACCAGCTGCGGGATGCCCAGAATTTCACGGGCCTCAGCGGGGGTGGCGGGCTGATTGCCGAAGAGCTTGACGGCCTCCACGGCCCGCTGCACCAGCATCTGGTTGGTGGCCATGATCTTCTTGCCGTTTTCATCCTTGCCGAAGATGACGTTATCCTCCATGCCCACACGGATGTGTCCGCCCAGCGCCAGAGCGGCGTACAGGATAGGCAGGTGGGCGGCGCCGATGCCGAAGGCAGACCACGTGGAGCCGGCAGGGATGCGGTCCTTCAGATAGATCAGATTCTCCACCGTAGCAGGCATACCGCCCAGCACACCCAGACAGAACTGGTAGTGACAAGGGGTGGACAGGTGGCCCTTCTTGACGAAGTAGTCAGCGATGCCCAGCATACCGGCATCAAAGATCTCGATCTCCGGCTTGATGCCTTTTTCCAGATAGGCATCGCCCAGCTTCTGCAAAAACTGGGGGCTGTTGACGAACACGCCGCCGGGCATCCAGTTGAAGCTGCCTGCGTCGTAGGAACCCATTTCGATGCCGGGAACGGTCATGTGGTGCAGGAAGCGCTCCTCGTCGGTGGCGGGATGCTCCGGAGAGGCCCCGGAGGAGGTGCAGTTGATGATAACGTCGCAGTCCTTGTGGGCACGGATGCCCTCCACGATCTCACGGAAGGCCTCGGTGTTCATAGCGCCCTTGCCGTCGGCGGCACGGGTGTGGATATGCACCACAGCAGCGCCCAGCTGCCAGCACTCATAGGCGGCCTGCACGATCTGCTCCGGCGTTTCGGGAATATGATAGCCCGCAGGGGTGACAGCACCGGTGAGGGCAGCGGTAATGATGGTTTTTGCCATAGGGAACAACTCCTCGAAATAGGTTTGACCGGGGCCGGAGGCAGCATACTGCCTCCGGCCTGCGGTGCGGAAAAAGGGAAATCAGTCCTTCTTTTCGGGACGATAGGGGGAGACCTTCTTGCTGGGATCGAAGGGGTTGACCTCCTTGCCGGCCTCCACCTCCTTGAACCACTCGAAGGGCTTGGTGCGGAAGCCCGCCCAGCTCTCACGGGTGGGAGGCTGCTGCATCCAGTCGTGGCAGTAGCGCCAGTCGTTGGTCTGGCTGATGTACTTCTCGTCCTGCTGGCCGGCATGGGTATCGCCCATCTCACCGGCGGCGATCCGCAGCAGGGAGCCGTACTGCTCGGAGACGGTGTGCAGCTTCAGGTCGTCCACCAGAAGCTTCTTCAGAGGACGCTTGGCAAGGTTGGACATGATGGTGCGGTTCTCATAGGGCATGGTCTTCCACAGGCGGGCGATCTCCCATGCACGCTCCATGACCTTGTCCTTGGGCACGACCTCGCTGACCATGCCCCAATCCAGCATCTGCTGGGCCGTCCACTGGCGGGCGGTCATCATGTAGTAATTACCACGCTTGGTGCCGAAGTAGTGCTGTGCCATGAGGCCCATACCATCGCCGGGGACCAGACCGCCGTGGGCGTGGGGAACCTCCATCCATGTGTCGTCGGAGCAGATGGTCACGTCGCTGAGCATGGCGGAATCCCAGTGGAAGCCGGGGCCGGGGATGGCACCGATGGTGGGTACGTCCAGATCGAAGATCATGTTCTTGATGAGGTTGGTGTCATCGAAATACTGGTGCTGGAAGCGCTGGGTGGGCAGCTCGGAGTAGGTCTCCCAGCCGTTGGGGTCGGACTCGGTCATCCAACTGTCGCCGATGTGGGTGAAGATGATGATCTCGTTCTTGAAGTCCAGAGACAGGACACGCACCAGCTGGCCGATGGCCCGGTGGGACATACCGCTGTGCTGCATGGGGCCGTCCAGCGTCTTCCAGGTGACCTGCAGGATGCCGTCCTCACGGTACAGGTCGGCGAAATCCTTGAACCACTCCTTGTACTCTTCCAGCTGGGGGAGCTTCACATAATCTGCCAGGGGCTTACTCATAATCATTTACCTCCAAAAAATTATTTTGTTCGTTGGTTTCGGATGGATGGGACTATATCAGGCAGGCGGCACTCAATAGAGCAGCATCGCCATGACCACAGCGATGATACCGGCCAGCAGGTTCACCAACACGGACATCATGAACTGCTGGAAATAGCCCTCCTTATAGGACAGCTTGAACACAGACAGCTGGAAGGCGATGGCGCCGTTGTGGGGCAGGGAGTCGAAGCCTGCACCGGAAATGGCGGCAATGCGGTGCAGAGCGCCCAGATTGATGGAGGGGTTGGCAAGGATGGAATCACCAAAGTTCTTCATGAACAGGGTGACGCCGCCGGTGCCGTTGGCGCACAGGCCGGACAGCAGGTTCACCGCCACGAAGGTCAGCAGGTAGGGGTGCATATTCATGGACAGCACCTTCTCCACCATCAGGGTGAACACAGGGGTAGCCTGTACCACGGTGCCGTAGCCCACCACGATGGAAATGAACACCACGGGGATCAGGGAGCCCTGAATACCACGGACGCAGGTCTGGAACACATGGGGCAGGTACTTGGGGCCTACCAGCACGAACACCAGCACGATGGACAGCACCTGTGCATAGGTGGTGGCCTGCAGGGCGGTGATGCCCAGCTTCTGGAACAGCAGGCTCAGGCCGATGATGGCGGCCACGCAGAGATAGCCCTTCCATGCCGGAGGCAGCTTGGACTCGTCCTCGTCGTTCTGGGGGTCATCGGTATAGGAGACGAAGCCCTCGCCCTTCTTCTTCAGGCGGTTGGTGAGCATGATGAGGTAGACCACGATGAACACCACAGAGAAGGCGGTGCAGACCAGGCTGATGCCCACGCCGGCCATGGTGGTGGTGCCCAGATAGGTGGTGGGGGCGATGTTCAGGGCGTTGGGCATACCAACCAGTGTGCCGTAGGCCACGGAGCCTGCACCGGCGGACATGGCGGCCAGCGCCACCTTACGGGACATATTCAGCTTTTTCAGCACCGGCAGGGCAATGGCCAGAATGGCGTACTGATAGGAGGCCACACCGGCCGCCATCATCAGGCAGGTGATGACAAACAGGGCCACGGCGATCCATTTCTCGCCGAACACTTTAATCAGGTGCGTCGCCATGGCGGAGCCAAGGCCGCTCTCCATCAGGCAGAAGCCGAAGGCGCCGCCGATGGTATACAGCAGCAGGAACTGCTGGAACATGGTGCCTACGGAGGGGAGGAAGGCTGTGAAAATCGAGGTGATGCCATCCGGCGTGCAGAAGGACACCAACAAGGTGCAGGCAAAGACCGTCAGAAACAGGTTGACGCCCTTGAAGCTCAGATAGAAGAACAAGGCAAAGGCAACCACGACGACGATCAGGGAAATAAGGGTGGTAGTGGACACAGATCTCTGATCTCCTTTCTTTTTAAGAAGCAGGAATGTAGGTTACTTCTCAAACACATGGGGAAAACGACGGGCCGGGGAGGCGGGTTGCAGGGCCGCCTCCGTAGAACCCACCCGGCGCTGCCCGGAACAGCACCGGCTCACGGCATAGCTTTTTAGCAAAGGACGTGCCAATTTATTTGGCGATGTCGGAAAATGTCGGCATTATGGGGAAAATTTTTTTGTTGACTTCTCCACCATCCGTCTTCCAAAAAACAGGTGATGCGAAAATGCATCATTCTCCCGGTGATTTGGATAATGCAGAAACGCAGCCGATGCAACATTGCATTGACTGCGTTTTTGCCCCGAAAACAGGCCGTTTGACGGGTCAAAGCCCGTATTTTTTACGCTTGCGGACGATGGTGGATTGATCTGTTTTTAACAGGGCCGCCGCTTTGTAGCTGCTGGGGCAGCGCTTCAGGGCGTCGGCCAGCACGTGCTTTTCGCAGAACTCCATGTAGGCCTTCAGGGAGAAATGCTCCGGGTCGAACTGATAGAAGGCCTCCCAATCGGCGGGATAGATTTCCGGTGGGGTGGAGCGGACGGCATTCTCCCCCAGCAGCGGGGCCAGATCCTGATAGATTTCCATCGTGCCGGCGGCGCTAGTGACCAGCAGCCGCTCCACCACGTTTTTCAGCTCCCGGATGTTGCCGGGCCAGTCGTAGGCCTTCAGCTGTTCGATGACTCGGCGGGAGAGGACCTTGGTGCGGCTGTAACGCTTGCAGTAGTAGTCCAGGAAGAAGGTGGCCAGCGGGACGATATCCTCCCGGCGCTCCCGCAGCGGTGGCAGCTCCAGCGGGATGACGTTGAGGCGGTAGTAAAGGTCCGCCCGGAAGGTCCCGGCCAGCACGCACTCCTTGAGGTTCTGGTTGGTGGCGGCCAGCAAGCGGAAGTCGATCTCCTGTTCCTCCACGGCCCCCAGGCGCTTGCTCTTGTGGCTCTCCAGCACCCGGAGGAACTTGCCCTGCAGCGCCAGCGGCAGGGAGTTGATCTCGTCGAGGAACAGCGTGCCGCCGTGGGCCGCCTCAATAAGGCCGGGCTTGCCGGTATTCAGGGCTCCGGTGAAAGCGCCCTTGGTATAGCCGAACAACTCCGCCTCCAGCAGGTTCTCCGGCAGGGCGGCACAGTTGATCTCGATGATGGGGGCATCGGCCCGGCTGCTGTTGCGGTGGATGTACTTGGCCAGCACCTCCTTGCCGGTGCCGGTCTCGCCGGAGATGAGGACGGTGGAGTCCGTCTGGGCCACCTGAGCGGCGGTCTGGAGGATGGCCTGCATGGCGGGGCTGTCTGCGATGATGGTCTCCTTGGCCCGTGTGCGCTCCGGGGAGAGGGCCGGCACCTCGATGGTGCTGTCGTCCCCATAGAGGATGGCCTGCTGATAGCGCTTGGCCAGCAGATCCAGCCGGACGGTCTCCACCAGCATATACTCCACCTCACCGCCGCTGCCGAAGATGGGGGTGGCCGTGGCCAGCTGGCGGTAGTGATACCCCTTGGGGGTGAGGACATTGTTCACCACGGAGACCTTTTTCTTCTCGGCAAAAGCCGTGACGGCCACGCTCACCGACACCTGTCCCTCCGGGATCAGTTGGAAGGCGTTGAGGCTCAACGCCTCCTCCCGTGTGGCGCCCACCATCTTCAAAAAGGCGTTGTTGCAGTAGATGTAGTCTCCCTTGCGGTTGAGGATGTAGATCCCCTCGTTGATGTTGTCAAAAATTTCGGCCATGAGCAGTGGATTGGCCACAGAGATCCCTCCGTTTCTGTCAGAAAGGTGTCCTGAGTGGACGCCGGTTTTTATGGGGCTGCTTTTTACGGGGCTATTGTAATATAAATCCCGGCGGCTGTCTACCGGGATCTTTGCCGGAGGGCCTCCCCATCTGTTCATAAAATTTTCATATTATTCCTGTTGCCATTTTGTAACTTTTTTTATATAATACCTTATGGTGACATAATACGGCGCAGCCCGACAGGGTTCGTCGTTTCAAATGCAGCGGGCCGGGGCTCCGGTAGCGAGGGATATGATATGATTCGATTGAAGGACGTTGAAAAAACATACGAAAACGGGACGGAGGCCCTTCAGGGCATCTCCTTTACCATTGAGGACGGGGAATTTGTGTTTCTGGTGGGACCCTCCGGCTCCGGCAAGTCCACCATCATCAAGCTCCTGACCGGCGAGGTCATCCCCACGGCGGGGCGGGTCATGGTCAACGGCTTCTCCATGAGCCGCATCTCCGACCGGCAGATCCCCTATATGCGCCGCACCATCGGCGTGATCTTTCAGGACTTCCGCCTGATCCCCAAAAAGACGGTGTTCGACAACCTGAGCCTTGCCATGCGGGCGGTGGGGGCCACGCCCCGTGACATCCGCACCCGCATCCCCTATGTGCTGGAGCTGGTGGGTCTGAAGGGTATGGAGGACCGGTACCCCGACGAGCTGTCCGGCGGTGAGCAGCAGCGTGTGGCCATTGCACGGGCGCTGGTGAACAATCCCAGCACCATCGTGGCCGATGAGCCCACCGGCAATCTGGATCCCAACCGCTCGCTGGAGATCATGACCCTGCTGGAGCGCATCAACGCCCTTGGCACCACCGTGGTGGTGGTGACCCACGAGCGGGATCTGGTGAACCACTTCGACAAGCGGGTCATCATGATCGATCACGGGCAGGTCAACGGCGACGGCGTGGGAACGTATGAGGTATAACAGATGAAGCACGATTTTCGATATTTTTTCCGGGAGGGCATCCGCAATATGTTCTCCCACGGATTCATGTCCTTCGCCGCCATCGGCGTGACGGTGGCGTGTCTGGTGATCATGGGGACCTTTTCGCTGGTGGCCTATAACGCCAACGAGAACCTGAAGGATCTGCAGAAGGAGAACGCCGTGCTGGCCTTCGTGGATGAGAACCTCTCTGACAACGAGGCCAAGGCCCTGCAATCCAAGCTGGAGAAGATCCCCGGTGCGGCGGACTGCACCTTCGTCTCCCGGCAGGAGGCACGGGACAGCTACGTGGAGCAGTACGATGAGGACGACCTGTACAGCGACTTGGATCCCTCCATTTTTCGCCATCGGTACGTTATCCATCTGACGGACGCCGCACAGATGCAGCAGGTGGTATCCGATCTGGAGGCCACCCCCGGCATCGTGAAGGTCCGGGCGGACGAGACCATCTCCAACGGGTTTTTGACGGTGCGGAATGTGGCAAGCCTCATCAGCATCGCCCTCATTGCGGTGCTGCTGGTGATCTCGGTATTCATTATCTCCAACACCATCAAGCTCACCACCTT
>ERZ857521.1516-NODE-1516-length-26947-cov-6.281162_pt1 | contig 26947 bp, 24 predicted proteins | sample MGYA00519701_ERZ857521 | MGnify/ENA primary metagenome ERZ857521 (study PRJEB31778, sample SAMEA3449346) | human gut metagenome | biome: human gut; feature: human-associated habitat; material: faeces | place: United Kingdom | collected 2010/2012 ...
AGGCTGTCGAAAAGGTTTTTCGACAGCCCGACGCCGGGAGAAGCTTCTCCCGGCGCGCAAATGGGCATTGCGATTGATTATTTGGCGTAACGGTCGTAGGCAGCCTGCACGATTTCCAGGTAGCGGCCCAGGTTGCGGCTTTCGCAGCCCTTGACAAACTCATCCCAGGTCTCGTCGATCTTCAGGTCGCCGCGGATCATCTTGGATTCCATGGTGGCGATGTAGGTATCCAGATCCAGCTCCAGCAGGCTCAGCTCCTCGGCCTCTTCGGGGGTGTACTTGAGGGTGGCGGGGAAGCCAACCTTGTAGTAGGGCGCCATGTGGGTAACGATGTTCTGGGTCAGGTTATAGCTGGTGCTGGTGGGGTTGGCGTTGTCATCGCGGGAGGCGATGGTGGCATAGGGCCAGTAGTTGTTGCCGGGCTTGATCTTATCGGTCTGGAAAGCGCCGTTGCTCTTATACAGATCGGTAGGATACAGATACTTGCGCACCAGGTAATCCAGGTTATCCATGGAGAAGGGCACGAAGTACCAGCCGGTGTTGGGCCATTCCTCGTTGGTGCCCAGCATGGGGCCGCGCCACAGCATCTCCGTGCCGTAATCGGAGTAGCACCAATCGCAGAACTTGATCAGGCGCTCGATAACCTCGGGCTTGTCGGCCAGCTTATCGGTGATGGTCAGGCCGCCGTAGAAGATGGCGTCCTTGGCGGGCCACATCTTGACGCTGTTGAACTCGCTGGTGTAGGGATCCACGGATTCATACTGCAGGTAGAATTCGGGGTCGGAGTTGTTCATCCACTGCGCGTGGTTGGTGAAGGAGCCGATCAGACCGGAGGCTTCCTTGGCGTTGAACTGCTCCTTGGTCTGGCTGAAATAGCCGGGGTCGATCAGGTTTTCGGACCACAGGCGGTTCATGTACTTAAGGAATTCCTTGTAGTTTTCCTGCACGGGCACGTACATGACGGCGCCGTCGTCGTTGGCCTGCACGCGGCGATCCAGGAAGCCGAAGGCCACCAGAATCGGGATGAAGTGGTCGGTATAGCTATCCTTGCCGTAACGGCCGCTGATGGGGAACTCGTCGGTGGTATCGCCGTTGCCGTTCGGGTCGCCGTCGCGCACGGCGCACAGATAGGTATAGAACTCTTCCAGGTTTTCGGGAACCTTCACGTTCAGCTTTTCGGCCCAGGAGACGTTGACGAAGTAGCGGGACAGCGCGTACTCGCGGGTGGAGCCGTTTACGCCGCGGAAGGAGTAGATGTGGCCGTCAGGGAAGGTCATGCCCTTGAGGATATCCGGATAGCCTTCTTCCATCACTTTGAACACGTTGGGCATGTTTTCGGGGGTGATGTAATCCTCCAGCGGCAGCAGGTAGCCCTGCGCGCCGTAGTTGGCCAAATCGATATCGTTCAGGTCGTTGAGGAACACCTCGGGATAGGTATCCAGCGCGAACATGGTGCCCTTCTTTTCGGCCCAGGCGTCCTCGCTGTACTGGGTAACATGGAAGCGGATGCCGCATTCCTTTTCAATCAGATCCAGGCACCAGAAATCGTTCCAGTCGCCGTGATCTACCTTGGCGGCCAGCGCCAGTTCAACCGTGACGACGTCCTGCGCCGCCGCTTCCTCCGCCAGCACGACGGAGCAGCAGGACAGCGTGAGGATTGCCGCCAGAAGCAAAGCCAGTAGTCTTTTCATGGGTGAAACCTCCTTGTTTTTATTCAGGGGACTTGCCCCGAATGTTTTGCCTTAGCCCTTGACCGAGCCGATCATTACGCCCTTGACGAAGAACTTCTGCACGAAGGGATAGATGATCAGCATGGGCACGGACGCCACCACGATCAGGGAATATTTCATCGTCTGGGCCATCTGCACGCGCGCCACCATGGCCTCCAGCTCCTCGATATCGGCGTTCATGTCGATCTTCTGGTTGAGCACCAGGATCTCGCGCAGGAAGATTTGCAGCGGCTGCAGGTTGCGATCCTCAATGTACATCAGGGCGTTGAAGTAGCCGTTCCAGTGCCCCAGGGCGTAGTACAGCGCCAGGATGGCCAGCACGGGGCCGGACAGGGGGAAGATGATGCGCCAGACGATCTGGAAATCGTTGCAGCCGTCGATGCGCGCGGCCTCCTGCAATTCATAGGGAATGGAGGAGGAAATGAAGGAGCGGCAGATGATGCAGTTATACACCGACACCAGGCCCAGCAGCAGCAATACCATGCGGGTGTTGACCAGGCCCAGCTTTTTGACCACCAGGAAGGTGGGGATCAGGCCGCCGCCAAACCACATGGTGAACACCATAAAGAAGGTGATCAGCCCGTGGCCGTACATATCCTTGCGGGAAAGCGAATAGCTGGCCATGAAGGTGACCAGCACGTTCAGGAACGTGCCCACCACGGTGTAGAACAGCGAATTGCCATAGCCGGTCAGGATCCATTTGTTGGACAGGATGGACTTGTAACCCTCGATGTTAAAGCCCACAGGCCACAGCTTCATCCGGCCGCTGTTGACGGCCAGCGGCTCGCTGATGGAGGCGGAAAGCACGTAGATCAGCGGATACAGCGCCGCCAGGCCAAACAGGGTGAGGATGATATAATTGACGACGGTGAACACGCGGTCGCCGCGGCTGTCGCGGATGCGCGTGCCCTTCGCCTTGCGCGCGGAAATGCTCATTGTCCTCCCCCCTTCTCAGAACAGGCTGGTATCGCTCAGCGCGCGGGAGATGCGGTTGACAATCAGCAGCATCATCACGTTAACCAGCGAGTTGAACAGGCCGATGGCCGTGGTGTAGGAGAACTTGGCGCCCTGCACGCCGGTCTTGTACACATAGGTGGAGATGATCTCCGATACCGGCAGGTTAAGCGCGTTCTGGAGCAGATACGCCTTTTCAAAGCCCACGCTCATGATCTTGCCGCAATCCAGGATGAACAGCAGGATGATGGTCTGCCGGATGCCGGGAAGGTTAATGTGCCACACGCGCTGCAGGCGGCTTGCGCCGTCAATCTGCGCCGATTCGTGCAGCTGCGGGTCGATGCCCGCCAGCGCGGCCAGGTAGATGATGGACGACCAGCCGGTGTTTTTCCAGATGTCGGAGATCACATAGATGGCGCGCCAGGAGCTTTCCTGCGTCATGTAATCCACGCTTTTGCCGCCCAGCAGCACCACCAGGCTGTTGATGATGCCCGTATCGGGCGCGGTGAAGGCGATGACCATGCCGCACAGCACCACGGTGGAGATAAAGTGCGGGGCGTAGGTGACGTTCTGCACAAACTTTTTATAGCCGACGCTGCCGCACTCGTTGAGCAGCAGAGCCAGCAGGATGGGCAAAGGGAAGGTGAAAATCAGCGAATACAGGCTCAGCAGCACGGTATTGCGCATCAGCTGCGGAAATTGGGGAGAATTCAGGAAGTACTTAAAGTGCTTCAGCCCCACCCATGTGGAGCCCAAAAAGCCGTTGCGCGGGCGATAATCGCGGAAGGCGATCTGCACGCCGTACAGGGGAATATAATGGAAGATAATCAAATAGGCCACGGCGGGCAGCAGCAGCACATACAATTGCCAGGACTGCGCCAGCCGCACCAGCGGAGATTTGCGGCGGGGCCTGATTACGCGGGGCGTATCCGTCTGCACGGAAGCTCCTCCTTTCGTTTTTCCAGGGATGAATTTTACGCAGATACAATAAATGATGCGTTATGCGATGTTCAAGCTGCACGGTATCGATATCATATTTATTATACTGAATGGCATGATCAGGAAAAAGGACGCACATTGCGTTTTCCCGCAACCTGAATTAACCTGACCCTGTCCTTTTATGCGCCAGATGTGACAATCCGGCGGCGCTTATTCGCGCGCTTCATGCGGGCGCAGGTTTTCCAGCCACCAGTGTTTCACATTGGCGCGGTGCTTCCACAGCGCGTCCGAGGCCTGAATCAGCAGCCGCGTGCCGCCCTGGGGCGTATGCACGATCACGCTGTTGGAATAAAAGCAATTGCCCGCCTTGCGCTCACAGATATAGGTTCCCTCATCCCAGTTTTCGCCGTCGGGCGAGGTATAGAGCACAAAATTCTGCGGCGGGGTATAGTGGCCCGAGCGGCCGTACATCAGAAACCACCCATCGTAAAAGCGCAGCTGCGGGTTGCGGATGCGCTTTTCCAGCGCCGCCCGCCGGGGCGCGCACCAGGTTTTGCCTCCATCGCGGCTGATGGTATAGGGCGGATGGCCTTCGTCCAGCTTATCGTAGATGTATACGATCAGCGCGCCGTCCGGGGCAAAATCCATGGTACCGTACACCTTTTCATGGGTATCAAAGGGCAGCACGCTCACTTCCTCAAAGCTGCGCCCGCAGTCCGCGCTGCGATACAGCCGGTACACATGCTCGGGCAGGCAGCCCTCGTCGCCGTTTATACCGTCGTTGCAAAATTCCAGCGCATAGATCATGCCGCCGCGGCAGGCGCAGTCAAAAATGCGCCCCTTGAAGGGAAACTGCCCGGCCACGGCAAAGCTGTCGCCGCCGTCGCGGCTGACCAGCCAGCGTGGCTCCACCCATGGCCCCCAATACTTGCCCCGGCTGTCGTTCATGGTGGCGAACAGCACAATCGTGCCGTCCGGCGCGCAGGCGGCCTTTTCACAGCTGACGGTATACAGCCCATCCAGAAAGGTATCCACCGAGAAGGGCAGCGGGCGGGGATTATCCCAGGTCTGGCCCGCGTCCAGGGAGCGGCGGTATTCCATCCAGCCAAAGCCGTTATGGCCGTCGTTGCGCACGCCCGAGCAATTGGAATAAAAGGCCAGCACGCACCCCGGCGCGTACTCCACCAGCGCGTGCCCCAGGTGCCCGCTGCGACCTTTGGCAACCAGATCGGCAAACATCAGCCCGTCGTTGGGCAGGGGCGAGGGGGTGATATCATAGTCTGCAAAGCGCATAAGGCCCTCCGTTATGTATAAAATCATTCGCATTTTTATACCAGATTATCAGTATAGCAGGCTTTTCCTTTTCCCGCAAGGACGCGGGTTGCCGCGCGCCGCAACCTGAGTTTACCTGCTTTCTTGACAACGTCCGGCGCTGTGATATAATGCAGTTGATCATTTTGCTTGAATATACCAAAGGAGAACCGCGCCATGAAAACCGATATGAAAGCCAAGCTGCGCCGCCATGAAATGTGCATTGGCACCCATGTATCCCTCAACGAGGCTGTTGTTACCGAAATGATGGGGTATCTGCCCTATGATTATCTGTGGATTGATATGGAGCACTCGGTCATCAACACCGAGCGGCTGCTGGGTCAGCTGATCGCCGCGCGCGCGTCCGGAATTAACGCCATCGTACGCATCCCGGCCAACGATCCCATCCTGGCCAAGCCCGTGCTGGACGCGGGCGCGGACGGCATTATTTTTCCCATGATCCGCGGCTATGACGATGCGGCGCGCGCCATGGAGGCGTGCATGTATCCCCCGCGCGGGGTGCGCGGCTACGGCCCCTGGCGCGCCTATCGCTTTGGCACCATCAACGGGGCGGATTACCGCGCCACGGTGGACGATACCCTGCTGCGCTTTATCCAGATTGAGGAAATGGGCGCCATCCGCGAGCTGGACAAGATTTTGACCATCGACGCGATCGACGCATTCATCTTTGGGCCCAACGATCTATCCGGCTCCATGGGCAAGCTGGGGCAGACCAACGATCCCGAGGTGCGCGCGGTGATAGACGAGGCCATCGCCAAGATCAACGCCGCGGGCAAGGTGGCGGGCGTATCGCTGGGCCTGGCGGATGAGAAAACCATGCGCTCCTGGTATGATCGCGGGGTGCGCATGCTGTCCTCGGGCTACGATGTGAAATACATCATGGCTGGCGCGCAGGCCAACCTGGCCAACATGCGCGCGGCCTTCCATCTGGAGGACAAATAAGATGGAAAAGATCGCCAGCTTCACCATTGATCACACCCGCCTGCTGCCCGGCGTATACGTATCGCGCCGCGACGGGCAGGGGGATGGGCGCGTAACCACCTTTGATCTGCGCCTGACCGCGCCCAACCGCGAGCCGGTGATGGACACCCCGGCCATTCACACCATCGAGCACCTGGGGGCAACCTTTCTGCGCTCGGGCGCGCAAAGAGATCGGATTGTTTATTTTGGCCCCATGGGCTGCCGCACGGGCTTTTATCTGATTCTTTTCGGCGAGGTCAGCGCGCAGGAAGCGCTGCCGCTGCTGATCGACATGTGCCGTTTTATCCTGGGCTTTTCGGGCGATATCCCCGGCGCGCGCCCCGAGGAATGCGGCAACTATCAGGAGCAGAACCTGGACATGGCCAAGTTCTACATCGCCCGCTATCTGCGCGAGCTGACCGAGCACGCGCGGACGGAGTATCCGGGGTAAGGACGGGGAGACGAGGGGACGAAGGGAAACGCAGTTTTTTACATATAGAGAGCGCGGCCACCAAAAGGCTTCCCCTTGGAGGGGAAGCTGTCAGGCTTGTCCTGACTGATGAGGCGCGTAATCCGCCTCTGTGGCAGATACAGGCGGATGCAGCGCCAATGAGGCAACGAGTTTTGCAAGCGTCAGCGCTGCAAAACGACTATGCCGAATTGTGAGGGTCGTAGCCGCCGCAGCGGCGTAGTCCTTATATTGTTTTGATAACGGCTGCTTCGCAGCCTACACCTCACCACCGCCTGCGGCGGAGCTTCTCCTCAAGGAGAAGCCTTTTGGTGAGCGCGTTTTTCCAACAGACGTCAATCGCTGCGCAAGACTTCCCGCACCCAACCACGCCCCCGTGGCACGCTGATCGCAGATCAGCGCAGGTCGTGCGCAGCACGACCATGGGGGCGGGGTAGCAGTCCTGCCTTTCAGTTTTATTCAATCGGCTTTCACGTCACACATCGGTTCTTTGTTCCTTTCTTCACTGAAGAAAGGAACGTTCCCTTTCGTCCTCCCCACTCGTTCCCCATCCCCTCCCCGAAAGGAGCCCACGCATGGACGACAGCCTGATTCGCTTTTTCGCGCCCCATACGCAGGAGGAAGAAAGCCTGCTGCGCGGCGAACCCCTGGCGCAGGGACGCTATACCGACCGCAGCGCCTTCATCGTGGAGGGCGAGCGCTTTGTGCCCTCGCGGCAGATGATCTCGCTGCGGCCGCATACGCGCTTTGCCGATTTTCCCATGCACTGGCACGACTATGTGGAAATGATGTATATGCTGCAGGGCGAAACGCTGCACGGCATGCCCGACGGCAGCACGGTGCGCCTGCAGGCGGGCGAGCTGCTGCTGATCAACCGCCACAGCGCGCACAGCATCGCCCGGTGCGGGGAAAACGACATCGCGGTCAACTTCCTGATCCAGCAGGAGTTTCTGGATTTTGTGCCCGATATGATCGGCACCCATAACGTGCTGGGCAGGTTCCTGCTGGACGCGCTGCGCAATTATGAGCAGGACATGGCCTATCTGCACTTCCGCGTGGCCGAGATCAGCGAGATCCAGTGGCTGCTGCAAAGCATTGTGCATTCGCTCATCGCGCCCAAGGCCGCCGGCCTGCAAATTCGCCGCACCGAGATGGGGCTGCTGTTTCTGCACCTGCTCAGCCGGCCGGAATGCATGCGTATGCCCGCCGCCACGCATCAGGAAAACCTGGTGGTCATCGAGCTGCTGCAGGAAATCCGCCAGAACTATGCTGATTTTGTGCTGCGCGATTTCGCCCGGCGCAAGCATGTGTCCTCCGCCTATCTGTGCAAGGTGCTCAAGGAGGCTACCGGCAAAAACTGCACCGCGCTGCTGCAGGAGCGGCGCATCGAAAAGGCCAAGCGCATGCTGCGCGAAACCGACCTGAGCGTGATGGAAATCTGCGCGGCGGTGGGCTACAGCAACAGCAGCTATTTTTACCGCATCTTCGAGTCGGCCACGGGCATGTCTCCCAGCGCCTGGCGGGTTAATTCAGGTTGCGACGAAAGGCGATAAACGTCCTTTCCCGCCGCGCTGTTTTCTGTACAATAAAGGATAGCGAACCTCAGCTTTGACTAAAGGAGAGATTTCCCATGAACGAAGGCTATCAGCTGGCCCTGCGCCGCTACGCGGACATTGGCATAGATACGGAAAAGGCCCTGCAAACGCTCGCGTCCATTCCCGTGAGCATTCACTGCTGGCAGGGCGACGACGTGACCGGCCTGGAAAGCCTGGGCGGCGCGCTGGACGGCGGCATCCAGGTGACGGGCAATTATCCTGGCCGCGCCCGCACGTTTGAGGAGCTGACGCGCGATTTTGAAACCGCGCTGTCGCTGATTCCCGGCTGCAAGCGGCTGAACCTGCACGCCAGCTACGCCATCGGCGGCGAGGGCAAGCGCGATCAGCTGCGCCCCGAGCACTTCGTCCCCTGGGTGGCGTTTGCCAAGGCGCATCAGATCGGCCTGGATTTCAACCCCACGTTCTTCTCCCACCCGATGGTCAAGGATAACCTTACCCTGTCCAGCCCCGATGAGGCGGTGCGCGCCTACTGGATCCGCCATGCTGTGGCCTGCCGCCGTATCGCCGCGTATTTTGCGCGTGAGCTGGGCACGCACTGCCTGTGCAATATCTGGATTCCCGACGGCTACAAGGACGTGCCCGCCGACCGGCTATCCCCGCGCCTGCGCCTGCGCGACAGCCTGGAGCAGATCTTTGCCGAGCCCCTGCCCGGCGTGATCGACAGCGTAGAAAGCAAATTCTTTGGCATCGGCCTGGAGGCCTACACCGTGGGCTCGGCGGAGTTTTACGCCAACTACGCTGCCACGCATCCCGGCGTATATAACCTGATGGACAGCGGCCATTACCACCCTGAGGAGTCCATCGCGGACAAAATCCCCGCGCAGCTGGCCTTCTACGATAAGCTGCCGCTGCACGTAACCCGCCCCATGCACTGGGACAGCGACCATGTGGTCACGCTGACGGACGACCTGCGCGGCATTGCCGATGAAATCGTGCGCTGCAGCGCCTGCGATAAGGCGCTGATCGGCCTGGATTTCTTTGACGGCTCCATCAATCGCGTGGCCGCATGGGTGATCGGCACGCGCAATATGCAAAAGGCGCTGCTGCTGGCCCTGCTGACCCCGCATCAGGCGCTGGCCGAATTGCAAAACGCCTGCCGCTTTACAGAGCTGCTGGCTCTGCAGGAGGAATACAAATCCTTGCCCTGGGGCGAGGTGTGGGCGGAATACTGCCGCCGCCAGGATGTGCCCGAAAATGAAAAATGGCTGTCCGCCGTGCAGCAATATGAACGGCAGGCTCTTGCCGAAAGGAAGTAAGCACAGATGAAAGCAACCGATTTTGAAGTGATGCAGTCCTTTGCCCGCGTGTGCGACGATGGCTGGCAGCAGGGCTGGCACGAGCGCAACGGCGGCAACCTCACCTATCGCATGACGGCTGAGGAGGTGGATCAGCTGCGTCCCTTCTTCCGCGCCGTGCCCGGCAAATGGGTACAGATGGACGTGCAGGCCGATAACCTGCGCGGCGAGTATTTCATCGCCACCGGCAGCGGCAAGTATTTCCGCCATGTGCAGCGCGCCATGCAGGACACCTGCTGCATTGTGGAAATCAACGCGGTGGGCGACGCCTGGCGCATTGTATGGGGGCTGGAAAAGGGCGGCCGCCCCACCAGCGAGTTCCCCAGCCATTTTCTCAACCATTCCGTGCGCAAGGCGGCCACGGGCGGCGCGTGCCGCGTGATCTATCACGCGCACCCGGCCAATGTGATCGCCATGACCTACATTCTGCCCCTGACGGCGCGCGATTTTACCCGCGCGCTCTGGCAAAGCGCCACCGAGTGCCCTGTGGTTTTCCCCGGCGGCGTGGGCGCGGTGCCCTGGATGGTGCCCGGCGGGCGCGATATCGCCCTGGCCACCAGCAGGCTGATGCGCGAGTATGACGCGGCGGTATGGGCGCACCACGGGCTGTTTGTATCCGGGCCGGACTTTGACACGGCCTTTGGCCTGATGCACACCATTGAAAAGGCGGCGCAGATTTACATGCTGGTGCTTGCCAGCGGCAAGCCTGTGCTGCAGACCATCACGGACGATGATCTGCGCGCCATCGCCAAGGAATTTGGCGTAACGCTGCGCGAGGAGTTTCTGGATTGATTTGATTGGGGGCGCGGCACCTGGCGGCGTCCCCATTTTCTGATGAAGGATAGGAGACGGGGGACGAGGGATACGTTACTTTCTTCAGTGAAGAAAGTAACAAAGAACCTATGTGTGACGTGAAAGTCGATTGCATCGGCGTGCCACGGGGGCATGCTTGGATGCATTGGTTGTTCGTATCTATTTGCGATTGTTGAATAGAACGGCAACCAGCATGAAAACCGCACGACCATAAAAGCCTTCTCCCAAACGCGAGACGGATGAGTTGCCGTTCTCCCATCCCCGCCAATCTATCATAAAGGAGCTTTACCATGCCCTGTGAAATCTATCAGCTGGCCCCGCAGACGCACACGCAGATGATGGGCTATGTGATCAAAACCCCCGGCGATTCGCTGATCGTCATTGACGGCGGCACGGCGGAGGACGCGGATTACCTGCTGTATCTGCTGCGCCGCCTGGGTGGCAATCATCCCCAGGTGAAGGCGTGGTTTCTCACCCACCCGCACTCCGACCATGTGTACGCGCTCTACGATCTATTGCAAAATCGCCCCGAAGCCTTTTCGCTGGACGCGCTGTACCTGCACTATCCCGAGCGCCGGGTGCTGGAAATCGGCGAGCCGCGCAGCCTGCCTGCCTGGGACGGCTATCAGGCGCTGCGATCGCAGATCGGCAGCCGGGAGCATATCCTGCGCGAGGGCGAGCATCTGGACATCGACGGCACGGCCTGGGATGTGCTCTATACCAGCGATCCTGCCTTTACCCGCAACGCCTCCAACAATTCCTCCTGCGTGCTGCGCATGACCAGCGAGGGCGTGCGCACGCTGTTCCTGGGCGATCTGGGCGTGGAGGGCGGCGAAAAGCTGCTGCGCATGCACGGGGACGCGCTGCAAAGCGATATCGTGCAGATGGGTCATCATGGGCAAAGCGCCGTGCACATGGATGTGTACCATGCCATCCGCCCGCAGGCGTGCCTGTGGTGCGCGCCCAAATGGCTGTGGGATAACAATCAGGGTCGCCGGGGCTACGATTCGGGCGTCTGGGATATTCTGCGCGTGCGGGAGGAGATGCGCCGCCTGGGCGTGCGCCGCCACGCAATTGCGAAGGACGGCACCTACCGCATCACCCTGGATGGGGGCAACATTGATATTTTCTGCGCGGATCCCTTTGCCGCGCAATAATAAGGAGGCATCACCATGCGAGTATACGGCATGCAGGTCAATCACATCGCGCGCCCGCTGGGCTTTGATCTGACCCCCCTGCGCTTTTCCTATAAGGTCGCCTGCGAGGGCGGCAAGCGCCAGCAGTCCGCCCGCGTGCGGGTGTACGGCCCGGATGAAAGCGTGGTTTACGATTCGGGCACGCGGCAGGATATCGACAGCCTGTGCTTTGCGCCCGATATTCCGCTGTCCCCGCGCACGCGCTATACCTGGGACGTCACCGTAACCGCCGATACCGGCGAAACGGCGCTCAGCCCGCGCGCGTGGTTTGAAACCGCCAAGCTGCAGGAGCCCTGGCTGGGGCAGTGGATCGCCGCGCCCAGGGAGATTGCCAACGCGCGGCTGGTCAAGCGCTTTGCCCTGCCCGGGCGGGTGGTCTCCGCACGGCTGTATATCTGCGGTCTGGGGCTGTACGAGGCCTTTATCAACGGCCAGAAGGCAGGCGACGAATACCTGGCCCCCGGCTGCAACAAATACGACAGCTGGCTGCAATATCAAACCTACGATGTGACCGACCTGCTGGCGGAGGACAATGAAATCGCCGCGCTGCTGGGCGACGGCTGGTACAAGGGGCGCTTTGGCTTCCAGGGGCAGAAGGAAATCTTCGGCAATACGCAGGCGCTGATCTGCGAATTGCACGCGGCGCTGGATAACGGCGCGGAGATCATCATTCCCTCGGACGATACCTGGCGCTGCGGCGAATCGCCCGTGCTGTTTTCCAATATTTATGACGGCGAAACCTGGGACGCCTCCAAGCCCCTGTCCGCCGCTCTGCCCGCGCGCCTGCTGCCCGATATGGATACAGATCTGCTGCGCCCGCGCATGAGCCCGCCTGTGCGCGCCATGCTGACGCTGCGCCCCGCCGCCGTGCTGCATACGCCCGCAGGCGAAACCGTGCTGGATATGGGGCAGGAAATCACGGGCTTTGTCACCTTCCGCACAGTCGCCGAGCGCGGCCATACCTACACCCTGCGCTATGGCGAAATCCTGCAGGACGGCTGCTTCTATACCGATAACCTGCGCACCGCCAGGCAGACCTTTACCTACATCTGCGATGGGCAGGAGGCCTGGGCGCGGCCGCACTTCACCTTCTTCGGCTTCCGGTATATCAAGCTGGAGGGCTTTGGGGAGGAAATCGACCTGCATGACTTTGTGGGCTGCGTGCTCTATTCCGATATGGAGCAGACGGCCTTCATCCGCACCGCCAGCGACAAGGTGAACCGCCTGTGCGAAAACGCCCTGTGGGGGCAGCGCGGCAACTTTGTGGATGTGCCCACCGATTGCCCTCAGCGCGACGAGCGCATGGGCTGGACGGGCGACGCGCAGGTGTTCTGCGCCACCGCCTGCTACCAGATGAGCAGCGCGGCCTTCTACGCCAAGTTCATGCGCGATATGGCCTTTGAGCAGCGCGAGCGCGGCGGCGGCGTGCCGCACGTGGTGCCCTCCTTTGGCATGCAGGGCTCCCCTGCCTGCGCCTGGGCGGACGCGGGCAGCATCATCCCCTGGACGGTATATCAGTTCTTCGGCGATACCGCCCTGCTGCGCGAGCAATACGACAATATGAAGCTGTGGGTGGAGTGGATTCATCGCGTCGATCACGAGACGGGCGACCATCGCCTGTGGCAGGCGGGCTTCCACTTTGCCGACTGGCTGGCGCTGGACGCGGCCTTCCCGGCCTCCTGCACGGGCGGCACCGATCCCGATTTCATCGCCTCGGCCTTCTATCTGTACTCCACGCGCCTGACGCGCAAGGCCGCCGCCATCCTGGGCTACGCGCCCGACGCTGCACGCTACGCCGCCCTGGAGCAGGAGATTCTTGCCGCCATCCGCCAAACCTACCGCGCCCCTAAGGGCGGGCTGACCGTCAACACCCAGACGGCGCACATCCTGTCGCTGTTCCTGGGGCTGATGTCCGAGTCCGACACGCCCATCCTCAAGGCCGCGCTGGATCGCCTGTTTGAAAACGCCCGGAACGAGCTGCGCACGGGCTTTGTGGGCACGGCCTATCTGTGCAGCGTGCTCACGCAGGCGGGCTTTAACCACCTGGCCTACACGCTGTTCCTGAATGAAAGCTACCCCGGCTGGCTGTATGAGGTAAACATGGGTGCTACCACCGTGTGGGAGCGCTGGAACTCCGTGATGCCTGACGGCCATATGTCCAGCACCGGCATGAACTCGCTCAACCATTACGCCTACGGCGCGGTGATGGAGTGGGTGTGCCGCGACGCGGCGGGGCTGGCTCCCGTGGAGGATGCGCCGGGCTTCCGCAAGGCGCTGATGCATCCGCATCCCGATACGCGCCTGGGTGAAATCGATTTCAGCTATGAATCCGCCATGGGACGGTACCGCACCCACTGGAAAACGGTGGATGAAACGACCTTCGATTGGGAGCTCGAGGTGCCCTTTGGCGCGCAGGCCGAGGCCGTGCTGCCCCTGGGCACGGTGACGGGCAGCGACGCGGGCTGGCAGGAGCAGGCCGACGGCTGCCTGCACGCCGTGCTGGAAAGCGGCAGCTACGCCTTCCATTGCGTGTGCGCCGCGCCCTATTCGGGAAGGCTGCTGCTGGACGTGCCCTTTGAGCAGCTGCTCAAGCACGATGATCTGCGCGAGGAGATATTGACCATCGCACCCGAGCTGACCGAATTGAAGGCCGTCAAGGATATCCAAAAGATGTCATTGCGCCAGCTGCGCTCCTTCCCCTTCTCGCCCCTGGCTCCCTGGAAGCTAAAGCGCCTGGAGCAGGCCCTCAACGCCCGCGCCTTTGGCTGAGGAATGCCTATGAACAACGCCATGATCGCCATCGATATCGGCGCGTCCAGCGGCCGGCACATGCTGGGACAGGTAAAAAACGGCCGGCTGGAGCTGACCGAGCTTTATCGCTTTTCCAACGGCGCGCAGCGCAAAAACGGGCGTTTATGCTGGGATATCGACCGGCTGTTTGCCGAAATCCTGAACGGCCTGCGCACAGCGAGTGCGCAGGGAATCACCCCGCGCAGCGTAGCCATCGACACCTGGGGCGTGGACTTTGTGCTGCTGGACGCGCAGGGACGCATGCTGGGCGACGCGGTAAGCTATCGCGACGGCCGCACGCAGGGCATGGATGAAATCGTCCGCCGCGTCATCGATGAGGAAGCGCTGTATGCCCACACAGGTATCCAAAAGCAGCCGTTTAATACCATCTATCAGCTGACCGCCCTGCGCGAGGCAGGAGAGCTGGATGCCGCGCAGGAAATGCTGCTGCTGCCCGAATATCTGAACTATCTGCTCACCGGCCAACGCGTGCATGAGTATACCAACGCCTCCACCACGGGGCTGCTGGACGCGCACGCGCGCGCTTGGGACTGGGAGCTGATCGACCGCTGCGGTTTTCCGCGGCGGCTGTTCGGCCCCCTGTCGCAGCCCGGCACGCGGGTGGGCGCGCTGCTGCCTGAAATTGCCCAGGCCGTGGGCTTTGATACCCAGATTCTCCTGGCTCCCACGCACGATACCGCCGCCGCCGTGATGGCCGCGCCGCTGGAGGCAAACGACGCATATCTTTCCAGCGGCACATGGAGCCTGCTGGGCATGGAGCTGCCCGCGCCCATCCTGACCCCGGAAAGCCGCGCGCGCAACCTGACCAACGAGGGCGGCGCGCAGGGCACGATTCGCTATCTCAAAAACATCATGGGCCTTTGGATGCTGCAGGAGCTGCGGCGCGAGCTGTGCCCGCAGACCTCCTTTGCCGAGCTGGCAGCGCTGGCCGAGCGGCACGACGGCTATCCAGGCCGGGTGGACTGCAACGCCGCGCGCTTTCTGGCCCCCGTCTCCATGGCGGCGGAGCTGCGCAGCGCCCTGGCCGAGGGCGGCTATCCCGCGCCTGCGGATGTGGGCGACCTGGCCGCGTGCGTGTGCCACAGCCTGGCGGATTGCTACCGCGCGGCGGTGGACGAGCTGGAAGCGCTGACCGGCCGCCGCATCGCCTGCCTGCGTGTGGTGGGCGGCGGCTGCCGCAACGATTATCTGAACCGCCTGACCGCCCGTGCGCTTGCGCGTCCGCTGACCGCGGGCCCGGCCGAAGCCACGGCGATTGGCAACCTCCTGTCCCAGCTGCTGCACGCGGGGGAAATCCACACCCTGGCCGAGGGGCGAGCTCTGGTGCGCGCCTCCTTCACGCTGAAGGCATACGCCTGACGGCTGCTTTCGGACGGCAAAACGTATCTTTCATCCATTTTGGCTTGCACAGGCAGGGCATGCTTGCTATACTGCCTTTGGACGGTGCAGGAACCGCCGCCCAGAAGGAGCTAATATGGAACAAAGCAATCTCCAATCCTTGATATACGAAACCGACCAGGCCATCCAGGCGGGTCAGGCAGCCCACGCGCAGGCGCAGCAGGCGCTATCCACCCTGCGCAGCGCCAAGGGCTGGGGCGTGTATGATCTGCTGGGCGGCGGCCTGCTGTCGGGGCTGATCAAGCACAGCCGCATGGATAAAGCCGAGCAAGAAATCGCGCAGCTTCGCCGTGCACTGGATCGCTTTAACCGCGAGCTGCACGATGTGCGCGTGCGCTGCGACGCAACCACCGAGCTGTCCGCCTTCTGGCGCGTAACCGACATCGTGTGGGATAACCTTTTCAGCGATTGGACAGCCCTGAGCCAGATCAGCGAGGCCAAGGAGCAGGTGGAGCGCACCGACGCGCGCATCCTGGATATCCTGCGCCAGCTGCAATCCGTCCGGGAGGATATGCGAAGGGCGAAGGGATAAGAAGGTATATGCAAGGCTCCCCGCCCAATGGGCGGGGAGCCTTATCATTATTCTTTTTCTTTATGTGTTTGAGCATCACAGTGGAACGTTAATGAACGTCCGCAATTTTTGCAGGCAAGAAAAACAGTATATTCTCTCTTGTCCGGCCTATAATCACATTCGCAATTGTGCCGTTCAGTAATATCCGCAATTCTTTCAACTGCGTAATTGCCAAGAAGATAATAGTACTTATTCATCGTATGACACGTTGGACATAATTTTTCACCTGTAATTAAAGGCATATAAACCCTCCTAAATTCTAATTATTGCCCAAGTTTTTGCTTCGCGGCTTCAAATTTAGAAATAAGAGAATCTATTTCTCCTATTTCAATAAATTCGGTATCTGTGGCTTTGAATTCAAAGAAAATTAGTTTTTTATTAGAAGAATAGTATGCGCCCACAATTAGTCCGCTATTTGTTTCATAGCGAATCTCTGAATAATCCTCTAATTCGTTAATATGCGCTTTTATGTATTTCAGTGTAGTAATAACCCCATCTATTTCATCAATGTCTATCGAAACGATGGAAGTACTTCTATCAACAGCTTCATGTTCAAGGCGTAACGCATATAACTTTGACCCTGTTGCAACATTTATCAACGTAACAGTTTGCATTTCGATTTCGCGCCTTCTTGTTTCAATTGTATCAAAATAGAGATTTTCCTGCACAATCAGTGTTCCCTTTTGCAGCAAAACCGCGTCAAAAGTGTTACTTTCCTCAGTGTCTTTGGCCAAAGAAATCGGACACGCAGCAAGCAACAGCACCAGTGTCAACGCAAATGCCATTATTTTTTTCATGATTATTTTCTCCTTTTTTACTATTTTCTGGAATTACTGTCCGCAACAAAAGCTTTCCTATGCCAAGCACTCCCCCTTCCTTTGCTCGTTTGCCATCCCTCCTTTCGTTTGGTTTATATATCCTCCGAGAAATCCGTCTCCCCGGGCGATACTGTCAGGCTGGTGTAGTTAATCAACGTGCTGACTTCGTAGTTGTCCGCGCTCATATCCATTTCCACAATCACTCTTTCGGTGATGTAGCAGGTATAATAGCTTAGATATCCATAATTAAGCGCGCGGCCTTTATCGTCGGCATAGAAAGACTTTTTGCTGTCGCTTGTCCATTTTTCATTGTCCAGCAGCGGCTCGCCGTATTTATTGGTAAGGGCTTGCTTGAAGGTGTTGTAATCGTCGATGTAGAGCGAATCGACAGAGTGATCCTCATTCAGGATATAGCGCACCGAGTACAATCCGTCATCGCAGAAATAGTAGGCCAAAAGCACGTCCATCCCAACGGCAGTGGTGTCGTAGGCGATGTAGTTGGCATCCAAGCCGTTCATCTTGCCCGAATATTTGGGCGTGCCCTCGACGGCCATAACGGACTCCTGCGAATCGCCCCAGCGGAATTTCTTAAAATCGTAGGCGGGGGCAGATTCGCCCAGTCCGGGCAAAGCGGCAAGGCACAGGGTTAACAGCAGCAAGCAGGCAGTAAGACGTTTGACAATCGCGTTCATACAGGTTCATCCTTTCTATTATGGAATAAAATGGAAACACGAGTTAAAAAGCGCGGCACCACCTCGCAATGCTATAGTCGATAGATAAAAATGAGCACAAAACGCAAAAAGTAGATTTTCAATCGACATTATACATGATTGTGACTTATTTGTCTATAATTATTTGAAAAAGAAATTTTTATTCTATAATAAGCCTCACTGATGTCAATACAAGCAGGGGGCGAGGCGCATGATTGGAGAACGGCTGCTGGAACTACGCAAGGACGCTGACCTGACGCAGGATGATCTTGCCGCCATTCTGAAGATCAACAAGCACTCTATCTCCGCCTATGAGCGCAACAAAAGCGAGCCTCCAGACGACATCAAAATCGCCATCGCACGGTATTTTCAGGTTTCAATCGATTATTTGCTGGGCCTGACGGATAACCCAGCGCCGTATTCGCGAACCGCCTCCGCCCTGCGCCTGCCAGCGGCTTTTCCGCTGGAATCGCTGCCGGAACTGAAAAGCTATGCAGATTATCTCATCTACAAAAACCGCAAATAGAATACCCAACAAGCTGCTGTGCCCGTTGGGTAAGAAAGAGAGCCTTCTCTTTTCAGAAAAGGCTCTCTTGGCTAATCTGGCAGACTATGATACAGGGGACGATGCACCCTGCTGGGTGCAATAACGGGTGCATTTGCATCCCGACACTGGCAGGGCAATCGCAGGCCTGTCATTAGTCTAATCGACTTACAAATGAGTTACCATCATACCGCAGGTGAAAATCACTGAAATTATAGACCTTCCCGAGAAATTGTATCAAAATCTACCATATTCGGCAAAACCGTCGAGGAAGTATTTGAGTTTCAAGATGAGGAATGACTATCCCTTTTGGCTCCTATTTCCGTTGTCCCTTCCTGTGCAGCAGTACTCCGCCGCCGATTCCCACAGCGAAGCAGAACAGGATGAGAGCGAGATATCGAAGGATTGGCCCTGGGTCCCCAGCAAGCAAGCTGACCATACCCCGGTAGGCAGCGTCCCCGCCGCCATATAGAAGCAGAAACATCCCCGATTGCCCAAAGCCTGTAAAAACATCCATCCAGCCCAAGGCAGTCATAACAACCCCCAGACAAAAGGCGACAGTGAGGATCACCGGGATCGTCCACTTTGTAAGACGGAATAACAGCTGGGTCAGCAAGCAGAACAGGCCGCCCAGCAAAAAGGCGTGCAGATATGTCATAGCGCTTCCTCCTATCGAAAAGACATGAGCAAGGCAGCCCCGAACGCTACCGGAAGTCCCACGCCGAAAATCAGGAAAGCAGCCGACAGACCCTTTCGGGATGCCCGGGGAAGGGTATCCCCTTCTTTCAGTGCGGCAGCGGTAAACTCAATGATAGCGGCGGAAAAGCCGGTAAAAGGCAGCATTGCCCCAAAGCCGCCGAGGCCTTCCAGCTTTTGATACTGCCCCAGGATGGTGGCCGCCCCGCTGAGTGCAGCCATGATCGCCAGCATCAGGGTGATAGACAGCCCGAATTCCACCCCTGCAGATAACAGAAGTTCAAAAACCATCTGTGCCGCCACACACAACGCTCCGCCGATCAGAAAAGACCAAAGATAGTCCACCGGTTTTCCTCGCATAAATGACACTCCTTCTGAAAAGGGCAGGGAGGAGGGGCTGGAGAACCCCTCCTCCCTGCCGCAGCAATCGTTGCGTTAAGGCTCAGACCCGCAGGCCCGCTTTGTAGCCGCTATGGATAGCATCGTAGATCTTGCCCACCTTGGAGCAGTCACCAACGACGGTCACCTGTTTCCCTATGGCCTTCAGCTCCTCTGCCAGGCTGCGGCAGGGGGCAAGGCCGATGGCCACCAGCACATGATCTGCCGGGATTGTCTTGCGTCCATGGCCTTCCACTACAACGCCTTGGTCGTTGATCTCCACCACGCGGGAGGAGGTCATGACCTGGACGCCGTTCTCTTTCAGCATCTCGGGATAGACCATCTGATCGGAGGCGCTGCAATCCTTCATGATCTTCGGCAGCATCTCCACCATGGTAACATGGTTTTCCTTGGAGAAGCTCAGCTGGACCGCAGTTTCGGTACCGATAAGGCCGCCGCCCACTACCACGATGTTGCCTGAGATACCAGCGCAGTCCTTTGCCAGGGCGTCCACCGCCAGCTGGACATTAGCCCGGTCGCCGCCGGGAACCGGCAGACGGACACCAGCGGCGCCGGTGGCGATGATCACGGCATCAAAGCCCTCCAGATCAGCAGCAGTCGCCTCTTTTTCCACAACCTTGATGTCCCGTTTTTCCACCTGGACGGTAAGATACTTCAGGGCGTTGCGGATGTCTGCCTTAAACTCCGGAGCGGACGCTTCGTGAAGGAACCCGCCTAGCTTCCGCTTTTCAAACAGGGTGACCTGATGTCCCCGGTCAAAGGCCACAGCGGCAGCCTTCATTCCGGCGGGGCCGCCGCCTACTACTGCCACTTTTTTGGGGGTAGCGGTGGGACGAATGGCCAAGGCGTCCTCGAATCCCAGAGTGGGGTTCATGGTGCAGTTGATGGATTTGCCCAGATGGTTGCCCCGGTCCAGACAGCCCTCGTTGCAGCGGATGCAGGGGGAGATGTCCTCCGGATGGCCCTCCAATGCCTTTTTTGCCCAATAGGGGTCGGCCAGCAGGGGGCGTCCCATGCTGATAAAGTCCCCTTTCCCTTCTGCCAGGATCTCCTCGGCGTACTCCGGCAGAGTAATAGAGCCAGTGGCGAAAACCGGGATGGAGACCTCTTTTTTGATGGCCTCCGCAGCCCAGACATTGTGGCCCTTGGAAAGCTGCATGGGGGTCACCTGGTGGATCATCTGGTGATGGTCGCCGCCGCTGACATCAATGGCAGCGCAGCCCAGCTCCTCCAGTCGCTTGGCGTAATAGATGGTGTCCTCAATCGTCATGCCGCCCGGCTCATAGTCGGTACCGCTGAGACGGACGATCAGGGGGAAGTCCTCCCCCACATACTCCTTGCAGCGGGTAAAGATCTGCTCCAGAAAACGGAAACGGTTTTCCCGGCTGCCACCGTACCAATCGGTGCGCTGGTTGGTAAAAGGGGAAAGGAAGTTGGTGATGAGGTAGCCGTGGGCACCATGGATCTCCACCACCTCAAAGCCGGCGTCCTTGGCCCGTTTTGCGGCCTTTCCGAACGCCTCGACAATGTCATGGATCTCGGCGATGGTCAGCTCTTCCGGGATGGCGGCCTGACCGTACCGCTGGTACATCAGCGGCCAGGGATTGGGGGAGGCGGACTTCATGGGGGGGCCAAGGAACCGCTGGCGTCCGCAGTGCTCGATCTGGATACAGGGGACCGACCCGGCATTCTTGATGCTGTCAGCCAGCCATCCCAGGCCAACAATGTATTCATCGTCACAGATGCCCAGCTGGTTGGAGGCGGACTTGCTGTACAGCCTGTCCACATAGGCGTACTCCACGATGATCATGCCTACCTCGCCCTTGGCCAGGTCCTCATAGTAGCGGACCAGGCGTTCCGAAACCGAGCCATCCATGTGGCTCAGACCAGAGGTTTGCGGGGCCTTGCAGATGCGGTTTTTGATCTCTACATTGCCGATCCTGCCAGGGGTGAAAAGATGGGGGAATTGCTTGCTCATGCCGGTCACTCTCCTTTACTGCTTTGGGAAAAATAGTTTCCTTTTTTGACAGGATACCAGAAAAAGGAGAATAAGGTCGATATTATATGATATATTTTTGACAATTTTTTGGTATTATATAATACCATTTTTCTCTAGAAAACAGTATTATATGACACTATTTTTATCCGGCCAAACCGGCAGCTGTTTCTTGCCCTTCCATTGGCTATCAGGTATAATTAAAATAAGCGTAAAAACCCGAAGCCAAAGGAGTATTGTCATGATCCAGCGTCAAGAACCCCCGGCATCTGCCAGCTATCTGTTCAACGCCGATATGGCCCCTTACCGTGAACTGTTCCTCCGCCGTTGTCCTCCGCCGATGCTGATGCCCCGGGGAAATCGGGTATGCAAAAAGGGCGTGACAAAGGGGTGGATGTATTACCTGTCGCAGGGGCTTTTGAAAGTCTACTCCAGCAATTCCTATGGGTATGACCGGGTCATCGCCTTTTTGAAGGATGACAACATCTTCGGACTGGACTGCTTGGACCCCGACCAGCCTTCCGTTGTCACCATCGAATGTGTGACCGATAGCTGGGTGATGCCCCTGCAAAGCGAGATGCTCACCGGCATCATGCGGGAAAGCCCCGACTTTGCCTGTGATTTGGTGGCCTATTACGCCAAGGTGATGCGCCAGCTTTGTTTCGATACCGAGAACCAGAGCATCAACGATGCCAAGGTGCGGCTTGTAAATTTCCTATACCTGTATGCGGAGTCCAGCGGCGATGACCGCATTGCCATGAGCCAGCAGGATCTGGCGGCAGCGGTGAATTGCTCCCGCTCCAGCATCGCCCGCATCTGCACCCAACTGAAGGAGGCAGGACTCATCCGGGTCCATGGCCGGGGGTTGACGGTTTTAGACAGGGAACGACTAAAGGCGTTTTGCCGATTATAGTCCCTATTGCGTCCTATCGTTATTACAAAAAGCGGGAGGTTATTATAGAAAACCGTTTTCTTCTGCAATACATCTTGCCACATAGACTACTTCACTGCCTGAGTAGTCTATTCTTTACTACACCGTATTTGAACGACTTTTCGTCTACAAACGATCACGATCATATAGAAAAATTATGAAATGAGCGAGCTTCAGGCGCTGTTTTGCGATACTTTGGACGGAACCTTGCATTGTGGACGATACCCTGTTATCGTCCAAAGTAGGGTGCATTTCTTGATAAGTCTCTGATTTCGATCCCGAAAAGTGGTTATGTGTGGGCTGAAAAGAGCCGGAGAACAGAAACCACCATCTGACAAAATGACGCCGAGCAGTCCGCTTCTTGCGCTTATATCCCATATTGGGTAGTTATAGTCTATATTTTGACAGCTTATCAGCCTATAAATGCAAAAAGAAATCCCCATGCTTTGTATCAAAGCATGAGGATTTAGTTGGCAGGGGCAGTAAGACTCGAACTCACAACAAAGGTTTTGGAGACCCACGTGTTACCATTACACCATGCCCCTACGAACACGCATTATTATACCGGGATACGGGCAAAAAGTCAAGCAGAATTTTTGCTTCTTCGGCAATCGCGCGGCGGGCGCGGAAGCCGTCGTATTGGGTCGAGTTAATAATAGGTATAAATTGGCGCGAATGGCCAGAAAACGCTTGACAAATGCCCCGCTGTATGTATACAATAGCATGACCGGCTGAAAAGCGGCCGCGCGTAAGCACGGCGGCTATGCTGTTTTTCGATACACATGTCTTTTCGCTCTTTGCGAGTGGGCGTGGGCGCCTGCTCTTGCATGATAAAGCAAGCTGTTTTGGCATTGCTGTTTTGTTGTGTGCAAACCGAGGCTTCATGTTGTGCCCAAATTCAGCATATAGCCGTGGGGTTTTTAACCCGCACGGTTTTTTCAATTGGCAAGATTACATATTGAAATTTGGAAAAACAAGAAAGAAGGAGGCAGCCAGGTGGACTTAATTCTCGCAATCGCACTCATGGTCGTCTTCGCGCTGGTCGGCGCGGGCGGCGGCTATTTTTATCGCAAGAACATGGCCGAAAAGCGCATCGGCCGAACCGAGGAATACGCGAAAAAACTGTTGGACGACGCTACCCGCAAGGCGGCGGAAACGAAAAAAGAAATGGAAATCGAGGCCAAGGAGGAGGTCCTTCGCCTCAAAACCAAGCTGGACGACGAGATCCGCACCCGCCGCGCCGAAATGCAGCGCAGCGAGCGCCGCGTGAACCAGCGTGAGGAAATGCTGGATAAAAAGATGGATAACCTCGAAAAGCGCGAGGAGGCCATCAACCAAAAGTCCGAGCAGACGCAGGCCCTCTACGACGAGGCCGAGCAGCTGCGCGACAAGCAGGTGAAGGAGCTGGAACGCATCGCCGGCATGACCCAGGATGAGGCCGAGCAGATGATCATCAGCCGCGTGCAGAAGGAGGCCTATCACGACGCCGCCGCCATGGTGCGCGATATCGAGGCCAAGGCCAAGGACGAGGGCGAAAAGAAGGCCCGCAACATCATCGCCCTGGCCATCCAGAAGTGCGCCGCCGACCATGTGGCCGAAACCACGGTGTCCGTCATTAACCTGCCCAACGACGATATGAAGGGCCGCATCATCGGCCGCGAGGGCCGCAACATCCGCGCCCTGGAAACCGCCACGGGCGTCGATCTGATCATCGACGATACCCCCGAAGCCGTCATCGTATCCGCCTTCGATCCCGTGCGCCGCGAGATTGCGCGCATCGCCATCGAAAAGCTGATTCAGGATGGCCGCATCCACCCCGCCCGCATCGAGGAAATGGTGGAAAAGGCCAAGAAGGAAGTGGACAACCAGATCCGCGAGGCTGGCGAACAGGCCATCTTCGAGACGGGTCAGCACGGCCTGCATCCCGAGCTGGTCAAGCTGCTGGGCCGCATGCGCTACCGCACCTCCTATGGCCAGAACGTGCTCAAGCACTCCATCGAGGTCAGCCATCTGGCCGGCCTGATGGCCGCCGAGCTGGGCGCGGACGTTCAGCTGGCCAAGCGCGCGGGTCTGCTGCATGATATCGGCAAGGCTGTCGACCATGAGCAGGAAGGCACGCATGTGCAGCTGGGCGGCGAGCTGGCCCGCAAGTATCACGAGAGCAACGACGTGATCCACTGCATCCTGGCGCACCACAACGATGTGGAGCCGCAGACGGTGGAAGCCGTGCTGGTGCAGGCCGCCGACGCCATCAGCGCCGCGCGTCCCGGCGCGCGCCGCGAATCGCTGGAGAACTACATCAAGCGCCTGGAGAAGCTGGAGGCCATCGCCAACGACTTTGCCGGCGTTGAAAAGTCCTTCGCCATCCAGTCCGGCCGCGAGATCCGCATCATGGTCAAACCCGAGGATGTAACCGACGAGGGCACCAAGGTGATGGCCAAGGAGATCGCCAAGCGCATCGAGCGTGAGCTGGAGTATCCCGGCCAGATCCGCGTAAACGTGATCCGCGAAACCCGCAGCACGGAATACGCCAAATAATAAAGCAGCCTATCAAGGCGGCAGGTCAAACGATCTGCCGCCTTTTTGCATGCAAAAAGCTTCCCCTTCATCTTCTCTTTCCCGCGCTATTTCGCTTTTTTACGCACTCCGTATCGACGGCCCTTGCCCGGCGAACGCGCTATCATAGGCAGCGTAGGAGGGAGCGTTATGGTCGTCATAGGCGAGGAATATCTGCTGATGAACCTGCTGATGGATACGCTGTGCCTGACGGCGGCCATGCGGCTATCCTCCCTGCGCGCGCGGCCGGGGCGCGTGCTGCTTTCCGCGCTGGCAGGCGCCCTTCTGTCCATGATCGCCCTATCCCTGTGGGGGCTGCGCGCCAGCGCCTATGCCGCGCTGCCCATCGCCGTGCTGATGGCGCTGCTGGCCTTTGGTCTGCGCCGCGCGCCGGGCGGCAGCGCCCGGCTGCTGATTGCCGGGCTTTTGTCCGCGGGCATGGCGCAGTATATGCACCGGTTGGGTCTGGGCGGCTGGGCGGCCGCGCTGGCCTGCGCGCCGGGCGTGCTTTACGCCGTGCATCTGCTGCTGCGCTGGCAATCGCGCGCGGGGGAGCGCGCGGACGTCCGCCTGCTGTTCGAGCGCGGCGGCGTATCGCTGGACGGGCTGGTGGACAGCGGCAACTGCCTGCGCGATCCCGTCACCGAGCTGCCCGTGGTGGTGGTGCCCTATCAGGCCATCCGCGCCTATCTGCCGCCCGGCACGCGCTGCGAGCAGCTAAGCACGCTGCCGCGCGGATTTCGGCTGATCTGCGTGCGCACGGCCAGCGGCAAGCGGCTGATGATGTGCTTTCGCCCGCGTGGGCTGTATGTGCGCGACGGCCGCGTATGGCGCGCGGCGGACGCGGTGGTGGCGGTATCGCCCTGCCTGCACGGGCGGCGCGCGCTGCTGCCGCCCACGCTGAATTTATAAAATCAATTGCCGAGGGGGATGACATAGATGATTGATATGCGACGGCAGCTATACGCAATCTGGGCGCGGCTCTGCGCGGGATCGCTGGATTACATCGGCGGGGCGGACCCGCTTCCCCAGCCGCTTACGCGCGAGGAAGAAGCGGAGCTTTTGCAAAAGCTGCCCACGGATGACGGCACGGTGCGCTCCATCCTGATTGAGCGCAATCTGCGGCTGGTGGTGTTCATTGCCCGCAAGTTTGAAAGCTCGGGCGTGGGGCTGGAGGATCTCATCTCCATCGGCACGATCGGGCTGATCAAGGCAGTCAACACCTTTGACCCCGAAAAGAAGAACAAGCTGGCCACCTACGCCTCGCGCTGCATCGAAAACGAAATGCTGATGCATCTGCGCCACACGGCGCGGATTCGCTATGAAATCTCCCTGGATGAGCCGCTGCGCAAGGATTGGGATGGCAACGAGCTGCTGCTAAGCGATATTCTGGGCACGGAGAGCGATCTGGTTTACCGCCGCATGGACGACAAGGTGGAAAAGCAGTTATTGCGCGCGGCGCTGGCGCGCTTGCCCCTGCGCGAGCAGCAGATCATGCAGCTTCGCTTTGGCCTGGGCGGCGCGCGGGAGATGACGCAAAAGGAGGTTGCCGACGCGTTGGGGATTTCGCAGAGCTACATCTCCCGGCTGGAAAAACGCATTCTTTCGCGCCTGAACGTGGAGCTGACCCGGATGAGCAGCTGATGGGGCGGGAACGAAGGGGACGAAGGGGGTACGTTTCTTTCTTGAGTCATAGCGCCGCCGCAGGCGGCTGAGGGCGCGCAATTTTGCAAATTGCCGCCCGAAACCCGCGCTTGCCGCAAGGCAGTAGCGCGGGGCGTACAAGGAAAGAAACAAAGAACCTGTTTGTGACGTGAAAGTCGATTGAATAAAACTGGGAGTGGCCCTGGCCACCCCGTGGCAGGAGAAAGCCTGAACCGCCCGGATGAAAGCAAGCTTTCCTCCGTTCGTTTCCTGCTTTCCCCCATGGTCGTGCTGCGCACGCCCTGCGCCGATTTCATCGGCGTGCCACGGTGTCGTTAGTTGCATACGGAAATCAGACACAGCGATTGGCGATTGTTAGGCAAGGCATTCCAGCTTCTTCCATAGCATATGACTATAAAAGCCTTCCCCCAGATGGGGGAAGGTGCTGAGCGTAGCGAAGCGGATGAGGGGGATTGCGGCGGCTTACGTATGGCTGGAAAGCACTGCCAACCCAAAGCCTTCCCCTTGGAGGGGAAGGTGGCGAATGCAATGAGCCGGATGAGGTGTAG